>Ga0172382_10005682_pt1 | contig 18507 bp, 19 predicted proteins | sample Leawel138RmetaG_FD_122245 | JGI IMG/M metagenome (GOLD analysis project Ga0172382, IMG submission 122245) | Leachate microbial communities from a municipal landfill in Southern Ontario, Canada - Leachate well 138R metaG | ecosystem: Engineered > Solid waste > Landfill > Unclassified | place...
CGGCCGCAACCACCTCAGACGCCCAAGAAACCGCGCCGGAACCAGCCTCAAAGCTCGCCGACCCGCCCGCACCACGCCAAAGCCGCACCGACCCACGTTTGCGCAACACTCCCCTTGTGGGAGAGGGTGGCGCCCGAAGGGCGTCGGGAGAGGGGTCGCTCCGCGCTGTCAGCTTGGGGTTCACGAACGGAAAGGCCTGCGTCACCCCTCCTCCGACCCGCCGCGCGGGCCACCTCCTCCCACAGGGGGAGGAGGAATTGAGATCACCGGCGAGCCACCCTCGCTATCCCCGCGGAAGCCCGAATTCCGGAAGGGAAGGCGCGCACGCGCGCGCACCCTGCCTTTCCAAGCAGCTCGCGACGATCGGATCGTGGGGCGGAGAAAAAAGAAACGGCGCCGGGGCGGTCGGACCCCGGCGCCTGAAGAGCCAGTTCCCGAAGGAACCGGGGTTGGATCCAGGCCCCCGGCATGGGAGAGATGAAGGGCCAGGCGCTGGATCGGAACCAAGGGGAGGCTAATCTCGCCGCCGCAGGTAACGTATGACCTCCAGCCTTCTTCGCCTTGATCTGCGTCAACGCACCCGCACTACCGGCCTCAGGAGCGCCGGGGCGTAGGCCAGCGCGAAACCGCCGAAGGCGGCCGTCCACAGGACCCCGGAGGCCTGGATCAGCGGCATGTAGGCAGCCGGCAGGAAGGCTGCGGCCACGCGCAACGCTGCGGCCGCATTGATCGCCGCATAGACCAGCGTCGTCGCCCGGTCCGCAGCCAGCGGCTGGCCGGTGTGGCCGCGGCTCGCCCGGGTCATCACGGCCAGGGTCATCACCCCCACCGAGCCGGCCGTCAGCGCGTGCACCGCCCCCGTGTAGGGCACGGCCTGCGGCGCGAGGATCGAGGCGCCTAGCAGCGTCAGTCCAACGCCCAGCCAGCCGTAGCCCAGGTGCAGAATCAGCACGAGCGGCTCGGCCAGGGTCTTGGCCCCGTGCCAGCGGCTCAGCCGCGCCAGGGCCGCCAGGCCCGCCAGCAGCATCAGGACCCCGGTCGGGGCCGCCTGCGGAAAGGCCAGCCAGGCCAGCACCGCGACGGCCAGGATGACGAGGCCGGCCATGTCCAGCTTCGGCCAGCGGGGCGAAGCGATCTTCACCCGCCGCTGGGCCAGCCAGTTGCGGGTGAAGCTGGGGGTGATCCGCCCGCCGATCAGGGCGATCAGGATGGCCGCCGCGCCCAGGGCCGCCCGGTCGGACGCGGGCCCGGCGTGCGGAAAGAGGCCCCGCAGGTGGAAGCAGACGTTGGCCAGCGCCAGCAGGGTCACCAGCGCGCAGACCGGGGCGTTGCGCCAGTTGCGCCCGGACAAGACCTCGCGCCACACGACGGCAGCGAAGGCGACCAGGAACAGGACGTCGACGGCTGCGGCCCAGACGCCGATCGCCGGCTGCAGCAGCATCGCCGCCCGCCCGGCGAACCACAGCGCCACGAGGCCCGCCAGCGGCGTCCCCATCACCGGCATCCGACCCGTCCAGTTCGGCACCGCGGTCAGCAGAAAGCCGGCCACCACCGCGCCGAGGTAGCCGAACAGCATCTCGTGCTTGTGCCAGTCGAGGTCGTAGCCGTCGAAGGGCGCGCCCCCCGACATCGACAGCACCCAGAATGGCACGGCCAGAGCGGCCCAGGCGGCGGCGAGCAGGAAGAATGGGCGGAAGCCGTAGCTGAACAGGGCGGGCCCGGTATAGCTGCGGCGTGCGGCGGCGGTGGCCATTGTCCAGCCTCTTCGGCGGTTGAAGGGAGCCTAGAGCTAGCTCCCCTCCCCACCCCCGGCTTTGCTCGCCGACAACCTCAGGAGCAGCTCCTCACGAGCACTTCGAATAGCCGCAGGAGAAGCAGGTGTCGCAGCCCTCCTTGCGGACCAGTTCGAACGCCCCGCAGCGTGGGCAGGCCGCCCCCGCCCGCGCGCCGGACGGCGCATGCGGCGCAGGGTCCGCCTCGCAGGTCAGCGCGGAGGTGCGGGCGGTCCGGCCGGCGCCCTCGAGGTGCCGCTCGATCACCTCGCCGATGGCCGCCAGCAGCGAGGGCACGTAGCGCCCGTCGACCCACCCGCCGCCGCAGGGGTCGAACACCGCCTTCAGCTCCTCGGGCACGAAGGAGACGTCGCCGCCGCGCCGGAACACCGCCGAGATCATCCGGGTCAGCCCCAGCGTCCAGGCGTAGTGCTCCATGTTCTTGGAGTTGATGAACACCTCGAACGGCCGCCGCCCGTGCGCGTCCTCGAGGTCGTTGATGGTGACGTAGACGGCGTGGGCGCTCGCCGGCCAGCGGATCTTGTAGGTCGAGCCTTCCAGCGCCTCGGGCCGGGGCGCCAGCTTGGGTTCCGGCGCGGGTTCCGGCTTGGCCGGCTCCACCGACAGCACCGAGCCGGTCACCTCGTTCGGCCGATAGGTGGTCAGCCCCTTGCAGCCCATCTTGTAGCCCTCGACGTAGACGTCGGCGAAGTCCTCGAAGGTGATGTCCTGAGGGCAGTTGACGGTCTTGGAGATCGAGGAGTCGATCATCTCTTGCGCCGCGGCCTGCATCCGCAGGTGGTCGCGCGGCGTGAGCGTCTGGGCGCTGACGAACACCTCGGCGGGCGGCGCGGCGTCGCCCTTGAGCTGACGCCAGACCGCCATGGCGAAGTCCTCCACCTGCTCGTCGCGGGTCGACCCGTCCGCCTGGCGCACCTTGCGGGTGTAGGCGTAGGCGAACACAGGTTCGATGCCCGAGGAGACGTTGCCGGCCAGCAGCGAGGTCGTGCCGGTGGGGGCGATCGAGGTCAGGCAGCCGTTGCGCAGGCCGTGCTCCTTGATCATCGCCCGAGTCTCGGCGTCCAGGCTGCGCAGGTTCGGCCGCTTCAGGATCGCCTTGTCGTAGAGCGGGAACGTCCCCTTCTCCGCCGCCAGTTCGGCCGAGGCGCGATAGGCCTCCCGCTTGATCGCGCCCAGCCACCGGCGGGTCAGGACGACGGCCTCGTCCGAGCCGTAGCGGACGCCGCAGAACACCAGCGCGTCGGCCAGGCCCGTGACCCCCAGGCCGATACGCCGCTTGGCCTTCGCCTCCTTCTCCTGCGCGTCGAGCGGGAAGCGGGAGATGTCGATCACGTTGTCCAGCATCCGCACCGCCGTGCGGGTCAGTTCGGCCATCCGCTGCTCGTCCAGCGCCGCGTCCGGCGAGAACGGCCGGTCGACCAGCCGGGCCAGGTTGATCGAGCCCAGCAGGCAGGCGCCGTAGGGCGGCAGCATCTGCTCGCCGCACGGATTGCTGGCCAGGATCTCCTCGCAATAGGCCAGGTTGTTGGCCACGTTCACCCGGTCGATGAAGATCACCCCCGGCTCGGCCGCATCGTAGGTCGCCCGCATCAGGCGCTCCCACAGCTCTGCCGCCCGCACCGTCCGGTAGGTGACGCCGCCGAAGGTCAGCGGCCAGTCGGCGTCGGCCGCCAGCGCCTGCATGAAGGCGTCGGTGACCAGCACCGAGAGATTGAAGTTGCGCAGCCGCCCCGGCTCGCGCTTGGCGTCGATGAACGCCTCGATGTCCGGGTGATCGATGCGCAGGCAGCCCATCATCGCCCCGCGCCGCTGGCCGGCCGACATGATGGTGCGGCACATGGAATCCCAAACGTCCATGAAGCTCAGCGGCCCGGAGGCGTCGGCGCCCACCCCGCGCACCGGCGAACCGGAAGGCCGGATCGAGGAGAAGTCCATCCCCACGCCGCCGCCTTGCTGCATGGTCACGGCTGCCTCGCGGACATGCTCGAAGATGTCCGACAGGTCGTCGCGGATCTTGCCCATGACGAAGCAGTTGAACAGCGTCACCGTCCGGCCGGTGCCCGCCCCCGCCAGGATGCGCCCGGCCGGAAGGAAGCGGTGATCGGTCAGCGCGCTCAGGAAGCGGGCGCGCATCTCGGCGCGAAGTTCCGGCTTCTCGGCCTCCGCAAGCGCCGTCGCCACGCGCGTCCAGGTCTCGGCCAACGTCGCGTCCCCGCCGCCCTCGGCCGGCGCATACCTGTACTTGCTGGACCAGATCTCGCCCGCGAGCGGGTTGTCGAAAGCCATGGGGACCTCTCCTTCAGGGGGGAGTCAGGCTCCTCGATTCAGTGCGGCGAGATGAACGGCAAGTGGGGTGTCGCACCTGCGAAATTCATCAAGCCCTGGCCTGACGAACGTCAAGTCGCGCCCTGAGTGCGCTCAATGTCGCCGTCCTCGGTTGGGTCCAATCTACTACAAAAGGAGCGTCCTGGATGCAGCCCGAGCTGGCCTTACTCGTGCGGGAATTCGTTCGGCGTTCGCCGGACGCCTACAAGGACTTCCGCATTCCCGATCCAACGCCACAGGCCCGCCCCCCCGGCGCGACGCCCCTGCTGGCCTGGCTGCTTCCCCGAGCCCGGAGGCTCCTGCCGGCCCACTGAGAATCCCAGATCCGCGGGAACACTCCCAAAAAAAGGGAGACGAGCGGTTGTTCCCGCGTATTCCTCCGGCGGGACGCTGCCGGAGTGGAGGGGGGAGGGAGCTGGTTCCTAGAGAGCGAGTACGGGAACCAGCTCCCCGATCTCCAAAGCTCCCTCGCCCGGCCTGCGCCGGATCAGAAGGTCCGCGCTGGCGAGCGCCTTCTGGGCCGAGGAATCCTGATCGGCCAGCACCTCGACCTCCCCTGCCCCGGCGCTGCGTCCGCGATAGAAGGTCTCGCGCGCCCCGCACGCCTCGAGCGGCGTCGCCAGCCGCGCCGTTTCCCATTCCAGGGCCGATCCGGCCGCGCGCCCCGAAAGCCCCGCCAGCAACGGGGCCAGGAACAGCCGCGCCGTGAGCAGCGCCGCGGTCGGATTGCCCGGAAGGCCGACGACCAGGCGGTCGCAGGCGCGGCCGAGCCACACCGGTTTGCCCGGCTTGATGGCCACCTTGGAGAAGGCGAGCTCCAGCCCGAGCGGCTCGAACATCGCCTTTGAGAAGTCCCGCTCGCCCACGGAAGCGCCGCCGGTGGTCACCACCACGTCGCAGGCTTCCAGCGCGCAGGCCGCCGCGCGCGTCAGGCTGGGGAGGTCGTCGGACAGCCGTCGCCGCGCCACCACCTCCCCGCCGTACCGCCTGGCGAGGGCGGCGATCCCGAACGAGACGCTCTCGGGAATGCTGTCGGGGCCCGCTCCGCGCACGCCCGGTTCGCGCAGTTCGTCGCCGGTGGAGACAATCACCACCTTCGGCCGCCGCACCACCTCGACGCTCGCGAGGTCGGCCGCCGCCGCCGCGATCAGCTTCTGCGGGTCCAGCACGGCGCCGGCCGGGACGAGCACCTCGCCGGGCGCGAAGTCCGAGGCCGCCGCCCGCAGGTGCCGGCCCGAGCCCGGCAGGGGCTCCAGCACCACGAACTCGCCCTCTCGGCTCGCCTCCTCTTGCACGACCACCCGCTCGGCCCCGCGTGGCGCCGGCGCACCGGTGAAGATGCGAACGCAGGTCCCCGGCGCCAGCTCGCCGCCGAAGCCGGCGCCGGCGAACGACTCGCCCGCCAGCCTCAGGCGGGCCCGTCCCGACGCCAGGTCGGCCTCGCGCACCGCATAGCCGTCCATCGCAGAGACCGCCGTCGCCGGGGAGGCCCGGCGGGCCACCACCGGCGCGGCCAGCACGCGACCGTCCGCGCGCTCCAGCCGCATGGTCTCGGCGCCCAGCGGACGGGCCAGGGCCTCGACCGCCGCGACGGCCTCGTCGAAGGCGATCATGCGCAGACGTCGCGGTAGCGCGGCACCTGGCCGACCAGCGAGCAGGGCTTGTGGCGGCTGTCGAGCTCGTGCTCCAGCACCAGGTCCCAGGCGTCGCGGCAGCCGCCCGTCGAGCCGGGCAGGCAAAAGACGAAGGTCTGGCCCACCTGCCCGGCCAGCGCCCGCGACTGCAGGGTCGAGACGCCCACCGTGCCGAAGCTGGCCTGGTGGAAGACCACCGCGAAGCCGTCCATCTCCCGATCCAGCATCGGCCGCACGGCCTCCGGCGTGACGTCCTCCGGCGAGAAGCCCGTGCCGCCGTTGACCAGCACCACGTCGACGCCGGGATCGTCCACCCAGGCGCGGATCCGCTCGCGGATCGCATCGATGCGGCAGGGCGCGATTCCCCGCCCCGCCAGCGCATGCCCGGCCTGCGTCAGCCGGTCGACCAGCAACCCGCCGGCCGTGTCGGTCGCCTCGGTCCGGTTGTCCGAGACGGTCAGCACCGCGATGTTCAGCGGAAGGAAGGGGACGCGGGGGTCGATACGCGACATCGTGGCTCTCTTCTGGTCGGAGGGGATCGGTTCAGCCGCCGGAGAACACCGGCAGGACGGCGACCTCCCGGCCCGGGCGCACCGGCGCGTCCTCGGCTGCGATCGTGTGGTCGAGGCAGACCCGTACGGCCGGGCTGAGCACAGCCTCGCCGCCCGGGCCCAGGTGCTCGGCGAGTCGCCGCCGCAGCGCCGCCACCGTCAGCCCTGCGGCGGGGATGCTCGTTTCGATCCGGCGTCCGAAACGCTCGCCCAGCGGGCCGAACAGCAGCACCGCCAGAACGGCGGTCGCCTCCTGCGGCGGGGCGTCGGGCTCGAAAGGCGGCATGCGGGAACTCCGGTAGAGCGCGTCGCGACATCCTCGCCGCCCCCGGGCCCGGTCTCATTGCTATGGATCAATCCCGGGGCCGGCCTACGTACAACTACTTAAGCGCATTCCCCGAATTTCGTCCGGACGCTGCGGAAAGTACCTCTTTGCCCACTGGCGAGGAGCAAGCAGATGTCTCTGGCATACGCATTCGAGGATCTCCGCGAGGACGGCCGCGACGGGCTGGCCGAAGCGATGCGGCGGTTGGGCGTGCGGATGACCTTCGCCAAGGACGAAGAGATCTACGCCCAGGAAGACCCCACCGAATTCGTCTACGCGGTGGTCACCGGCGGCGTCCGCACCATCCGGCTGATGAGCGACGGTCGCCGGCAGATCGGCGAATTCTACTATCCGGGCGAGATCTTCGGCCTCGAGCCGGGGCCGGAGCACCGCTACTCGGCCGAAGCCCTCTGCGACTGCGAAGTGCTGGTGCTGAAGCGCTCGGCGCTGCGGGCCTTCGCCGACGACGAGAAGCTGGAACGGGCCGTCTGGCAGGCCACCCGCCGCGAACTCGAGCGCGCCCAAGGCCACCTGCTGCTGCTCGGCCGCAAGACCGCCTGCGAGAAGGTCGCCAGCTTCCTGGCCGACATGGCCGGCCGTCGCGGTGCCGAGGCCGTCGACCTGCCGATGAGCCGCCAGGACATCGCCGACTACCTGGGCCTGACCATCGAGACCGTCTCGCGCATGCTGACCCAGCTGCAGTCGAGCAAGATCGTCGAGTTCGCCAGCTGCCGGCAGTTCCGGATCCGCAACCAGGGGGCCCTGTCGCGGCTCGCCGCCTAGGCGCGGCGACGCTTGTTCCGGGGCCTGTCGCTCTCGGTCGCGGTTTTGGCTAGGTTGCCGCGCACTGACGCAGGCCCCGCCCGGAAATCGTGACGGAACCCCGACTTACCCTCGTCGCCCGCAAGGGCCCCCGCCCCCTGCTCGGCTACGCCGTCGCGGTGGTGCTGATCGCATTTGCGGCCGCCGTCCGTCTGCTGCTCGACCCGGCGCTGGAGCAGCGCGCCTTCTTCCTGCTGTTCGTGCCCGCGGTCGCGCTCAGCGCCGCCTCTGGCGGATTCGGCCCGGCCATCGCGGCGACCGCGCTGGCGCTGCTGGCCCTGTTCGGCATCGCCGGCCCCTCCCTGCTCACCGACTACACCAACCAGATGAGCCTGCTGGCCTTCCTGGCCATCGGGCTGGGCGCGGGCCTGACCGGCGAATACCTGCGCCGCACGGTCGCCCATCGGGAACGGACCCTGCAGGAGCTGCAGCAGCGCGAGGCCCATCTGCAGTCGATCCTCGACACCGTTCCCGACGCCATGGTCGTGATCGACGAGAAGGGCGTCATCCAGTCCTTCAGCGCCGCCGCCGAGCGGCTGTTCGGCTGGTCCTCCGGCGAGGCGGTGGGGCGCAACGTCAGCATGCTGATGCCCAGTCCCTACCGCGAGGAACACGACAGCTACATGCAGCGCTACCTGACCACCGGCGAGCGCCGCATAATCGGCATCGGCCGGGTTGTGGTCGGCGAGCGGCGCGACGGTTCCACCTTCCCGATGGAGCTGGCCGTGGGCGAGATGCGCTCGGCCGACACCCGCTACTTCACCGGCTTCCTGCGCGACCTCTCCGAGCGTCAGGAGACCGAGCGGCGGCTGCAGGACCTGCAGTCCGAGCTGGTCCACGTCTCGCGTCTGACCTCGATGGGCGAAATGGCCTCCGCCCTCGCCCACGAGCTGAACCAGCCGCTGTCGGCCATCGCCAACTACGTCAAGGGCTGCGTGCGCCTGCTCGACAGCGGCCGGGCCGACCCGGCCAAGCTGCGCACCGCGCTCGAACAGTCCGGCGAACAGGCCCTGCGCGCCGGCCAGATCATCCGCCGGCTGCGTGACTTCGTGGCCCGCGGCGAGGTCGAGCGGCGAATCGAGAGCCTGCCCAAGCTGATCGAGGAGGCCGGCGCCCTGGCCATGGTCGGCGCCAAGGAGCACGGCATCCGGGTCCGGTTCGACCTCGACCGCAACGCCGAGCTGGTGCTCGCCGACAAGGTGCAGATCCAGCAGGTGGTGCTGAACCTGATGCGCAACGCCATCGACGAGATGCACGACACGCCCAAGCGCAATCTCGTCGTGCGCACGAAGGCCGCGCCCGACGACATGGTCGAGGTGATCGTTTCCGATACCGGCCGCGGCATCAGCCCTCAGGTCGCCGACCAGCTGTTCCAGCCCTTCATCACCACCAAGAAACAGGGCATGGGGGTGGGCCTGTCCATCTGCCGCACGATCGTCGAGGCTCACGAGGGCCGAATCTGGGTCGAATCGAACGCCGACGGCGGCGCCGACTTCCACTTCACCCTGCGGGCCGCGCGACTGGAGGAGCTGAGCGAAATTGACTGACCCCGTGGTGCACGTGATCGACGACGATCCGGCGATGAGGGACTCCCTCTCCTTCCTGCTCGACACCGCCGGGCTTCAGGCCAGGACCTACGAGTCGGCGGTCGATTTCCTGGCGGCGGGCGAGCCGGCTCCCGGCTGCATCGTCACTGACGCACGGATGCCCGACATGACCGGTCTCGAGCTGGTGCGCCGCCTGAAGGACCAGGGCGGGCGCCATCCGGTCATCATGATCACCGGCCACGGCGACGTGCCGCTGGCGGTCGAGGCGATGAAGGCCGGGGTGGTCGACTTCCTGGAAAAGCCGTTCGACGACGAGGCCCTGCTGACGGCGATCCGCTCGGCGCTGGGATCTGACGAAAGCAAGACCGCAGGCCAGGACGACGAGCGCCGCAGGTTCCAGGATCTGCTGGAACAGCTGTCCCCGCGCGAGAAGGACGTCCTGCGCGGCGTCGTCGCCGGCAAGCCGAACAAGGTCGTGGCCTACGAGCTGGGCATCAGCCCGCGCACGGTCGAGGTATACCGCGCCAACGTGATGACCAAGACCGCGGCCGGCAGCCTCTCCGAACTCGTCCGCATGGCGCTGCTGGCCGGCTTCTAGTCGGCCGCCCCCTCAGGGGGCCATCGCGCTGCGGATGCTCTCCACGAGCGCATCGCCGAGCAGCGGTTTCTCGACGATCGGCACGCCGGCCTTGGCTGCGGCGGCCCGCAGCCGCGGGTTTGGGTGGCTGGTGATCAGCAGCGCCGGCGCCTCGACCTTGCGCTCGCGCAGTTGGCGCAGGGTGGCCAGGCCGCTCACCCCCGGCAGCTTCTCGTCCAGCACCAGGCAGGCGCCTGGAGGCGGCGGCTCGCGCATCAGCAGCGCCTCGCCGCTGGGGAAGATCTCTACGTCAAACCCCTCGAGTTCGAGCGAGAACCGCAGGGCGTCGAGCAGGGCCAGGTCGTCGTCGACCAGCAGGATCTTCGGCGCCGGGGGTGGCTGCATGGGCGTTTTCAACTCGTGAGCCAGACCACAAAGACATCCAGGCTAGCTCGACCCTCGCCGACCGGATTTGACCTTGCTCAATTTCCGCAGAACGGCGTGATCAGGCCGGGCGGTCCTCGGGGTCATCGATCAGGATGCGCGACGCGTCCCCAGCCGGGTCGTCGTATTGGCCGCTGCGCAGCGTCCACCAGAAGGCGCCGAGCGCAGCCAGACCGAGGGCCACCGAGAAGGGCGCGAGCAGGAAGAAGATGTTCATTTACGACCTCCCTGCCCTGGCCAGGCGCAGGGCGTTGAGGGTGACGACCAGCGAGGACCCGCTCATGGCGAGCGCCGCGATCAGCGGGTTGACCAGGCCGGCCATCGCCGCCGGCGCGGCGACGATGTTGTAGAGCGCCGAGAAGCCGAAGTTCTCCAGCGCCCGGCCGCGGGCCGAACGGGCCACGTCGACAGCCTCGACGATCGCCCCCAGCCCTTCGCCCGAGAACACCAGGTCGGCGGCGTTCTGGCTGGCCTCGAGGGCCGAGCCGGGCGCCATCGCCGCATGCGCCTTGGCGAGCGCCGCCGCGTCGTTGAGGCCGTCGCCGACCATCAGCACCTTGCGGCCTTGGGCGGCCAACGCCTCGATCGCCTGCGCCTTCTCCTGCGGCGTCAGGCCCGACCGCCAGGAGTCGATCCCGGCGTCCTCCGCCGCCTTGGCCACCGGGCCGCGCAGGTCGCCCGACAGGATCTCGACGGTGAGGCCGCGCTGCTTCAGCCCCGCCACCGTCTCGGCCGCGTCGGCCCGCAGCTGGTCGGAGAAGCGGAAACGGATCTTGGTGTCGCCCTCGAAGCCGAACCACAGCTCGGTCTCGCTGGCCGAGCCGTCCGGGGCGCCCACGTAGGCCGCCCGGCCCAGGCGGGCGCGCCGGCCGTCGATCAGGCCCTCGACCCCCTGCCCCGCCTGCTCGACCACGCCCTCGGCCATCGGCCCGGGTCCGGCTTCGGCGGCCAACGCCTTGGCCAGCGGATGGGCCGAAGCCCTGGCCAGCGGCGCGGCCATCGCCACCAGGTGGGCGGGGGCGTCGATCAGCTTCGGCCGCCCCTCGGTCAGCACGCCGGTCTTGTCGAGCACCACGTGGTCGACCTCGGCCAGGCGCTCCAGCGCCGCGCCGGACTTGACCAGCACGCCCTTGCGGAACAGCCGACCGGAGGCGGTGATCTGCACCGCCGGGACCGCCAGTCCCAGGGCGCAGGGGCAGGTGATGATCAGTACCGCCACCGCCCGCAGCAGCGCCTCGCGCGGGCCCAGGCCCAGCGCCCAGCCGCCGGCGAAGGTGACCGCCGCGAGCGTGTGAACCACCGGCACGTAGATGGCCGCGGCCTTGTCCGCCAGGCGCACGTAGAGCGACTTGGATTGCGTTCCGGCCTCGACCAGTCGGGCGATGGCCGCCACCGCCGAGTCTTCCGAGCGCGCCAGCGCACGCACCCGGATCGCCGCGGTCAGGTTCAGCGCGCCCGCCTGCATCACGCCGCCCGGGCGGATTTCGACAGGCCGCGTCTCGCCGGTCAGCAGGGCGTTGTCGAGGGTGGAGATGCCGTCCACCACCTCGCCGTCCACCGGCGCGCGCTCGCCCGGCCGCACGATCAGCACGTCGCCGACCGCGACCTCGCTGAGCGGCGTGCGCCGTTCGAGCCCGTCGGGCCCGACGACCGCCGCCACCGGCGCCTGCATGGCCAGCAGATCGGCCGCCGCGCTCTTGGCCTTGGCGCGCAGCTGGTGGTCCAGCCAGCGCCCGATCAGCAGCAGGAACAGCAGCGAGACGGCGGCGTCGAAATAGGCGTCGCGGCCCCGCAGCACCGTTTCCACGAAGCTGATGACCAGCGTCAGGATCACGCCGATGGAGATCGGCACGTCCATGTTGGCCCGGCCGCGCTTCAGCGAGCGCCAGGCGGATTCGAAGAACGGCCGGCCGGCGTAGATGGCGCAGGGCGCGCCCACCGCGGCGGAGGCCCACATCATCATGGTCCGCGCGCCGACGCCGAGCTCCTGGCCGAACAGCCCGGCCCAGACCGGCACCGAGAACATCATCGCGTTCATCGCGCCGAAGCCGGCGACCGCCAGGGCCAGCGTCAGCCTGCGACCCTCGGCGTCGTGCGCCAGGGCAGCCTGGCCGGGATCGTAGGGCGTGGCCGGATAGCCGAGCCCGTCCAGCGTGCGGACCACCGCCGCCGGATCCCCCTCGCCCCGATAGGTGACGGTCAGCTTGCCGGTGGTGAGGTTGAGCCTCGCCGTGTCCACGCCCGGCAGCTGCGCGACCGCCTTCTCGATCTTGGCCAGGCAGCCGGCGCAGCGCGCGCCCTTCACCAGCAGCTCCAGGCTGGTCTCGCCCTTGGGCGTCTTGCGCAGGAAGGCGGAGAAGTCCGCCCCCGGCGCCAGGTCGTAGGTCAGGGCCACGACAGCCTCCGTTGGGCCTCGAAGCGGACGCCCCCGCTGCCGCGCGCCTCGACGGTCACGTCCCAGGCCCCCGCCTCGGCGGCGGAGGCGGTGTAGTCGCCCGGCGCGGCCTCGGCGAAGGTCAGCGCCTTGGCGCCGACTTCGGTCGCCGGCCGCTTCAGCTTGCCGGTGACGGTCAGGCCGGTCAGCGGCCGGCCCTGTTCGTCGCGCAGCTTCACCAGCACGGCGCCCGGCTCCGCGGCGACGCCGGCGGTCCAGCCGAGCTGCTCCTGGGCCTCCAGCTGGGCGATGCGCTTGTTGTAGGCCAGCCCGTCCTCGTAGGGCGTGACCGAGACCTCGCCCGGATAGGTGCGGACGGCCTGGATCACGAACACGACGTCGACGGCGATGATGACGGCGAAGAAGCCGACCACTCCGGCCAGCACGTGCCAGCCGTTGAGTTCGAAGCGGGATTTCGCAGCGGTGCTGGTCATCGCGGGTTCGCAGCTCCCGAAAGGAAGGCGGTCTTGGCCTCAGCGATCTGGTCGCCGAAACTGACGGTGAAGCGGGCGGGCATGTTGTCGCCCTGCAGGGACTCCGGCGGGGCGACCACGAACACCCGCACCGCGCGGGTCTGGTTGGGCTCGACGCGGGCGATCAGCGGCCCCTCGACGGAGTCCTTCCCGGGCGTCTTCAGCACCGCGCCCGGCACGCCGTCGAAGCGGACCTCGACATCCTGCGGCTGGAAGCTGCGGTTGGCGATCTTGAGGGTGTAGCCGTCCCGGATCGACCCATCCTTCAAGCGCACGAAGGTCGGGTTGCGGTCGCGCAGCACGTGCAGGTCCAGCGTCGTCCGCTGGGTGAAGCCCCACAGCATGGCGGCCGCCACGACCGCCAGCGCGCCGGCGTAGTAGAGCGTGCGCGGGCGCACCAGGCGGTAGGTCGGCTTCTCGCCACGGGCGCGCGCGGCCACCGCCGCGTCGCTGTCGTAGGCGATCAGGCCCTTGGGCCGGTCGAGCCTGACCATGATCTCGTCGCAGGCGTCGATGCACAGGCCGCAGTTGATGCACTCCAGCTGCGGGCCGTTGCGGATGTCGATGCCCATCGGGCAGGCCACCACGCACTGGTTGCAGTCCACGCAGTCGCCGCGGCCCTCCCACGACTGACCCTTCTTGTGCGGGCCGCGGGGCTCGCCGCGGTCGTAACGGTAGGTCACCTGCAGCGAGTTGTTGTCCAGCATCGCGCCCTGGATCCGCGGCCAGGGGCACATGTAGATGCACACCTGCTCGCGCATGTGGCCGGCCAGCGCGTAGGTCGTGAAGGTCAAGACGCCGCAGGAGATGTAGGCGGTCATCGGCGCCTGTCCGACCCAGAAGTCGCGGATCAGCGTCGGCGCGTCGTGGAAGTAGAAGATCCACGCCCCGCCGGTGGAGAAGGCCACCGCCAGCCAGAAGGCGTGCTTGGCGCTCTTGCGCCAGATCTTGTTGATGTTCCAGGGACCGGCGTCCAGCCGCATGCGGGCGTTGCGGTCGCCCTCGAACAGCCGCTCCACGTAGATGAACAGGTCCGTCCAGACGGTCTGCGGGCAGGTGTAGCCGCACCACAGGCGGCCGAACAGCGCGTTGGACAGGAACAGCGCCAGCGCCGCCAGCACCAGCAGGCCGGTGATGAAGTACACCTCCTGCGGCCAGAGCTGGATCCAGAAGAAGTAGAAGCGCTCGCCGGTGAAATCCACCAGCACGGCCTGGTCCGGCAGGTCGCCGGGGCGTTCCCACCGGATCCAGGGCGTGACGTAGTAGATGCCGAGCGTGAGGATCAGCAGCGCCCACTTGATCGACCGCCAGCGGCCATGGACCAGCTTCGGGTAGATCGGCGTACGCTTCTTGTAGAGCCCCCCGCCGGGGTCGCCCTTCTGACGCACCTTCTGAGCGACCGAAACCGGCCCCTTGGCGGGGCCGGCCCCGGACGCCGAGGCGTCGGCCGATTTACGCGAGACTGTGTCGATGACGACGGTCATAACAAAAGGGTCCTACTGCCCCCCGGCGTTGGCGTGGATGTAGACGGCCAGGGCCTTGATGGTCTCCGGGCTGAAGCGCCCGGCCCAGCTCGGCATCACGCCATTGCGGCCGTTCTCGATCTGGCTGCGGATGTCCTCCCGCCGCGAGCCGTACAGCCACTCGCCGTCGGTCAGGTCGGGCGCGCCCAGGGCCGGGTCGCCCTTGCCGGCCGGACCGTGGCAGGCCACGCACTGTTCGGCGTAGATCGGCGCGGCGCGACCGACCGCGACCTTGTCGGCCTGACTTCCGGACAGCGCGACCACATACTCGGTCAGGTCGTTGATCTGCGCCGCGGTCAGCATCTGGTCGCGGCCGAAGGCCGGCATCTGCGAGATGCGGGTCTCATCGTGATCGCCGCGCACGCCGACGGCGATGGTCTGGTGGATCTCGTCCAGGCTGCCGTCGCCCCACAGCCACACGTCGTCGCGCAGGTTCGGGTAGCCCTTGGCCCCCGTGCCGCCGGCGCCGTGGCAGGTGGCGCAGTTGTCGCCGAACACCGACTGGCCGACGGCGAGGGCGAAGGACTGCAGCTCCGGATCCTGCTCGATCTCCTGCAGGCTCGCGGTCTTCAGCTTGACCGCTCCCTCACCGCGGACCCGTTCCAGGTCGGCCAGTTGCTTGGCCACCTCGGCTCGGTCGGAGTGGTTGCGCACGCCCTTGGTGTAGCCGGAAATGCCCGGCCAGGCCGGCATCAGGATCCAGTAGACCACCGCCCAGGCGATGCAGATGTAGAACAGGCCCAGCCACCAGCGCGGGAGCGGGGTGTTCAGCTCCTTGATGCCGTCCCATTCGTGACCGGTCGTCTCGACGCCGGTGACTTCGTCGCTCTCACGCTGCGACATTGTCGTCATGGTCCTCTTCGAGGGGCGCGCGAGCGGCCCGTTGGAATACGTCGCGGTTGCGCGGCCACACGGCGTAGGCGACGCCGGCCAGGAAGATGGCGACGAAGTAGATCGTGCCGCCTTGCTGAGCCATCTGGGCCACGGTCTCGTAGGTCAGGCCGCTCATCGCAGGTTCTCCGCGTCCTGGGCCTGATAGACTTTGAAGTCGACCAGCGTGCCCAGCATCTGCAGGTAGGCGATCAGGGCGTCCATCTCGGTGACCCGGTTGGGGTCGCCGTCGAAGTCGCGCTGGATGGCCTTGTCGCCGTAGCGTTCCTTCAGCGCCGTCGGGCTGGCGAAGGGATCGGCCTGGGTCTCGAGGTCGACCTTGGCGTTCTCCACCATCTCGTCGGTGTAGGGCACGCCGATCCGCTGCAGCGCCTTCAGCTTGTCGGCGATGTCGCGGTACTCCAGCTCCTTGTCGACCAGGAAGGCGTACGGCGGCATTACCGACTCAGGCACCACCGAGCGCGGGTCGATCAGGTGGTCCTTGTGCCAGGCGTCGGAATACTTGCCGCCCACCCGGGCCAGGTCGGGTCCGGTCCGCTTCGAGCCCCACTGGAACGGGTGGTCGTACATGCTCTCGGCCGCCAGGCTGTAGTGGCCGTAGCGTTCCACCTCGTCCCGCAGCGGGCGGATCATCTGCGAGTGGCAGGTGTAGCAGCCCTCGCGGATGTAGACGTCGCGGCCGGTCAGCTCGAGCGGGGTGTAGGGCCGCATGCCCTGCACCTTCTCGACGGTGCTCTCCAGCCAGAACAGCGGGGCGATCTCGATGGCGCCGCCGATCGAGACGGCGATCAGGATCGCGATGGTGAGCACAATCGAATTGCGCTCGAGTTTGACGTGGTGCTTCCACATGGATGGCGGTCCCTTACTCGGCCGCGACGATCGCGGGGGCGGCGGGACCCTCGGCCGCGGTCGGCTCGGAAGCCTGGCTCGGCATGCGGATCGTACGCCACACGTTGTAGGCCATGATCACCGCACCGGAGAGGAACATGAGGCCCCCGAGTGCGCGGATGATGTTGGGGATGTGCTTGGCCGCGACGGTCTCGACGAAGGCGTTCGCGAGGTAGCCCTGCGGCGTGTACTCGCGCCACATCAGGCCTTCCATGACCCCGGAGACCCACATCGACGAGATGTAGAGCAGGATGCCGGTGGTCCCGATCCAGAAGTGCCACTCGATGAGGGCCGTGGACCACATGCGCTCCTTCTTCCAGAGCCAGGGAACCATGCAGTAGACGCAGGCGAAGGTGATGAAGCCGTTCCAGCCCAGGGCGCCCGAGTGCACGTGGCCGACGGTCCAGTCGGTGTAGTGCGACAGCGAGTTGACCGCCCGGACGGAAAGCAGCGGCCCTTCGAAGGTCGACATGCCGTAGAAGGCCATCGCCAGGACCATCATCCGGATCACCGGGTCGGTGCGGATCTTGTCCCAGGCCCCCTGCAGGGTCATCAGGCCGTTGATCATGCCGCCCCAGGACGGCATCCACAGCATCACCGAGAAGGTCATGCCGAGCGTCTGGGTCCACTGCGGCAGCGCAGTGAAGTGCAGGTGGTGCGGACCCGCCCAGATGTAGATGAAGATCAGCGACCAGAAGTGGACGATGCTCAGCCGGTACGAATAGACCGGCCGCTCCGCGCGCTTGGGCACGAAGTAGTACATCATCGCCAGGAACGGCACGGTCAGGAAGAAGGCGACCGCGTTGTGGCCGTACCACCACTGGATCAGCGCGTCCTGAACCCCCGGATACAGCGAGTAGCTCTTGGCCGACAGCAGGTTGACCGGGATGGCCAGGTTGTTGACGACGTGCAGCAGCGCCACCGTGACGATGAACGCCAGGTAGAACCAGTTGGCGACGTAGATGTGGGGTTCCTTGCGCTTCCAGAGCGTGCCCAGGAAGACGAACAGGTAGACGACCCAGACGATCGTCAGCCACAGGTCGATGTACCACTCTGGCTCGGCGTATTCCTTCGACTGGGTGATGCCGGCCAGGTAGCCGGTGGCGGCCAGGACGATGAAGAGCTGATAGCCCCAGAACACGAACCACGGCGCGATGCCGCCGGCCAGCCGCGCCTTAGAGGTCCGCTGGACGACGTAGAAGCTGGTGGCCAGCAGGGCGTTGCCGCCGAAGGCGAAGATCACCGCCGAGGTGTGCAGCGGCCTCACCCGTCCGAAGTTCAGCCAGCCGTGCTCGGGGAAATAGAGCAGGTTGGGCCAGGAGAGCTGGGCCGCGGCGAACACGCCGACCAGCAGACCGACGACCGCCCAGAACACCGTGGCGATCACGCCGGCGCGGATCACGCCGTCCTCGTAGCGGGTCGGATCGACGCGGAACCGTCCGGAGTTGATCCCCACCGTCATCGCCGACGAGGCCAGAACGCCCGCGACGACGAACACCCAGCCGTGCAGCCGGAACATCTTGTCGTCGCTGAACGCGGTGGCGATCAGGGCTCCTAGGGTGCCCAGAACGGTGAGGGCATAGAGCAATAGGGCGCTGAAGGACGCGCCCTCTTCTTTGGCTGTGCTCGTTGTCATGGCGCCACAGATGGATTGAAGGTTGCGCCGTCAGTGGCCGATCTCGTTAGGGAAGACCTTGATCTGCATCAAGGCAAGGGGCCGGTCGGCGCGGCTTTCTGCGCGCCAGTTCCGGAGATTTATCGCATGCGCGACACCCCGATGCGGCTGCACACCCTCGTCGCCACCCTCTCCTTCTCAGGCGCGGCCCTCTCGGCGGAGATGGCTTGGCTGCACGCCCGCAGCCTTCACCTGGTGGACGCCTTCTGCGGCGTTTCGCCCACCGCCCCGCACTGCGGCTGGTGCATCTCGGCCGCCGCCCTTGCGCTGACCGGCGCGGCCGCCCTGATCCTCGGCCGCCGCGATTCGCGGGCCGCCCAGGCGGCGCCCGCCCGTCGCGGCCGACCCTAAGTAGTCCTACGGAAAGGCCGGGACGGCCCGCCGGTGGTAAGCCGGCCGGCCCCGCCAGCCGCCCGGCCATGGAAGCACCGATGAACTATCAAGCCGCGTTCCAGCACGCCCTCGACAAGGTCCAGCGCGAGGGCCGCTACCGGGTCTTCATCGACCTGAAGCGTCATCGCGGCGAGTTCCCGGTGGCGACCTGGACGCGTGAGGACGGCTCGACCGGCGAGGTCGTGGTCTGGTGCTCCAACGACTATCTGGGC
>Ga0172382_10005684_pt1 | contig 18505 bp, 19 predicted proteins | sample Leawel138RmetaG_FD_122245 | JGI IMG/M metagenome (GOLD analysis project Ga0172382, IMG submission 122245) | Leachate microbial communities from a municipal landfill in Southern Ontario, Canada - Leachate well 138R metaG | ecosystem: Engineered > Solid waste > Landfill > Unclassified | place...
GAGTGGGAGTGAGCGTCCCTTGCCCGAGGCCGGCTCGCACCCCATAGTGCGGGCATGCAACTGGCCTTCGGCGACGATCCCCGCACCCGGCAGCTCCGCGATATTCACAAGCGGCTGATCGCCTGTTTCGGGCGGATCGTGCGTCCGCCGGAGAAGCGGCGCGATCCGGTCTGGGTGCTGGTCCATGGGGTGATCGGCGCGCGGACGAAGACGGCCAGATCCAATGTCTCGACCGATGGCCTGCTGGCGCGGCATGGATCGTGGGAAGCGGTGGCGGACGCCCCGCTGGACGCGCTTGCCACGGAGCTGGAGCTGGTGACCTTTCCGGAATTGATGGCCGAGCGGCTGAAGGCCTGCCTGCTGGCGGTGAAGCGGGAACGCGGCCGGATCGACCTCTCCCATCTCGCGGCGATGGATACGCAAGAGGCGATGGCCTGGCTTGAAACCCTGCCGGGTGTGGCGCGCAAGATATCCGCCGGGGTGGTCAACGCCAGCACGCTGAACCGCAAGGCGATGGTGCTGGACAGCCACCATCGCCGGGTGCTGCAGCGCATCGGGCTGGTCCCGCCACGGGCGGACACCACCCGCGCCTATGACGTGCTGACGCCGGCGCTGCCCCCGGAATGGAATGCGGCGGATTATGACGAGCATCACCTGCTGATGAAGCGGGTCGGCCAGCGGTTCTGCCGCCCTTCGCAATGCCACTGCGCGCCTTGTCCGGTGCAGGCGCTGTGCCGCACGGGCCGGGCGCGGCCGTCCCTGCAATAGGGATTCAGCCCAGCGCGGCCACCTCGCCCCGCCGGAAGCAGTCGGGCGCATGGTCGTTCACCATCCCCACCGCCTGCATCCAGGCATGGACGATGGTGGGGCCGACGAATTTGAAGCCACGCCGCTTCAACTCCTTCGAGATCGCGCGCGAAAGCCCGGTTTCGGTGTGGACCCCTTCGCCCTGCAGCGGCTTGCCATCGGTGAAGGCCCAGCAGAAGGCGCCGAAATTCTCGCCATTGGCCTGCATCTCGTTATAGATTTGCGCGCCGCGAATGGTCGCCTCGATCTTGGCGCGCGCCCGGACGATGCCGGTATCATTCATCAGCCGCGCGATGTCCCGTTCTCCGAAACCCGCGACCTTGAGCGGATCGAACCCGGCGAAGGCCTTGCGGAAGTTCTCGCGCTTGCGGAGGATGACGGTCCACGACAGCCCGGCCTGGAACCCTTCGAGCATCAGCGTTTCCCACAGCATGCGCGGGTCCCGCTCGGGCACGCCCCATTCGCTGTCGTGATAGGCGCATTCCAGTGGATCGCGCATGGCCCATGCGCAGCGGGGTCGATCGTCGCTCATTGTCGCTCCAGGCTTTGCAGTCACGCTGCGTCTGGCATGGAACGGGGGTAGGCTACCAGTGGTTTCCCGCCTCCACGGCGGCGATTTCGGCCGGGGTGCTCTTGCGGCCCAGCAGCTCGTTCCGATGCGGATAGCGCCCGAAGCGGGCGATCATGGCATGGTGCGAACGCGCGAAAGGCCAGCCGAAGCGCGGGCCCAATCGCGCATAATAGCGCAGCGACCGGAGATGGTCCGCGATCCCCTCGCTATGCATCAGCGGCATTGCCAGGAATTGCCTCTCCGGCCCGGACAGGCCCCTGTCCCACCCGCGCTCCAGCGCGCCCTTGGCGATGGCGCGCGCCAGCGGATCGAAGCGGAAGGCGCGGGCATCGTTGCGATAGAGATTGCGCGGCACCTGGTCGAACAGCAGGATGGCGGCCCGCGCCGTTTCGGGATCGCGCAGGAATTCATGCACGGGGCGATTGGCCAGGCTGGCCAGCTCGCGCGCAAAGCGGCGGCGCAGCAAATCGTCGACCGCCGCGCTGCTGCCGAACCAATTTTGAGGTTTCAGTTCATGAAACCAAAGGTGGAGCAGTTCCGCCGCCCAGCGGCGCCGGGCGGCGGCCATTCGGTTCAGCCTTCGGCCTTGCGATAGGGCACGAAGTCCCCGAGGAAGACCGAGCCGGTATACATGCCGGTGGTCTGATCCGCGGTGTTGACCATATCCTGCTTGCAGAACTGGCTGCTGGTTCGCTTCATGATAAGCACGTCATGCGGGCGCAGCGAATTGGGATCGCGCGGCCGGTTGACGTAGATGGTGCCGCCGCTCTTGTAGACGAGCGCGGTCTTGTCGATCACCTGCAGATTGTGGGAATCGAACAGGGTGATGCAGGATACGGGTTCGCCGGCCTGGCGCCCTTCCAGCATCTTCGCGAGGCGTTCCTCGCCGGTGGCCTTGGCAAGGGCCGGGGCGGACAGCAATACGGCGCCTGCGGCTGTCATCGCCGCGATGGTAGAGATGATCTTGCGCATGGATGTTCTCCAGAACGAATGCCATCCAGACTACACAAACGCGCCTGAACCGTAACTGACCGGCACATGCTCGGATCAGGCCCGAATCAGGCCGTCCCGCCCACGGTCAGCCCTTCCACCAGCAGGGTCGGCTGGCCGACCCCGGCCGGCACGCTCTGCCCGCCCTTGCCGCAGACGCCCACGCCTTCGTCCAGCGCCATGTCGTTGCCGATGCCCTTGACCCGGGTCAGCACGCTAGGCCCGTCGCCGATCAGGGTCGCGCCCTTGATCGGCGCGCCGAGCCTGCCGTTCTCCACGAGATAGGCCTCGGTGCAGGAGAACACGAACTTGCCCGAAACGATATCGACCTGCCCGCCGCCGAAGCTCTTGGCGAAGATGCCGCTCTTCATGCGGGAAAGCAGCTCCGCCGGATCGTCGTTGCCGCCCTTCATGAAGGTGTTCGTCATGCGCGGCATCGGCGCGTGGGCATAGGATTCCCGGCGGCCATTGCCGGTCGGCTCCACGCCCATCAGCCGGGCATTGAGCCGGTCCTGCATATAGCCCTTGAGGATACCGTCCTCGATCAGCACCGTTTCGCCGGTGGGCGTGCCTTCGTCGTCGATGGAGAGCGATCCGCGACGGTTGGCGATGGAGCCGTCATCCACCACGGTGACGCCCGGCGCGCCCACGCGTTCGCCGATCCGCCCGGAGAAGGCGCTGGTGCCCTTGCGGTTGAAATCGCCTTCCAGCCCGTGGCCGATCGCTTCGTGCAGCAGCACGCCCGGCCAGCCGGGGCCGAGCAGCACGGTCATTTCCCCGGCCGGGGCGGCGACGCTTTCCAGATTGACCAGCGCCTGGCCGAGCGCGGTGTCGATCGCCCGGTTCCACGTCGCGGGATCGAACAGGTCGTCATAGAGATAGCGCCCGCCGATCCCGAAGTTGCCGCTTTCGCGCTGGCCGTTGCTTTCCGCCACGATGCCGACGTTGAGGCGGACCAGCGGGCGGATGTCCTGCGCGACGAAGCCGTCCGCGCGGACGATTTCCACCACGCTCCAGCTTGCCGAAAGCGATGCGCTGACCTGCGCCACGCGCGGGTCGCGCGCCCGGGCGGCGGCATCGATCGTTTCGAGCAGCCTGACCTTGTCCGCGAAGGGCACGGCGTCGAGCGGGCTGGCGTCGGTATAGAGATGGCGGTTGTTGCGGCGCGGGGCGAGGGCCGGGGGATTGCTGGCCGGATCGAGCAGCTTCAGCGTTTCCCCGGCGCGGCGGATCGCGCCCGCGCTGATGTCGTTGGCATGGGCGAAGCCGGTCATCTCGCCGGAAACCCCGCGCAGGCCGAAGCCCGAATCCCGCGAATAATCGGCGGTCTTCAGCCGGCCATCGTCGAACCCGAAGCTCTCGCTGGCGATGAACTGGAGATAAAGCTCCCCATCGTCGCACCGGGCCAGCGCTTCCCTTGCGAGAACCTGGGCTTCATCGGGGGAGAGCTTGCCATCGGCATAGAGCAGCGAGCGGGGGTCGGGGATCTGGGTCATGCACCCGATATAGGGGTATCGGAGGCATTGCGAAAGCGGCCCCGACAATCATCGCTGATGGCGGGGAGGAACCGAGCTTGTCGAAGTTCCGTCGCGAAGGGCCTGCCGTCAGGCCGGGGAAGCGCCCGAGGCGATGTCGGGCAGGCTGGCCTGATCCACGCCATCGGCCGGGCCGCCCTTGAGGACGAAGCGGCGGTCGCAATAGCCGCAATCGACATAGCCATGCTCGTCGATCTCGAGGAACACGCGCGGATGGCCCAGCGCCGCGGGCGTGAAGCGTTCGCCCCCGCGAATGCCGCCGGAGCCGTCGCAGCTGACGCGGTGCGTTTCGACAAGGGTGATTTCGGGCGGTGGAATCGTCATCGCCGCGCCCGTTACCACTGGCGCCGCCGATAATCCAGATGCAGATCGTGTGTATCGATACACACCGCACGCTTGCGCGCGGGCCGTGGCTGCCCCAATGACTGGGCGGTGTGGACAAATTCCGCATGGTCGCGGCTTGAGCCAGCAGGGGCTTGGGCAAGAAGGGAGCGAGGAGAATAGTGGTGCTATTTGACGAACGAACGACGATGTCCAAGCCCCTGCTGGCCAAGTGCGGATGACAAATCCGCCGCCCGCCATTTCCATCCGCGATCTCGTCAAGCGATATGCCCCCGGCAAGGGCACGGAGCCGAAGCTGGCGCTGAACGGGGTGAGCTTCGATGTGCCCCAAGGCGGCATTTTCGGCCTGCTGGGGCCGAATGGCGCGGGCAAGTCCACCCTGATCAATATCCTGGCCGGGCTGGTCTCCAAGACCTCCGGCAGCGTGACGATCTGGGGCCACGATATCGATGCGGACCAGCGCAATGCCAAGGCGTCGATCGGGATCGTGCCGCAGGAAATCGTGTTCGACCCGTTCTTCACCCCGTTCGAGGTGCTGGAGAACCAGGCGGGCCTGTATGGCGTCGCCAGGGCGCTGCGCCGCTCCGAGGAACTGCTGCGCGCGGTCCATCTGGCGGACAAGCGCGACGCCTATGCCCGCAGCCTGTCGGGCGGGATGAAGCGCCGGTTGCTGATCGCCAAGGCGATGGTGCATTCCCCGCCGGTGCTGGTGCTGGACGAGCCGACCGCCGGAGTCGATGTGGAGCTGCGCCGCCAGCTTTGGGAACTGGTGACGGAATTGAATGCGCAGGGGGTCACGGTCGTGCTCACCACCCATTATCTCGAAGAAGCCGAGGAATTGTGCGAGCGGATCGCCATCATCAATCACGGCAGGCTGATCGCCAACGAGCCGACCCGCGAGCTGGTCGGGATGATGCGCGAGAAGATCGTGGTCCTGACGCTCGATCGCGAGGTGGGGGGGCTGCCCCAGCATCCCGCCATCCTGAAAACCGCCCGGCATGGCGAGCGCGTGCTGGAGATCACCTATGACCGGGACCGGATGAGCGCGGGGCAGGTGCTCGCGCTGGTCCAGCAGCAGGGCTATGCGATCGAGGATGTCTCCACCCGCGAGGCGGATCTGGAGGACGTTTTCGTCAGCCTGACCAGCAAGACGAAGGAGATTGCCTGACCATGAGCCAGCAATCCCAGCATGACATTCTGATCATCGGTTCCGGCGCGGCCGGGCTTACCGCCGCCCTGGCGCTGGCTGAGGAGCGCACCGTGCTGGTGCTGGCGAAGGGCCGGCTCGACAGCGGATCGACCGCCTCGGCCCAGGGCGGGATCGCTGCGGTGTTCGATGCGGGCGACACGTTCGAGAATCATATCCGCGACACCATGGTCGCCGGGGCGGGGCTCAACCGGCTCGAAACCGTGGAATTCGTGGTGGAGCGCGCGCCTCATGCGATCGACCGGCTGAGCGCGCTGGGCGTGCCGTTCAACACCGAGGGGCATGATCTGCATCTCACCCGCGAAGGCGGGCATTCCCACCGCCGCATCGTGCATGTCAACGACGCCACCGGCCTGGCGGTGCAGCAGGTGCTGCTCAAGGCGGCGGCGGACCATCCCAACATCACCCTGCTGGCGGGGCGGAGCTGCATCGACCTGATTACCGGGCGGCATGAGGAGCGCTATTCCGGCTCGGGCCGCGTCTGGGGCGTCTATGCGCTGAACGAAGCGACCGGCCGGGTCGAGACGCATGTCGCGCGCGCCACCGTGCTGGCGAGCGGCGGGGCGGGGCGGTGCTATCTCTTCTCCACCGCGCCGCGCGGGGCGACCGGAGACGGGATCGCGATGGCCTGGCGCGCGGGCGCACGCGTCTCCAACATGGAAATGATGCAGTTCCACCCGACCTGCCTCTACAATCTGGAGGTCAAGAACTTCCTGATTACCGAGGCGGTGCGCGGGGAAGGCGGGCGGCTGATAAACCCGACCACCGGCAAGCGCTTCATGCCCTATTACGACGAGCGGCTGGAGCTTGCCCCGCGCGATGTAGTGGCCCGCGCGATCGACGCCGAGATCAAGCGCTACGGGCTGGACTATGTCCACCTCGACATCAGCCACATGCCCGAGGATTTCGTGCGGGAGCATTTCCCCAACATCCACGAAAAGCTGCTGGGGCTGGGCATCGACATGACGAAGGAGCCGATCCCGGTGGTGCCGGCGCAGCATTATACCTGCGGCGGCGTGGTGATCGACCTGCGGGGCCGCACCGATCTGCCGGGGCTTTATGCCGCCGGGGAATGCACGGAAAGCGGGCTGCACGGGGCGAACCGGCTTGCCTCCAACAGCCTGCTCGAATGTTTCGTGTTCGGCGAAGCGGCGGCGACCGATATTCTCGTGCGCTGGGACGAGTTCGAGCAACCGCCGCCGATCCGCCCCTGGGACGAAAGCCGCGTCACCGATTCCGACGAGGAGGTGGTGATCAAGCAGAACTGGACCGAGATCCGCCGTTTCATGTGGAACTACGTGGGCATCGTCCGCACCACCAAGCGGCTGGAGCGGGCGCAGCACCGGATCAAGCTGCTGCAGGACGAGGTCGGCGACTATTACGGCCATTTCCGCGTCACCACGGACCTGATCGAATTGCGCAACCTGCTGCAATCGGCCGAGCTGATCGTCCGGTCCGCGCTCAAGCGGCATGAGAGCCGGGGGCTGCACTACACGCTGGATTATCCGCAGACCGACCCGGAGGCCAGGGATACGGTGCTGGTGCCCTGAAACTTTCGGTCAGGCCTTTCGCTCAGGCCTTCCCGCTCAGGGCGGGCGCCGGTTGAGCGCGGGCACGGCCTTCTGCGCGGCGGAATGCCGCTCTAGCCCAGCAGCCAGCGGCCGAGGAAGATCAGCGCCATCGCCCCGAGAATGGAGGCCAGGCAGCCCGCGCGATTGAAGCCGTCGGCCCCGCGCGTCGTCACCAGCCCCGCCAGCAGCGAGCCGCCCAGGCCCAGCAGGATGGTCTGCACCCAGCCGAGATCGACCGCCCCCGGATAGAGCCAGCGGGCCAGCGCCCCGACGATGAGGCCCGAGAAGATCGCGCCGATGATGTTCAGCATGGTTTTCCTGTTTCCGCTTTGGATACGATGATTTGCAAGCCTGCCCGCAACCAAATGCACCAGCCGGGCGCCCGCGCCACCCCCTTGCGAAAAAAATATTTTAGACTCTTGCGTATCCCGCCAGTCGAGCTTTGACCACGCGTCGCGGCCTGCCCGCCAGCTCGGCGAGCGGGCCGGAAAGCCTTCGTCCACATTTATCCTCTTGCACCCGATTCACTGCTTAAGCACTATAGCTTGTGGTTTGTGACCGGGGGGTACACACAAGACCTTGAATCCGTGCTGGCGATGCCAATGTTGCCCAATGGGCCGGATCAAGTCTCGTGCATGGCTTCGGGAGCATTCGCTGGGGACAGGCGGGGGATAAGTATTTCACCGCTTCGGCCCGGTTTCGGTTAGGCTGGCAGCTTGCCCGCCGAATCGAACGCATAGGGAACATCTGGCGCGAGGCGCCGCTGTTGCGGCCAAGGATCGGGGGCGAAAGGGCTATGGACTTCAAGAGCGGGGATGGTGTGGAAATGGGCCTTGATGCGGAATTTGACCTTGGGTCGGCCGATGGCGCCGAGCCTGCTTCCGCCGCGCCCGGCACAGGGAAGGACCCGGCGGTGACGATGGCAACGCAAGATCGCGGTTCGGAAGATCTCGTGGCAGGCTTGGCCGCCCAGGCCATGGGCGAAGCGGTGAAGGCCGCCGTGCAGGGCGCGGACAAGGCGCAGCCGGATTCGAAAACCGTGCTGGCGCGGCGCTTCGACATCCAGACCGATGCGTCGCGCGATGCGCTGCTGACCGACTTCGGCAAGGACACCCTGACCGACCGCTACCTGCTGCCCGGCGAATCCTATCAGGATCTGTTCGCCCGCGTGGCCGATGCCTATGCCGACGACGCCGATCACGCGCAGCGGCTTTACGACTATATCTCGAAGCTGTGGTTCATGCCGGCCACGCCGGTGTTGTCCAACGGCGGCACGGGGCGCGGCCTGCCGATCTCCTGCTATCTCAACTCGGTGGACGACAGCCTGGAAGGCATCGTCGGCACCTGGAACGAGAATGTCTGGCTGGCCTCGCGCGGCGGCGGCATCGGCACCTATTGGGGCCAGGTGCGCGGCATCGGCGAGCCGGTGGGGCTGAACGGCAAGACCAGCGGGATCATCCCCTTCGTGCGGGTGATGGACAGCCTGACGCTGGCCATCTCGCAAGGCTCGCTGCGGCGCGGCTCGGCCGCCTGCTATCTCGACATCTCCCACCCGGAGATCGAGGAGTTCCTCGAGATCCGCAAGCCGTCGGGCGATTTCAACCGCAAGGCGCTCAATCTCCATCACGGCGTGCTCGTCACCGACGAATTCATGGAAGCCGTCCGCAACGGCGAGGAGTTCGCGCTGAAAAGCCCGCGCGACGGCAGCGTGCGCGGCAAGGTCGATGCGCGTTCGCTGTTCCAGAAGCTGGTCGAGACGCGGCTGGCGACGGGCGAGCCCTATATCGTATTCTCCGACACGGTGAACCGGATGATGCCCAAGCATCACCGCGATCTGGGCCTCAAGGTCTCCACCTCCAACCTCTGCTCCGAGATCACCCTGCCCACCGGGCGGGACCATCTCGGCAATGATCGCACCGCGGTGTGCTGCCTCTCCTCGCTCAATCTCGAGAACTGGGACGAGTGGGCCGGCCACAAGGACTTCATCGAGGACGTGATGCGCTTCCTCGACAATGTGCTGCAGGATTATATCGACCGCGCGCCCGACGAGATGGCCCGCGCCCGCTATTCCGCCAGCCGCGAACGCTCGGTCGGCCTGGGCGTGATGGGCTTCCACTCCTTCCTCCAGTCCAAGGGCGTCGGTCTGGAAAGCGCCATGGCGAAGGCGTGGAACCTCAAGATGTTCAAGCATGTCAGCGCCAAGGTGAACGAGGCGTCGATGCTGCTCGCCAATGAGCGCGGCCCCTGCCCCGATGCCGAGGAAATGGGGGTGATGGAGCGGTTCTCCTGCAAGATGGCGATCGCGCCCACCGCCTCGATCAGCATCATCGCCGGCGGCACCTCGGCCTGCATCGAGCCGATCCCGGCCAATATCTACACCCACAAGACGCTGTCCGGCAGCTTCGTGGTGAAGAACCCCTATCTGGAAAAGCTGCTGCAGGAAAAATCGAAGGATTCCACCAATGTCTGGAATTCGATCCTGGAGAAGGGCGGCTCCGTCCAGCATCTCGATTTCCTCTCGCCGGAGGAAAAGGCGGTCTACAAGACCAGCTTCGAGATCGACCAGCGCTGGCTGCTGGAATTCGCGGCCGATCGCGCCCCGTTCATCGACCAGGCGCAGAGCCTCAACCTGTTCATCCCGGCCGATGTCGACAAGTGGGACCTGATGATGCTGCACTTCCAGGCGTGGGAGAAGGGCATCAAGTCGCTCTACTACCTGCGCTCCAAATCGGTGCAGCGCGCCGGGTTCGCCGGCGGGGTGGAGGCGGACAACACCGCCGAGGCCGCCCGGTTCGAGCTTGCCGCCACCGAAGGCCCCACCGATTACGAGGAATGCCTCGCCTGCCAATAGGCGGGCGGAGGCTGCATCATGGCCGGCCTGCCATCATGGGAAGCCCCGATATCCGCGCCGGATACCGGGGTTCCATCGCACCGGTCCACTCGGTGCCCGCGGCGCCGTGGCGCCCGCGATATTTCCGCGACCGGCGCCTCAGCTCTGCGAGAGGCGGCGCGCCGTGCGGTCGTGCGGCTGGTTGACCCGGTACTGGTCCGTGATCTGCCAGCCCGCCCTGGGAGACGGGGCTTCGGCGGGGGCCTGCTCGCCCTCGCCGTCTTTCCTGGTCGGTTCGTAGTGGCCCATCGGCCTGCTCCTTCAAAACCATGTCCTGGCCCCGGCGCTCGGCCGGGCCGCTATTGCCGGGTGGCGAATGGGGAAAAATTCCGCGATTCCGCTGCCTTGGCGATGAATCGTCCATACCGCACAAGAGGTTTGCGCCCGATTAACGCGGCGGTTGTGCGAGGTTCATTTTCCGGCCCGCGCAGGGGCCGCATCTTTTTCGCGGATTATCGCCCGCGCCCATCGGCGCGGCGATGGTCTTGGGCCGAAAACGCCCTATATTATCCAGCCTGATCGAACGCCCGGAGACACAACATGTCGTTGCTCGAAGCCCGCAAGACCTACAAGCCCTTCGAATATCCGTGGGCTTACGAGTTCTGGAAGCGGCAGCAGCAGGTCCACTGGATGCCGGAGGAAGTGCCGCTGGGCGAGGATTGCCGCGACTGGGCGCAGAAGCTCTCTGACCATGAGCGCAACCTGCTCACCCAGATCTTCCGCTTCTTCACCCAGGCCGATGTCGAGGTGCAGGATTGCTACCACGAAAAATACGGCCGCGTGTTCAAGCCGACCGAGGTGAAGATGATGCTGGCGTCCTTCTCCAACATGGAGACGATCCACATCGCCGCCTATTCGCATCTGCTCGACACCATCGGCATGCCGGAAAGCGAATATGGCATGTTCCTCGAATATGCGGAGATGAAGGACAAGCACGACTATCTGCAGCAGTTCGGGGTGGATTCGGACGAGGATATTGCCCGCACCCTGGCGATGTTCGGCGGCTTCACCGAAGGGCTGCAGTTGTTCGCCAGCTTCGCCATGCTGATGAACTTCCCGCGCTTCAACAAGATGAAGGGCATGGGCCAGATCGTCACCTGGTCGGTGCGCGACGAATCGCTCCATTGCGAAGGGATCACCCGCCTGTTCCACGCCTTCTGCAAGGAGCGGGACTGCCTGACCAAGGCAGTGAAGGAAGACATCATAGATTGCTGCCAGAAGACGGTGCGGCTGGAGGACGCCTTCATCGACCTGGCGTTCGAGGCCGGGCCGGTGCCGGGGATGACCGCGCGCGAGATCAAGAAATATATCCGCTACATCGCGGACTGGCGGCTGAACCAGCTCGGCTTCGCGCCGATCTACATGGTGGAGGATCACCCGCTGCCGTGGCTGGCCCCGCTGCTGAACGGGGTGGAGCACGCCAATTTCTTCGAAACCCGCGCGACCGAATATTCCAAGGCGGCGACCCGCGGCAACTGGAACGACGTGTGGGCCAGCTTCGACCAGCGCCGCAAGGCGAAGAAGGGCGAACAGGCCAATGATATTTCGGAAGACGGCGAGCCGGATATGTTCGGCGAACGCGGCACGGGCGTGGCGGCGGAGTGATTGAACAAGCAAGGGGTTTTTGGTAAACGTATAGAGAACAAAGGCGATTCGGAGGCGGCAATGGCAAAAGACTATTGGGCAACGAAGCATCCTGATGGCTGGCAGGTAAAGGGTGCAGGAAACTCTCGCGCAACATCTGTTCATTCAACGCAAGCTGATGCTTGGGCTGAGGCTCAATCTCGCGCCCGAGAGACTAAGGGTGAGGCTTATCTCACCGGACGAAACGGGCAAATTCGCGAGAGAAACACCTATGGGCATGATCCGCGTGCATCAAAAGGTTAATTAGAGCTAGTTCGGAGATGACAGATACCCATCCTCTTGACGGGAAAGATGAATGGGAATGCTATGATCAGCACATAGCTGAGCGCAATCGCCTTATTGAAGGAAAGCGGAATTCTGAAGATAATTTTATTAAAACTGTAATCCAGCTTTCTTCTGCAATTGCATTACTTGTTCCTGGATTTCTTTATTCTCAAGAGAGGATGTCTTCCCAGCCATCCAACTTGATAATATTGGGATTATCTCTGATTTTCTTGTCGCTATTGGCTGGACTTTCGGAGCAATTTTTAAGCTCTCTAGCTTACTCTAAACAAATTCAAAAGACAGATGAATATTATAAGAAGAAAACGAGTGATGTTTCTCCGCCAGCATTGTCAAAAATTGTTTCCATCTGTTTATTTTCTACATTTGCGACATTCCTCGGCGGGGTTTTGGTTATAAGTGTCGCGTTGTTAATAGGAGCTTGGCGTTAGCTTTATGGCAGATCCTCGTAATCCCACGCATCGTCCATCACCTGCACCATCTCCTACTCCACAGCCTCGACCGCATCATGATAGTCCAGGTCGATCAATCCCGCCGACCCCTCCTCCAGCTCCACCAAGCAATCCAAGAAGAGGAGGTTGAAGTCTGCGTTGAAACATGAATAACTGGCTACTGAGCAAAAGACCCAACTAGTTCCCGCGATAGGCTTTTCAACGTTCGACTAGCCTTCACACACCAGTTGTTCGCCCAGGCTTTGCCTGCCGCGCGTCACCATGCGCAGCAGGCATCGACCCTGCATCTCACGGTGTTCTAGCGCCAGTAATCCCGGCGTTCCGCGCCATCGAAACCGGCCTGATTTCAGGCAGCAGCGCTTGAAACCTTTTCCCCGAACCGCAGGGGCACGGGTCATTGCGCCCGAGTTTCTCGAGCAACTCCACTTCTCCGCCCTTGATGGTGCGCAACCCGCGCTTGACCCGCGTCTCGCTGGGGTAGCCCTTACGCCGCTTGGACGTCCGCTCGAAAGCAGGGGAGTGCGTCGCGGTTATGATCGTTTTTCATGATCGCCTCCTGTCGTGGTAGAGGCGGCGGTGCATAGAGCAGGCCACGTGCCGTTGCAACCGCGCGCAATGCCAACTGCTGGGTTCCCGCTTTCGCGGGAATGACGAATTGGTAAGAGCTTCCGGGTATCGGCTAGGCTCATGAATGCGATCCTTCCTTTTCTCACGCCCGCGAATATCGTGATCTACCTATATCGCGATCAATTTCATCGCCTTCGCCGCGTTCGGGATCGACAAGATGCTGGCCGAGGCAGGGCAATGGCGAATTGCGGAGGCGACCCTGTTGATATAGGCGACGCTGGGCGGATCGCCCGGAGCTTATGCGGGGCGCAAGACGTTTCGTCACAAGACCCGCAAGCAGCCTTTCTCCAATCATCTACATGTCATTGGCGTGTTTCAGCTTCTGATGCTCGGGGGATTGGCGGGTTGGCATCTGGGCGGTTGATCGATCAACACCACTCCCTTCGATACCCCTTCCACCGCTCGGCATAGCCTTCGCGCACCAGTTGTCCACCCAGGCTTCGCCCGCCGCGCGTCACCACGCGCAGGGCGCGGCCATATTTGTCGGTGTCCCGGTCGATCCGCTCCAGCGAGAATGGGCCTTCGTTGAGCAGCGTCACCAGCCGCGCGGTCGCCTTCGCGCCCAGTTCCGCCTCGCGGGCGCAGCCCGGCTCGCTCACTTCCGGCGTGTTGATGTCGGCAATGCGGATCTTGGTGCCCTTATACCACAGCGTATCTCCGTCCACGACGCAGCTATAGCGGATCGGGCCGATGCAGCGGGAGAATCTGGCGCTTTCCCGGTCCTGCGATGTGGCGACGGGCCTGCTGGCCGTCAGCGAGAGGCCGGGCGGAACGCCATCCCACAGGAACACCGCCATGAAGGCCGCCAGCGGCAGCATCACCATGATCGGACTGATCCCGAGCCGGCGGCGTGTCCGCCGCTTTCGTGTGGGCGCGGCATAGGCGGCCGTGCGGGTCCAGCGGCTCCGCTTGCGGAAAGGATAGATGTTCCGGCTGTTTCGACGCATGGGCGGCATCATGCCGCCGACAGGTGTCGGAAGGCTTAAGCGGCCCGGCTTGCCTGCCTCTTCCCGGCCAGCATCTTCCCTGCCGGCATCCTGCCCGGCGCCGCTCCCGCCATTTTCCTACTCGCGCCGGGTCTGCCATGGTGGCGCGGTCATGCCCCGCATCGCCCGCCCCGCCATTCTCCCGCCCCTTTCGCATGGGCCATCCGCGAAAGGTCACACGGATTCTGCTATCAAGCCTTTGCGTTCAAAGGGAAACAAGGCGAAAGCGAAAACCACAATTCGGGCGTTCAGCGTCAACTTCGCGAGCGGTGTGAAACGAGGGTGGCGGTCGCGCCGCCTATACCCACCATGTCTCCGGATCGGGCATGGGCAGCTTCTTCTGCGCGTTCACCAGGCTCAGCACGCAGCGCACGATCACCAGCACGGCCACGCCCACGATCAGCAGGAAGCCGATCAGCACCAGCATCAGGAAGGTGCTGATTATCCCGCCGATCAGGCCCAGCCAGAAGGTGCGGATGAGGTAGGTGTAATGCGAGCCTTCCCATTCCGCCTGCGGCTCGCCGCGCCAGACATAGGCCAGCACCACGCCGATCAGCACGGTGATGCCCAGCACGAAGGAGGAGAGATACAGCAGGCTGACGACGGTGGGCCGGTTGAAATCGAACCCGGCGGAGGCTGCGGGCCGGGCGGGTTGCGGATCGGCCGGCTGCGGTTGCGGTTCGCCCTCGGTCACATGGATTCTCCTGCCTGCGCGCGGGTCTGCCCGGCGGAGCGGGAGCCTATCGCAATGGCGCGCCGGCCGGAAGCCCTTGCGGGAAGGGGTGCGGTCAGCCGCGGCGGTCGAGGATCTCGCGGCGCGGGTGCTTGCGCCGTTCCGGGCCTTTATAGGGCTGCGCGGCGGCCTCGCGCCGGTCTTCCCCGGTGCGGCGTTCCTCGCCTGCATAGGCGTGCGGCTCCTCCCGGCGATCGTCGCCGGAGCGGCGGTCCGGCCCGCGTTCGACATACTCTCTTGCTTTGCTGGCGGTGGCCATGGCCTGCCTCCATCCGGCTGGCGGGAATGCCCGATGCATTCGCTTCGCTGGCCGATCCTGCCAGTTCTAGCCGGGGGAGTGTTGAGTTTGGGTTAACTTTGCCTGACCCGCCCGAGGGGCTTCACGCCGCGCGCCTGGCGGAAATTTTCCTGTTTCCGCGATTTCCGGTCAGCAAGTGATTTCACTTGCTACCAAATCGCTCTAAGAAACCGCAAACCAGTTTACCGATCGGAGTGCTGTCCTTGTCCCATGATGCCTTGTTCCAGCCGCTGACGCTCGGCACGCTCGCCCTCCCCAACCGGATCGTGATGGCGCCGCTCACCCGTGGCCGCGCGGACGAAGCCAATGTGCCGCAGCCGGTGATGGGCGAATATTACGCACAGCGCGCCGATGCCGGGCTGATCGTTTCGGAAGCGACCGCCGTCCATCCGCTGGGCATGGGCTGGTATCGCGTGCCCGGCATCTGGTCGGATGAGATGGTCGCCGGCTGGCAGGGCGTGACCGGGCGGGTCCATGATGCGGGCGGGCGGATCTTCTGCCAGATCTGGCACATGGGGCGGCTGGTGCTGCCGGACTATATCGGCGGCCAGCCGCCGGTGGCGCCTTCGGCCATCGCCTCGGAAGGGGAAACCTTCGCGCCCCGGCCCGCCGGCGACGACAGCCTGTTCCTGCCGATGAAGCCCTATGCCGTGCCGCGCGAAATGACCCAGGCCGATATCGACGAGGCGGTGGCCGCCTATGGCAGGGGCGCGGCCAATGCCCGGCGCGCCGGGTTCGACGGGGTGGAGATCCACGGGGCCAATGGCTATCTGATCGACCAGTTCCTCAAGACCAGCAGCAACCACCGCGCCGACGGCTATGGCGGCAGCCTGGAGAACCGGCTGCGCTTCCTGCGCGAGGTGATCGCGGCGGTGGTGGCCGAGGTGGAGCCGGGCCGGGTCGGCCTGCGCATCAGCCCCACCAGCGAGCGCAAGGGCATGGCCGATGCCGATCCGGGCGCGCTGGCCGAGGCTATCGGCACGCTGGTGCAGGAATATGGCCTGGCCTATGTCCACCTGATCGAGCCGATCGCGGCCGGCTTCATGGATGTGCCCGACAATCCGGTGATGGACCGGCTGCGCGGCGCCTACAAGGGTGCGGTCATCCAGAACGGCGGGTTCGATGCGGAAAAGGGCGCGCAGTTCATCGCCAATGGCGATGCGGATGCGATCTCCTTCGGGCGGCCGTTCATGGCCAACCCCGATCTGGTGGATCGTTTCCGCAAGGGCCTGCCGCTGGCCGAGGTCAATTTCGACTATGCTTATGTCGGCGAGGAAAAGGGCTACACCGATTATCCGGCCTATGCCGAAGCGGCGGAATAGGGCAGGTCAGCCGCCGCAGCCGCAGCCGCGCCATTCGGCCATTGCGGCGTAGCTCTCGAGATATTCGACGGGGGTGAGGCCTGCGGCGAATGCTGCTTGGTGGCTCTGGCCGGGCGCGGCGGCGAGCCAGCCGAGATCCTGTTCCGCCGCGAGCCTGCCCAATGCGGCGAACCAGAGGTTGAAGGCGGGTTCGGGAAGGCCGGGGGCGTTCAATCCTTGTCCTTTCCGCCCTTGCCGCCCTTGCCTTCATCGTCCTCATCCCCGTCCTTGACGGGATAGGCGGGAATGGGGCGCAACAGGCCGAATTCCTCCTCCAGGGGCGGGTGGTCCAGTTCCGGCCATTCGATCGCCTCGTCCGGCACCGCGAAATCCGGCAGGCGATCCAGCAGGTCGCGGATCAGGGTCAGGCGGCCGTGCCGCTGGTCGTTGAAATCCACGACGGTCCACGGCGCGGAATCGGTGTGGGTCACGGCGAACATCGCCTCTCGCGCCGCCGTATATTCGGCATAGCGGCTGCGCGCGGCGGCATCGACCGGCGACAGCTTCCAGCGCTTGAGCGGATCGTCCAGCCGTTCGGCGAAGCGCTCCTCCTGATGGGCCTGGTCGCAGCTCAGCCAGTATTTGAACAGGCGGATGCCGTCGTCGACCAGCATCTTCTCGAATATGGGCGCCGCCCGGAGGAAATTTTGCACCTGCTGGGCCGACGCGAAGCCCATCACCTGCTCCACCCCGGCGCGGTTATACCAGCTGCGGTCGAACAGGACGATTTCGCCGGCTGCGGGAAGGTGGCGCGCGTAACGCTGGAAATACCATTGCCCCTGCTCGTTCTCGCTCGGCTTGGGCAAGGCGACGACCCGGCATTGGCGGGGATTGAGCCGCTCCGAAACCGCCTTGATCGCGCCGCCCTTGCCGGCGGTGTCCCGCCCCTCGAACAGGACCAGTATCCGCTCTCCCTTCGCCTTGGCCCACCGCGCCATCTGCACCAGTTCCACCTCGAGCGGTTCGATCAGCTTGTCATAGGTCTTGCTTTTCATGTGCCCGCTCCCTGGAAGCATTGCGATCCGATCGCCCGGAACAGCGATGCCAGTCTGGCGGCAAGCCATCGGATAAGGAAGGATTTATCGCCAGTTGCAAATAACGCAACGCGCCAGAACTTTTTTGCGATTGCGAAATATGCTGCGCTGCACAATATGACAGCAGGAAGACAGGGACGATGTCCTTGGGGCACTGCAAACAGGAGGAAATCATGCAGCTCATCGCTTCGCGCGTATTGCCGATCATCGTGGCGGCTTCGACCAGCGGGATCTTGTTCGGCGCCACGCTTATCTGAGTTGGCGCCCATGGCCATATCCAACGGCGGCGGCCGTTCTCCGGATAGGGGGACGGCCGTCTGCTTTTGTGGCCCGATCCACTGCAATCAGTTGTGGATGTCCGCCCTCAACGCTTTCCTATTCGCGGCTTCATCCCTATATCGTCGGCATGACGGACAATCCCGAAAATGCCCCGCGTTCCAATGGCTATGGCGCGGATTCGATCAAGGTGCTCAAGGGCCTGGACGCCGTGCGCAAGCGGCCCGGCATGTATATCGGCGATACGGACGACGGGTCCGGCCTGCATCACATGGTGTTCGAGGTTTCCGACAATGCCATAGACGAGGCATTGGCCGGCCATTGCGACCTCGTGCTGATCGAGCTGAACCCGGACGGCTCCGTGTCGGTCGAGGATAACGGCCGCGGCATCCCGACCGACATCCATTCGGAAGAAGGGGTTTCCGCCGCCGAGGTCATCATGACCCAGCTCCATGCGGGCGGCAAGTTCGAGAATACGTCGGAAGACAACGCCTACAAGGTTTCCGGCGGGCTGCATGGCGTCGGCGTCTCGGTGGTCAACGCGCTCAGCGAATGGCTGGAGCTGACCGTCTGGCGGGACGGCAAGGAACACTGGAGGCGCTTCGAGAATGGCGATCCGGTCGCGCCGCTGGTGATGAAGGGCGATGCCTCGCCCGGCAAGAAAGGCACGCGAGTCACCTTCCTGGCGTCCACCGAAACCTTCAAGAATGTGACCGAGTTTGATTTCGAGAAGCTGGAACACCGCTATCGGGAGTTGGCCTTCCTCAATTCGGGCGTTCGCATCCTGCTGCGCGACAAGCGGCACGAGGAAGTGAGAGAGCATGACCTGTTCTATGAGGGCGGGATCGCCGCCTTCGTCGCCTATCTCGATCGCAACAAGACCGCGTTGCTGCCCGATC
>Ga0172382_10005686_pt1 | contig 18501 bp, 15 predicted proteins | sample Leawel138RmetaG_FD_122245 | JGI IMG/M metagenome (GOLD analysis project Ga0172382, IMG submission 122245) | Leachate microbial communities from a municipal landfill in Southern Ontario, Canada - Leachate well 138R metaG | ecosystem: Engineered > Solid waste > Landfill > Unclassified | place...
GTGGAGCTAGACGGGATCGAACCGTCGACCTCTTGCATGCCATGCAAGCGCTCTCCCAGCTGAGCTATAGCCCCGGTACTAAAGAGAGCGCCATTTTAATGAAATGCCGCCCTCTGTCAAGCGTAAATTTACGCCCCGTTTCATTCCCCCGCTTGATCGATTTTTGCCCAGGAGTCACGCAGCGTTACGGTGCGATTCCAGATGGCGGCACCGGCGGCGGTGCGCTGTGCGTCGAGACAGAAATAACCTTCGCGCTCGAACTGGAACAACGCACCGGGGCCAGCTTCACCCAGGGCCGGCTCCAGGTAGCAGCGGGTCAGGGTGCGCAGCGATTCGGCGTTGAGGAAGTCCTTGTAGTCCTTGCCCGCCTTCGCCGCCGCCGCATCCGGGCTCGGCACGCTGAACAGGCGGTCGTACAGCCGCACCTCGGCCTCCACCGCATGGCGCGCCGACACCCAGTGGATCACGCCCTTGATCTTGCGCCCTTCCGGATTGACGCCGAGGGTGGCCGGGTCGTAGCTGCAACGCAGCTCGATCACCTCGCCCTGGGCGTTCTTGATCACCTGCTCGCAGCGGATCACGTAGGAGTTGCGCAGGCGCACCTCGCCGCCGGCCACCAGGCGCTTGTACTTGGGCGGCGGCACTTCGCGGAAGTCCTCGGCGTCGATGTAGATCTCGCGGCAGAACGGCAGCTGGCGGCTGCCCATGGACTCATCCTGCGGATGATTGGCGCAATCGAGCATCTCCACCTGATCTTCCGGGTAGTTCTCGATCACCACCTTGAGCGGACGCAACACCGCCATGCGGCGCGGCGCGTGCACGTTGAGGTCTTCGCGTACGCAGTTCTCCAGCAGGCTCATCTCCACCGTGTTGTCGGACTTGGTGATGCCGATACGCTCGCAGAAATCGCGCACCGAGGCCGGGGTATAGCCACGGCGGCGCATGCCGGCGATGGTGGGCATGCGCGGGTCGTCCCAGCCCTCGACGAAGCCTTCATCCACCAGTTGGGTCAGCTTGCGCTTGCTCATCACGGTGTACTGCAGGTTGAGGCGCGAGAATTCGATCTGCTGCGGATGGCAGCCCACGCTGATGTGGTCCAGCACCCAGTCGTACAGCGGGCGATGGTCCTCGAACTCCAGCGTACAGAGGGAATGGGTGATGCCCTCCAGCGCGTCGGAGATCGGATGGGTGTAGTCGTACATCGGATAGATGCACCACTCGGCGCCGGTCTGGTGATGGATCACGCCATGGCGGATGCGATACAGCGTCGGGTCGCGCAGGTTGATGTTGGGCGCGGCCATGTCGATCTTGGCGCGCAGCACGCGGGCGCCGTCAGGGAACTCGCCGGCCCGCATGCGGCGGAACAGGTCCAGATTCTCCGCCACCGAACGGTTGCGGTAGGGGCTGTCCTGGCCCGGCTCGGTGAGCGTGCCACGATAGGCGCGCGTCTCCTCGGCATTCAGATCGCACACATAGGCCAGCCCCTTTTCGATCAGCTCCACCGCAAACGCATACAGTTGCTCGAAATAGTCGGAGGCGTAGTACACCTTGTCGCCCCAGGAGAAGCCGAGCCAGCGCACATCGTTCTGGATCGACTCGACGAACTCGATGTTTTCCTTGTGCGGGTTGGTATCGTCGAAACGCAGGTTGCAGCTGCCCTGATAGTCACGCGCAATGCCGAAGTTCAGGCAGATGGACTTGGCATGACCGATGTGCAGATAGCCGTTGGGCTCGGGCGGAAAGCGCGTCGCGACGCGGCCGCCGTTCTTGCCCGCCGCCAGGTCCTCATCGATGATGTGGCGGATGAAATTGGAGGGGGCGCTGGTTTCATTACTGCCCATGCTGGTGTATTCCTTTATGGATTTTTCTGTAATCAGTTGTCTTCGGCACGGGTGCGGATGAAGTCCACCGCGCGGTCGATGCGCCGCAGCGTGGCCTCGCGGCCCAGCAGGTGCAGGGTCACGTCGATCCCCGGCGAGGCGGCGGCGCCGACCACCGCCACGCGCAGCGGCTGCGCCAGCTTGCCCATCTTCAGTTCCAGTGCGGCGGCGGCCTGCTCCACCGCGGCATGCAGGGCCTGCGGCTCCCAGGCCGGCAGCTGTGCCAGCACCTCGCGCACCTTGAGCAGCGGCTCCAGCGCAACCGGACGCAGGTGCTTCTTCGCTGCATCGGCCTCGTACTCGTCGAATTCACGGTACAGCCAGGCGCTCTGCGCGGCCATCTCGGCCAGGGTCTTGGCACGTTCGGCATAGGCCTGCACCACCGCCACCGGATCGGGGCCGCAGCTGGGGTCGATGCCAAGCTTGCCGAGCTGGTAGCGCAGGTGGTGCGCCACCTGCACCGGGTCCATGGTCTTCATGTAGTGCTGATTGAGCCACTGCAGCTTGCTCATGTTGAGGGCCGAGGCGGAGTTGTTGATCTCCGCGATCTCGAACAACTGGATCAGCTCGTCGATACTGAAAATTTCCTGATCGCCATGGGACCAGCCGAGGCGCGCCAGGTAGTTGAGCAGCGCCTGCGGCAGATAGCCTTCCTCGCGGTAGTCGGTGACGCTGGCGGCGCCGTGACGCTTGGACAGCTTCTGGCCGTCCTCGCCCAGGATCATCGGCAGGTGGGCATAGGTGGGCGGCTCCACGCCGAGGGCGCGCAGGATATTGATCTGGCGCGGCGTATTGTTGAGATGGTCGTCGCCGCGGATGACGTGGGTAATGCCCATGTCCATGTCGTCCACCACCACCACGAAGTTATAGGTCGGGCTGCCGTCGGAGCGCTTGATGATCAGGTCGTCGAGCTCGTCGTTGCTGAACACCACCTTGCCGCGCACCTGATCGTCCACCACCACCGCGCCGCCCACCGGGTTGCGGAAGCGGATCACATGCGGCTCATTGGGATCAACATGCTGGCCGCGGCAGCGGCCGTCGTAGCGCGGCTTCTGCTTGTTGGCCATCTGCTCCTCGCGCAACGCCTCGAGGCGCTCCTTCGAGCAATTGCAGCGGTAGGCCAGGCCCTTGGCCAGCATCTGCTGGATCACCTCTTCGTAGCGTTCGAAGCGGTGGGTCTGGAAGAACGGCCCCTCGTCATACTCCAGGCCGAGCCAGGTCATGCCCTCCAGGATCACGTTCACCGACTCCGCCGTGGAGCGTTCCAGGTCGGTGTCCTCGATGCGCAGCACGAAGGTACCGCCGTGGCGGCGGGCATAGAGCCAGGAGAACAGCGCGGTACGGGCACCGCCGATGTGCAGATAGCCGGTCGGGCTGGGGGCAAAACGGGTCTTGATCGTCATAGGAAAATTCAACGCACTCAGGGTTTATCGGCCTTGCGGCCACTCATCTCATAGGGAAAGCGCACATGCCCGTAGCGCACCACCAGCACGGCCAGGCCGAGCAACAGGATGGCGACCGCCACCGCCAGCATGCGCCACTCATCCAGTTCTTTCATGTCCAGGATCAGATAGCGCGCCAGGGCCACCATACCGATGTACAGCGGCATGCGCACCGGCAACTGGCCGGACTGCCAATACGCGCTCACCATGGCCACCACTTCCAGGTAGATGAACATCAGCAGCAGATCGGCCAGATGCACGCTGCGCGCACCTACCATGTGGGCCACCTCGCCCGCCGCCGCCACCAGCGTCGCCAGCAGGATCACCAGCAGACCGACATCCTCGATCACCCGGACCAGACGCCGCCCTGCACGCTGCAACTTTTCCTCGGCCATCTCACCTACCTCAATCTGCCGCATAGCCAACGCGCTGGCACAAAAAGGCGGCCATTATACCCTCCGCCAACGACGCCAGCGCAGAACCAAAAAGGGTTTGACGCTAACCAAGGCCCTGATTATGATAGCGACCCTCTCGACGGGCGGTTAGCTCAGTGGTAGAGCACTGCCTTCACACGGCAGGGGTCACAAGTTCAAGCCTTGTACCGCCCACCAATCAAAACAATCAGTTACACCATGCCAAGCCCCGCTCCTGCGGGGTTTGGCGTATCTGCGGCACTGAAAACCATGGTGCCGCCCTCCCCGCCTCGGCATGCAGACGCACCGCTTCACAAGGACACACGCCGCCGGAGACATGCGCTAAGGTTTTGGCATGCTCCACGCTGGAGGGACAACCATGCCCATTGCCCTAAAACGTGCGTACGAACCACCTGCTGCCGCGGATGGCTATCGCGTTCTGGTGGATCGGCTGTGGCCGCGCGGGCTGCGGCGGGATGCCGCGCAACTGGATGACTGGCTGAAGGAGGCGGCGCCGTCGGAGGGGCTGCGCCGCTGGTTCCATGCCCACCCGGCACAGTGGGGAGAGTTCCGTCGCCGCTATCTGACGGAGCTGAAGTCCCAGCGCGAGGCCCTGCGCCGGCTGGCCCGCCATGCCCGACGGGACCGGGTCACCCTGGTCTATGCCGCCAGTGACCGACAGCACAACAATGCGGTGGTACTGCGCCAGTATCTCGCCTTGCTGAAAGTGGAGGATACCGCCGGCTAACGGCGCGCACCCCGGAACACGCTGCTGAGGGTGCTGAGGATGAACAGCGCCAGCGCCGCCGCATTGACCATCCCGCCTGCAGCGAGGAGGCGGGCGTCTCCCTGCCAGTCGCCTGCCAGGCGCAGAAACAGTGAGACATGCAGGACCAGCAGCGGCAGGTAAAAGGTCCAGTGCCAGGGCATGCGCACCCGCACCACCGCCGGAAAGATGATCGGCGCGTGGCCGAACACCATGGAGAAGACGAAACCGAGCAGCACGGCGTGTAGGGCCGCATCGTAGCCGCCGCCATGCAGCCCGCCGCTGGCCAGCAGGATCACGCCGCCCACCGCCAGCCAGGCATAGCCGGACAGCAAACACACGGCGATGAAGCGGGTCAACCCGCGCTCGCGTACCGTGCGGCGCGCGATGTCCTGGCGCAGCAGCCACAGCGCCAGCGCCGCCAGGCCGAGGCCATAGATCGACTCCCACTGCTGCAACAGCACTGCCACGCTGCCGGCCAGCAGCACCGCCACGATCAGCAGAAAAACGGTTTTGGCCCGCGGCGACGGCGGCAGGAAGCGCGACAGCTCCAGCCGCTCGCCGGCGATGGTCAGCACCAGGAAATTCATCCACAGCGCCACCACCACCGCCGGCGGCATGCCGCCCAGCCACAGCAGATTCCCCAGCAGCCAGCTGGCGGCACCCAGCGCCAGGGTGGCCGTGAACAGCTCGCGCTGGCGCCGCACCACGTGCAGCGTGGCGGCGAGCAGCACGGCGCTGCCGCCGCTCAGCAAGGCCGCCCCGCTCTGCCAGGGCTGCCCCAGCAACAGGGCCAGCCCGCCGAGGCCGCACAGCAGCGGCCCGAGATAGGCCCAGCGCCGTCCCAGCGCCACCGCCCGTTCCAGGCCGATGACGGTGCCAAAGAAGCCGCACACCATCAGCGGACCGTGCAGCAGCAGCGCCTGCGGCGAGGGCAGCGGCACCGCCCAGCCCAGGCGCGCGAGCCCCGCCAATACGCCGCTGATCAGCGACATGAATCCCAGGATCAGCAACGGCAGCCGCAACGGCACCGGAAGATCGCCTGCCCGGTTCTGTTCCATGGTCACTCCCAGCCGAAACGCTTGCGCGCCTCGGCACTCATCCGCTCCGGGCCCCAGGGCGGCGTCCACACCAGATGCACCTCCAGCGCCGTGCCCGGCGGCGCGATCGACGCCAGCGCCTGCTCGGCATCGTCGACGATCATCGAGCCCAGCGGACAGGCCGGCGTGGTCATGGTGAGGTCGACGCCGATGCGCCCGCGCTCGACCGTCACGCCATAAACCAGGCCCAGGTCCACCACGTTCATGCCCACTTCCGGGTCATTCACCGTGCGCAGCGCGCCGTATACCGCGGCCTCGTCCGGCATTGTCGGCGTGTCGTCTGTCATTGCCCCGGTCTCCGCTATTGATGCATGTAATATGAATGTTTAATCTATCCCAAGGTTGTTCGGTAATCAACACGCCTAGCGTCAGGGTACCGCCATGCAAATCACCGCCTTCTCCGACTATGCCCTGCGCGTCCTGCTCTACCTCGGGCTGCAGACATCCGATCGCCTCGCCACCATTCAGGAGATCGCCGCCGCCTATGCCATTCCGCAGAACCACCTGATGAAGGTGGTGCATCAGCTCGGCATCAAGGGCTATATCGAGACCCGCCGCGGCAAGGGCGGCGGCATCCGCCTGCTGCAGCGGCCGGAAGACATCGTCATCGGCCAGGTCCTGCGCGACACCGAAGACAACCTCAACCTGGTGGAATGCTTTTCACCCGCCGACAGCCACTGCGTGATCCAGCCGGCCTGCCGGCTGCAGGGCATCCTGCACGGCGCCCTGGCGGCGATGTTCGCCGAGCTGGACCGACACACCTTGGCCGAGCTGCTGCAACCGCGCGGCAGGCTGCGCGGCGTGCTGGCCCCGCCGGCCAGGCGCGGGGCAACCCGCTGACGGGCCCGGAGCGGCGCCCATACCGACAGGATATTGGCAAATATCAATAACAGACTGAATTTATTGGAAAATTTACCCGGCAACAGCACACATCGGGCAACGATGCGTATAAAATCCCGCCCGCATTTTGCATTGAACGTCACTCGATGGGTTGCGTGGCAGCCAGGACGGGCGCACCGCGGATCAGGCCAGCACTCCGCGGCACAACGATGAAGTACAGGATCAGGCAGTAACCCTCACCGTGCGTCGCAGCCGACGCCTTCCGTGACATCAAGCCAGACGCAACGCTGCATGCCGTGACGGGCGCCGCCACGGCTGCCGCCTGCGCCGGACACGTCGTTTCACGGCGTGCCCGGCAAGCACACCGAACCCGGGATCGTGATGAAGGAAAGCCTGTTCCGCCGCCTGCTGTTCCTCGCCGTGCTCAGCCTCGCGCTGAGCGGTTGCGGGCAGGATGCGCCTTCCGCCAGCCGGACCTACTTCAACGAGCAGGTGGTGGCGCTGCTGGAGTCGCGCTGCCTGTCCTGTCACGGCGTGCCTGCCGATGGCTATGCCGCGTTCATGGCCGACGGTCATGAGGGCTATTTCTATTTCCCGGTGACCGCAGACCAGCACATCGCCGATGTCGAGACCGCCTATGCGATCAGCCGTGACCACCACCGCATCGACGTGAGCGATGCGGCGCGCTTCAGCCCGATCCTGCGCGCGCCGCTGGCCGAGGAATACGGCGGCGTGCCGCACAAAGGGCTGGATATCTTCTACTCCACCGCCGACCCGGACTATCAGACGCTGCACGCCTGGGTCGCCAGGGAAATTTCCGCACGGCCGCACGCACCCGCCGCCCTGGGCGAACATCAGCGCTACTTCCGCGACGAGGTGCAGCCGGCCCTGGTGCGCAACGGCTGCTTCCTTTCCTCCTGCCACGGCCCGCTGTCCTTCACCGACTTCAAGCTGCAGCCGCCGCTGCCGGATGGCAGCTTTTCCGCCGCCATGACCGCCGACAACCGCGCCGCCGCCCTCGGCAAGCTGACGCGGCTGGTGAATCTCGGCGGCGATTTGAGGCACAGCCGTCTGCTGGTGAAGAACCTCCCCATCGCGCAGGGCGGCGTGCACCAGCGCGGCGGCAACAACCAGTTCTTCGCCGACTATGAGGATGCGGACGTCAAGCGCCTGTTGCACTGGATGGCGCTGGAGCGCGACGCCCTGCTGGCCCAGCTGACCCGCGACGGCCAGCCGCTGCGCGATGCGCAGCCCGGCGTGGCACAGGGCATCGTATTCATCCGCGGGCCGCGCCACATGCCGCGGCGCTATTTCGACCTCGACGCCTACTATCCCGGCTCCAACATCCATCTGTTCGACGGCACCCGCGAAACCGCGCTGACCCAATACCCGGACGCCGAGATCCAGGCGCTGGATGTGAGCTATGACGCGCGCAAGGTGGTCTTCGCCATGCGCCGGGCGGCGACGGAAGGGTTCCGCCTCTACCAGCTCGACATCGCCACTCGCTCGGTAGAACAGCTGAGTCAGGGCGCGAAGCAGCTCGCCGATGGCACCCTGGTGCATCACATCGACCCGATCTATACGCCGGGCTATCGCGATGAACACGATCTGAGCGATGTATCCATCACCTATGCCAGCAACGCCGCCGGCGCCTATGCCGCCTCCGGGCCGTGGGGCATCCTGGGCGAGGCGGACAATCCCGCGGCGCAGCCGTCGCGGCAGACCCTGGTCGATCGCCAGCGCCCGGAACGGGCCGGCACCTACACCGGTCGCCGCATCAGCTTCGTGCACGGCCCCAACAAGGGCGAGTGGCGCACCATCAGCCGCCACGACATGCATACGCTGGTGCTGGATCGGCCGCTGCCGCACGCCATCGACATCCAAACCCTGTACGTCATCGAACAGCCGCAGGGCCATTACGCCGCGGCCTACGACATCTGGCGCTTCATTCCGGGCGAATTCGCGCCGAGCAACGCGCGCATGACCTGGGGCCACAACCAGGAACGCCGCCCGACGGTGCGCAGCAGCGGCGAGGTGATGGCCACCACGGTGCGCAATCTCGGCTATCAGGACGACAAGCCGGTGTTCAACGGCGCCATCTTCCGCATGCAGGCCGGCGGCTTCGACTTCCACCCCCATGGCGGCGAGCGCTCGCAATACGCGCTGCACAGCGATGCGCGCGAGATGCCCGAGGGACTGGAGCTGAAGACCCTGCACGACCCGCGCAATTACTGGGGCGGCGGCCAGTTGGCGCTGCTGGACCACGGTTACGGCGCCTCGACCGAGCCCAACAATCCGGTCGACGCCCTGCCCCTCACCGAGCGCTACGACGAAGTGAAATTTTCCTCGCTGCCGCGCTACATCGCCGAACTGGTCACCTTCGACCCGCAGATAAACCACACCGGCGTATCGCCGGGCGGCGCCTTCCGCGACCCCTATCCGCTGCCCGACGGCTCGATCCTGGTGGCCCATACGCCGCGGCCGCTGGATCATCTCGACCCGGATGCCGATCCGGACTGGGACATCTGGCAGATCCATTTCGACGGCTCGCCGCAGGACGCGGACCGCCGCCGCATCGGCGCCTACCGCAAGACGCGCATCGAACAGATCGCCACGCCGCAGGCGGAATACAACCCGCGCCCGCTGGTGGTGCGCCTGCAGGAAAATCGCCACCACCCGCTGGAGCACCAGAAGTTCGTGCAGGGCCACGAGCCGCAGAACCACTACGGCGTGCGGCGCATGCCCGACGGCACGCCGGCGCAGATCGAGGTGTACGACTTCAACCTCATCACCACCTTTCTCACCAACTTCACCCAGACCGGGCCGCGCGACATTCCGCCGCCGGAGGCGATCAAATACGTGCGCGCCATCGGCGTGCTGCCGCTGCAGCGCGCCGACGTGGAAGGCATCGTCGATGCCGACCCCCACGCCACCGCGGTGAGCAAGGGCGTGCACAGCAAGAAGCTGATCATCGGCGAGGTGGCGCTGGAGCCGGACAGTTCGTTGTACGTGGAGGTGCCGCCCAACGTGCCGTGGATCGTGCAGGCGCTGGATCAGCACAAGCGCGCCCTCTACACGCTGCAGCGCCAGTTCTACACCCAGCCCGGCGAGCGCTTCACCCTGTCGATCCCGCGCAGCAAGTTCCTCAACACCTGCGGCGGCTGCCACGGCTCGCTCACCGCCGACCCCATGGACAGCATCGGCCCGGCGGACATCGTCACCGAGGCCTCCAAGGTGATGGCCACCTGGAACCCGCAGGAGAGGACCCGCCGCGCGCCGGTGGCCCAGGGCGCCACGCCCGGCGACTACATCGCCATCGACTTCGCGCGCGACGTGCAGCCGCTGCTCGACAGGCACTGTGTCCGCTGTCACCAGGGCGGCGGCCTCGACCTGCGCGGCAACCCCACGCGCCACTACAGCGTGGCCTACGAAAGCCTGCATCAGCTGCGCGACCCGCGCAGCGGCAACCATGCCGACAAAAAATACATCAACGAGCGCGAGGCGCTGTCCGCGCAGAGCCCGCTCATCGACAAGCTGATGAGCGAGGGCCATCGCTACCTGAGCGACGATGAACTGCTGACACTGATCCGCTGGATCGATATCGGCGCCACCTTCCGGGGGGCCATGTGATGCACCCGTCCGTCAACAAGGAGGCCGCCATCGCCGCCGCGCTGCTGGGCCTGTGCCTGGCGGTGGCGTCGTTCGTGTCCATCGACGCCACGGCCCGGGCAACCGGCACCGCCAACGGCCACGACCGCTCGCGCTTCGATCGGCTGACCTCGGAGGTGTGGCGCTATGGCGCCAGCTTCGCGGCGCGCGACCTGCCGCCGGTGGCCAACAACGTCCCCAGCCATGTACCGCAGCCGGTGCGCGACAAGCCGACGCGCGTCACCCTCAGTGCCGACGGCAGCAAGCTCTACGTCACCCTGCCGGGCACGGAGAACGCCCCCGGCCACCAGGTGGCCGTGGTGGACAGCGCTACGCAGACGGTGCGCAAGCGCATCGATGTCGGCAGCCGCCCCTATGCCGCGGTGCTGCATCCGGGCGGTCGCTTCCTGGTGGTGACCAACGAACTGTCCAACTACGCCTCGGTCATCGACACGCGCAGCGACGAGGTGGTGAATACCATCCCCCTCGACTACTACGCGCAGGACCTGGAGTTCGCGCCGGACGGCAGGCGCGCCTGGGTGGCGATCCGCTATCTCGATCAGGTGCTGGTGCTGGACCTGGAGGAAAGCGAAGAACGACTGCTCGGCCGCGTGCAGGAGGTCGGCGGCTTCGACGACCGCGCCTTCTTCGGCCATGCGCCGTTGTCCGCGGCCACGCTCGACGACCTGCGCCTGCGCGGTTACTCCGACGCAGCGCTCGCCCGGGCGCAGCAGCAGAGCAGCGGCGGCATCAATGCCATCCTGCGCGCGCGCTGCGCCATCTGTCACAACGAACACGCCGGCGGCCTGCTCACCGGCCCCGACCCCGCACAGAACTTTCTCTCCGCGGTGGAGAATTCCATCGGTGGTGCGCCGTGGCAAAGTCCGCTGCTGCGCGCGGTGTTGCCAAAAAAACTGGGCGGCTTCGGCGACGAAAACATCACCGTCGAATTTCACCCCGGCGGTGTGCTGTTCGAGGAAGGCGAACCGGAGCTGCAGCAGATCGTCGACTGGATCAACGCGGGCTACGGCGGCCCCGGCATCCCGGTGGGCAACGAACAGGCGCATCCCAAGGACCTGGCGCTGTACGGCCAGTACCTGTTCGTCGGAAACACCGGCACCATGGACATCGCGGTGATCGACACCGCGACCAACCGGCTCATCGGCGGCATCTACACCGGCAACGTGGCCAGCCACCTGCTGGTGCAGGGCGACACGCTCATCGTGCTCACCATGGGCGCCGGTTTCGGCGCGCCGAAGGAGCGCGACCCGCACGGCGGCGAGTCGTGGGACCGCAGCAACCCCGCCACGCAGTACACCGTGCTGCGCGATCCGGCAAGCGGCTATGACGCCTATCCGGTGGCGCAGCAGCAGGTGATGGGACCGTTCGATGCGGTGGACGGCACCTGGAACTTCAAGATGCGCGACATTCAGAACGACATCATCGCCATCGACCTCAGGCACATCGACTTCGCCGCCCTGGCGGCACGGCCGGCACCGGATTATTTCCTGCGCACCAACCGGTACGAGGCCCATCCGGGCTGGGTGCGCTACAGCTCGGACACCGCCGAGGCCACCAGCGGCGACATCAAGGGCGACATCCCGCCCGAGCTGCAGCGGGTGCCCGGCGCCTTTCCCGAATGGGCGACGGTGCTGGGCGATCGGCTGTACGTGACCATGGCCGGCAGCTTCGAACTGGTGGAGTGGCAGATCCACAACCAGCCGCAGGATCCATCCGAACGGCTGGTGCCCGTGCGCAGCCACGCCGTGGGCCTGCTGCCGGTGGGCGTCGCCGCGGGCAACGGCCGGCTGTATGTGGCCAACCGCATGAGCGAAACCGTATCGGCCATCGACGTGCAGAGCGGCCGCCGCAGCGACATCGTGGTGGGCAACCTCAGCGTGCCGGCCCTGGCCACCGACGTGGAGCGTGGCGACCTGGTGGTGCACTCCACCGTGTTCAGTGCCGACGGCGATACCTCCTGCGCCCACTGCCACTACCGCGACACCGGCGACGGGCGCGGCTGGGGCGCGGCCGAGGTGGTGGGACAGAACCGCTGGGGCCACCTCACCTCCGGCGGCACGCTGGGCATCCCGCAGATGAAGAACATGTACGCCCTGCAGCCGTTCTATTTCGAGGGCACCCACCTCATCGCCGAGGGCCAGGGCGCCGACATCAACGAACCGGCCAGCTCCATCGATTTCGACCGCCCCATCTGGGCCGGCGACTACAGCGGCCTCACCTCGCCGCTGCCGGTAGCGGAGCGCCGCCTGATGCACGAGGAGTTGAAGGAGCGCGTTGAGGTCAACAAGCTGGGCGGCCTGTGGTACGACCTGGAACACCGCCGCAACCAGTTCTTCCGTGACCAGTCCACGCAGTATTTCGGCCAGGCCTATGACCTGGCGGACTTCTACCGCTTCGTCGGCGCCTGGATGGGCAACGAAAACCGCCTGCTGCCCTCGCCCTATGACAGGCAGCATCCGTCGGTGCAGCGCGGCGAGCAGTTGTTCAACTCGGCGCAGGTGATGTGCGGCGTGTGCCATACCGCGCCGGAGTTCACCAACAAGACCCGTGAGCTGGCCGACAACCCGCGCCGCGCCCTGCCGCAGCTGACCACCATGACGCGGCGCGACGCCTCCTACTCGCTGGCCAGCGTGTTTGCGGTGGAGGCCGCCAACGGCCACCCGCTCGGCCTGCCCGGCGCCGATGACGGCCGCTTCGAGGATCAGGAAGGCAGCTTCACCACCATGACCCTGCGCAGCATCTTCGACCGTCCGCCGGTATTTCTGCATCACGGCCGCGCCCGCTCGCTGCGCGAGGTGGTGCTGACGCCGCGCCACCCCGCGGCGCGGCACTATCTGTTCCCGGTGCTGATGGGCGATGAAGAGGTGCGCCCCGACCGCAAGGAGATCGGTTTCAACGAACTGACCGAACGCAGCGCGCGCGGCGACCTCGACCCGGACAACCAGATCGTCGACAGCCACGGCGGCACCTCGCACCTGTCGCCGCGCCAGATCGACGACCTGGTCAACTTCATGAAGGCCATCGACTGATGAAGAAGTGGCTGCTGTTCGTCGCGGTGCTGGGCCTGTCCCTCGCCTGGGGCCTGCTGCGCGAGCGCCCGGTGGCCGCCCCGGGCGCCCGCCCGGCCGAGACCCTGGTGCCGCCGCTGTATGCCGCCGCTGCCGACGGCAGCGCCCTGGTGAAGCGGGAGCTGGTGCTGATGGGTTCGCCGTTCGTCCTGGTGGCCGATGCGCCGCACGACCAGGCACTGGCGGCGATCAGCGCCGCCAGCGAACGGCTGCGCCGGCTGGAGGCGGAGATCAGTTCCTGGAAGCCGAGCAGCGATGTGTATCGCCTCAACGACAACGCCGGCAGCTTCGTCACCGTGGGCGAGGACACGCTGACACTGTTGCAACTGGCCCAGCAGATCCACGCCGATACCGGCGGCGTGTTTGATATCAGCATCGGCGCGGTATGGGACCTCTATCCGTTCCGCCAGCCCAACGCGCCGTGGCCGCGCGCCGAGCAGATCGCGGCAGCGCTGCAACACGTCGGCGCGCAGCGCATCGAGATCGACGCGGCAGGCGCGCGCGCACGCCTGCCGCGTGGCATGCGCATCAATCTGGGCGGCATCGGCAAGGGCTACGCGGCACGCATCGCCATCGAAACCCTGCGCGGCCTGGGCATCCAGAATGCGGCGGTCAGCGCCGGCGGCGATCTCTATCTGCTCGGCAGCAAGCCCGGCGGGCCGTGGCAGGTGCGCATCGCCAATCCGCGCTGGGAAGGCCAGCTCATCGAGCAGTTCACCCTGCGCGACCGCGCGGTGGCCACCTCGGGCGATGCCGCGCGCTACATCGTGCGCGAGGGCAAGCGCTACGGCCACATCCTCGACCCGCGCAGCGGCCTGCCGGCGCAGGGCACGCAGAGCGTCACGGTGATCTGCGACGACCCGACGCTGGCCGACGCCTACGCCACCGCGGTGTTCGTGCTGGGCCCGGTCGAGGGCATGCGCTGGGTCGAGGCGCGTGCCGGGGTCGAGGCGCTGATCGTCGACGCGCAGGGCTACGTCAGCCGTTCGCGCGGCTGGGCCGCGGCCACCGGGGAGGCCTCATGAACCGGCGTGTACTGGTCCTGCTGCTGTTGGTGTGCACCGGTACGGCGCATGCCGGGCTGCCGGCCGTCGATCACACCGAGGTGAGCAATGCCGCCTATGCCGCCTTTATGCAGGCACAGCCGCAACGACCGCGGCCCAAATACTGGGACGAATACCGCTCCGAGCATTTCCGCAACTCGCCGGCCGCCAGGCTGGCGCCGTTCACGCGCGACACCTTCACCCAGCCGGACCATCCGGTGGTCGGCGTGAGCTGGCACGACGCACACGACTACTGCCGCTGGCGCGGCCAGCGCCTGCCGACGCTGGCCGAATGGCGGCGGGCGGCCGGCGCCGACGATGGCCGCATCTGGCCATGGGGCAATCAGTGGGATTACAAAAAGGCCAACAGCGGCGGCGAACGCCACGGCGAATACGACGGCTACACCTATGCCGCGCCGGTGGATTCGTTTCCCGCCGGGCGCGCACCGGGCGGCGCGCTGCACATGGCCGGCAACGTCGCCGAGTGGGTCGAGGAGCAACATGTCGTCGGCGGCAGCTCCAACAGCAGCCCCTCGGGCGTGGCGATCCAGAGTGCCGTGCCCCGCGCGCCGGAGTACCGCAGTTTCGACATCGGCTTTCGGTGCATCGCCCGATGAGAGCGCCGGTCAAACTGCTGTTCGCACTCTCCGCCCTGCTGGTGGTGGTGATGGCGCTGGCCAATACGCTGTTTGAACACGACGTGCATGCCTGGCGCCATGACGGCGCCTGTCTCGACTGCCACTCGCGGCAGGGCGAGGTCGACCTCAAGGACGGCTGGACCATCCCGCCGCCGGAGTCGCACGACGCTCGCTTCCGCCGCTACACCCACGGCAAGGCCGACGACTTCAGTGCCGAGCGTTGCGCCGCCTGTCATCGCGCCAGCGAATGCGTCGACTGCCACGCCCGCGCGCCGGAGAGCCACACCACCGACTTCGTGCGCCCGCGGGGCCAGGGCATGGAGCGGCACATCCTGCTGGCGGCGATCCGCCCGGCCACCTGCCTCGCCTGCCACGAGTCCTTCGTCACCGCCTGCGTCGGCTGCCACACCCGCGCCGAGGTGCAGCCGTGGGAGAGGCAGGCGCGCCGGCAACTGCCGACGGCGGGGGCGGCACGATGAAGCTGCGCGAGATGCGTCAGACCCTGGGCGCCAAGTGGTGCACCTTTCTGCTGCTGTTGCCGCCGGCGCTGTTCGGCAGCGTGTATTTCGGCTGGGCGGCGTTCTGGGTGCTGCTGGTGTCGACCCTGAGCGCGATGGCGGCCGGCGCCCTGATCCAGTGGTCGAATGCCGGCCCGCTGCGCCTGTTCAATCCCGGCAGCATGGTGACCGGCCTGCTCATCGGCCTGACGCTGAGCCCGCAGACGCCGTTCTACATGATCATCGTCGGCGGCTTCGTCGCCGAATATCTCGGCAAGCAGGCGCTGCCGGCGCTGAGCGGCGGACGCCTCCGCTATCTGTTCAATCCAGCGGTGCTGGGGCGCAGCGCCATCGCCCTGCTGGAGACTTACGATCCCATCCCCTATACCGATGCCACCACCGGCGCCAGCCTGCTGTTCAAGGAGGCCGGCGGCCTGCTGCAGCCGAGTTACTGGGATGCGTTCTTCGGCTTCACCAAGGGCGCCATCGGCGAGACCAGCACCCTGCTGCTGCTCATCGTCGGCTATCTGATGCTGCGCTACGTGGTGCTCAAGCGCGAGGCGGCCATCGCCATGATCCTCGCCGTGCCGATGACGGTGTTCCTGCTGCCGGACACGGCGGAGATCGTCGGCCATGCGCCGTGGGTGTCGCAGCCGCTGGTGTATCTGCTCGGCGGCCCGACCCTGCTGATGGCCTTCTTCTTCCTCACCGCGCCGGAGACCACGCCCAACACCGTGCGCGGCAACATCCTGTTCGGCGTCGGCGTCGGCGTGCTGTCGGTGCTGGGACGCCTGCACACCAGCATCCCCGGTGCAGAGATGTACGCCATCCTGATCATGAACTTGTGCGTGCCGTGGCTCGACGGCAGGAGGTGGCGTTATGCCACGGCGTAGCCCGCCCCTGCCCTACAGCGTGCGCTCGTTCTATGCCGCCGGCGAGGAACCGGACGGCAAGGCGCTGATCGAGGTGGCCGGGCGCGGCCCCTCCAGTTTTGCCGCCTATGCCGCCGGCGGTGGGTTTCGCGCCTTGCAACGCCTGCGTGCCGACGGCAACGCGGCGGAGGTCCTGCGCCAGATCTACGCCAGCGGCCTGCGCGGCTGCGGCGGTTCGCACCTGCCGCTGGCGCGCAAGTGGCAGGCGGCGATGCCCTACGCGCCGCGCTACCTGGTGATCAATGGTCTGGAGGGCGAGCCCGATACCTTCAAGGATTACTTCCTGCTGCGCGACTATCCGCACATCGTGCTGGAGGGCATCGCCATCAGTTGTCGCGTGCTCGGCGTGCGCGAGGCCTACCTGGTGATCAATGCCGCCTACCACGAGTGCCACATGGCGCTGGAAGCGGTGTTACAGCAACACGGCGCCTGGTTCGACGATCTCGCCATCCATCTGCTGAGCGGACCGGAACAAGATCTGTACGTGGTGGGCGAAGAGACCGCGCTGCTCAATTACATCGAAGGCCGCCGCGGCGAGCCGCGCCTCAAGCCGCCGTTTCCCCATCAGAGCGGCCTGTGGGGCCAGCCCACCGTCGTCAACAACGTGGAGACCCTGAGCTGGATACCCATCCTGCTCACCGATGCGGCGCGCTTCGCCGGCCGGCATCCCAAGCTCGTCACCCTGCTGGGCGACGTGGCGGCACCGGGCATCTACGAGGTGACGCTGGGGCAGCCGCTGTGCGAGATCCTGCAACAGGCGCAGCCCGAAGATATTTCCTTCGTGGAGATCGGCGGCATCTCCGGCGGCCTGGTGCCGGCGGCACGGCTCGACGTGGCCTATGCCGACGACGCCCTCGCCCCGCTCGGCGTGCAGGTGGGCGCCGGCACGCTGCGCGTCTTCGGCCACGGCTGCGACCCGGTGGCCGAGATGGCGCGCGCGCTGGAATTCTTTCAGGCCGAATCCTGCGGCCGCTGCACGCCCTGCCGCGTCGGCACCCGGGAACTGGCGCGCTTCGCCCGCGCCCTGCAAGACGGCGCCGTGAGTGCCGAGGACATCCACTGGGCCCATCGCGTCGCCGCGACGATGCAGCACAGCTCCACCTGCGGCCTCGGCCGCGCCGCGCCGCTGCCGCTGCTCAGCTACCTGAAGCATTTCGCGGAGCCCCAGGATGATTAATCTGCAGATCAACGGCCAGTGCCTGCAGGCCGCGCCCGGCACCACCCTGCTGGAACTGGCGCGCCGCCACGACATCGTCATCCCCACCCTGTGCCACCTGCCCGGCCGGGAAGCGCGCTCGGTGTGCCGCCTGTGCGTGGTGGAGGTCGCCGGGCAGGAACGCCTGTTCCCCGCCTGCTCGACCGCCGTGAGCGCCGGCATGGTGGTGCGCACCCACAGCCAGAAGTGCATCCATACGCGCCAGGTGTTGATGGAATTCATCATCGCCGAACACGGCGGCCTGCACACGCTGAGCCCGCCTCTGCGCGCCCTGGCCGCCGAACTTGGCGTCAGCGCAGCGCGCTTTGCGCTGACGCCGCAGCACGCCGCCGACGGCAACCGCTACGGCTCCGACTACATCCGCCTGCAACAGGACAAGTGCATCCACTGCGACCGCTGCATCGCCGCCTGCCGCGACCATCACATCATCCACCGCGCCGGCCGCGGCGCCAACACGCAACTGACCTTCGGCACACACAACACACCCCTGGCCGAAACCCCTTGCACCAGCTGCGGCGACTGCGTCGCGGTGTGCCCGACTGGGGCCTTGAGCGAACAGGGCTGATACAACACCAACCGATACGTGTCCCTTCATTGATTTGGACACTCCCGCCGATGTTTAGGGGCAGTACCCTTAAATCGAATATAAGGGTACTGAACCCTTTGATTCGTTGCTGCATTGTTGGAAAAAATGTCAGTCAGATATCAACGTTAAACGGCGATTTGCCAGATATTGGTGTTATACGGCAAAGTTGCAGTATATTCACCCAAGGGTTCCCACAGCGCAGGAAGCATCGACCCGTGAAAACAACAACTTGCATGAAATGGATCACTTCACGCCCGGCCATATCTGGCAATGGGCCGTTCATTTATCGTTGAACTAAACCGCTTCGCGGTAGCTGTCCCTTCGTTGGTGTTTCCCGCCTGAATCATCGTCAAAACTTCTCGTTGATCCATCCAGATCTTCAACCGAGGAGAAACGACGATGACACCATTA
>Ga0172382_10005687_pt1 | contig 18499 bp, 13 predicted proteins | sample Leawel138RmetaG_FD_122245 | JGI IMG/M metagenome (GOLD analysis project Ga0172382, IMG submission 122245) | Leachate microbial communities from a municipal landfill in Southern Ontario, Canada - Leachate well 138R metaG | ecosystem: Engineered > Solid waste > Landfill > Unclassified | place...
AAGATTAAAATCCAATAAAATCTTTTTTTCCAAGGGTTTTAATGTTAACTGCTCATTAGTATTTCCCTTTGTAATAGAAAAGGCAAGAGGAATGCCATCTCCATCCATAAAAAGGCCCATTTGTACAATAGGATTAGGTTTATGTTCCTTACTATATCCATATTGCTTTAGACCATCCTCTGATTCAATTTCAAAAAAATAGTTAGTACAATCATAAAATAAAACATTAGTGTTTCTTTTAGATATCTTTATACTATTCTTATATAAGGAAGACTGAATAAAATCCATCTCTTTAGAAATCACCTCAAGAGCCCTATAAATATGTTGTAATTCAAAATTTGGTTCTTCTAAAAACTTTTCAGAAAGTTTATAAGTAGAAAACTTGGAGGAAGGGAAAATGATTCTACCATATATAAGCCTTGATAAAATAGAATTAAGATCATAAGTAAACTTATACTTTTTTGATATTGTCTCACAAATTTTATCAAGGCCAAGCTCATAATAAATCTGTTGTAAAAAAAGATACCCACCATTAAAAGAGCGTTTTTCACCCTTTGGAATCACCTTAACAGGAGAATACTTAACCATAATAGCTCTATTTTCTTCCTTCTCCTCCTTATTAAGCTTCTCTACATATTCTTCCGCCCATTTGATAGGATCCTCACCATTTAATTTTTCCTTTAATTCATCATATGTACCTAATTTTTCATAAACCTTGGTGGTTCTTTTACCTTTAACAGTAATATCCTTAATAACATAAATAGATAAGGAATTTTTAGATTTAGAAAACGAAAGTCTCATAATCAACCCTCCAATCCCTTATATTATATCACGTTACGACGTATTACGCAACCGTTATTTTTAAAATTTGACAAAAAAATATAGCCTTAGCAAGGCTTATATGTCTTTTTTGTTTATTTAACTGTCAAAGAAACGTGAAAATCCCTGGCAATGTCAATTAGTTTTGCACCCTTCTTATATAAAGAAGTATATTTGTTATCAATTCTGACTTCTATCATATCCGACATATTAAAACCCCCAAGTAACTCTTATATATAATATATAACATTTTATCACATTTTGAAATATAAGTATTGCTAAACCCCTTAAAGATGTAAATTAGTTGTAACAAATGGCCTCAAACACTGTTATTCTTTAATACTTTCGTATATAATAAAATCACAGAGATTATTGGTGATTTAATGCTAATACTCTTTATTCCTCCCCCTCATTCATAAATTTGCTGCATTTGCTAAAAAGCAAATGCAGCTTTATTTTTTGACTATTTTAAAATATTTAATGGGCAAACTTTATGTTTGCCCATTAAATAATCTACCTTATATTATTTTTTAGCTACACTTTCCGTTGCTGTATCTCCAATTTCAGTAGGAGGTTCTCCTTCAGCCTTATTAATAGAACTATCTAATCCAAAATCTATACCTCTTATTTCCTTATAATAACGTATAAGAGATACGGTTAATGCCTTTGCGGCATCTTCTTTATATGAACTTTTTTTAATATAAGACAGCTCTTCTTTATTTGTTATAAAGCCTAATTCCACTAGAATAGCAGGCATATTTGTTTTATTCAATACAAATAAATCCGGCCTTGCAACTACTCCCCTTGACGGTCTCTTTAAAGCTTTTATGATTTCTTCTTGAAATATGGATGCTATTTCTTTGTTATTTATATTGTAAGCTTCGCTGGGTGTATTCGGATAGTATAAAGTTTCTATCCCTTGGGTTTTATTCATATATGCATTAAAATGAATGCTCACAAAAAAATCTGCATAATTCCAATTTGCCGCATCGGCTCTTTCCTGAAGTGATGTATATACATCGTCTTCCCTTGTCATTAAAGTATTAAAGCCCAATTCTTTAAGGTTCTCATTTAGTCTTTTGGCTACATCTAAATTATAAGATTTCTCATAACTGCCATCCACCGCTTTTGCACCGGGATCTGTCCCCCCGTGACCTGCATCAATGATAACTAATAAGTCCTCGGGCTTAGTTGGAGCATGTACAAGCTTTAACTCGACTAATCCGGTGTTTTTAGGTTCCAATACTTCGTATTCTACTTTTTCTTTAAGCTTAAACTCAGCTATTGTATTTACCTTTCCTTTTTCTTTAACTTTGCTTAATTTTATATATTCCAACAAATTATCGTTAATATCATACAAATCTTTATCATATTCAATATCTTTATCAATTGTTAATTTTAACACCTTATTTTTCTTATCAAAATTCGTAGTATAATCGGACTTTTCTCCTGAATTCAATGTTATATAAGATGAATTATAGTATTTATCATAGCCCATGAAAGAAAATGGTATATCAGATATATAGACTTTTGTTTCATTACCTTCATATTTAATATTGTAAAAAGCAGATTTGCCCAAATCAGCAACTATTCTGGCAGTGCCAATATCGAATTGGCCTGTCCTAACGGATTTGATAGTAGTAGAATTATTTAAGGCGATGTTTTGTTGCGAACCTTCAAAAACTGCCTCTTGAATATCTATAACAATCCGCTCCGGATTTTCTAAATAAAATAAAGAACTATCTACAGGCTGACTCCCTTTTATTGTTATTACATCGCTATAACCCTCTTTCCCAATAGTTATGGGTTGGATTATATTGGCATATACCAATGATATGGTTTTCTTATCCTGAGATTGTGTAACCTTGGCTTTTTTGTGGCTTTTCAAATCCACAACAATTCTGGCCACTTTGGGATTGTTGCTAAATTGACCTATTCTAACCCTTAATATATCTCCTTCATTTATTTCCTTTGCCTCAAAATCAGTATCAGCAATAGCATTCATTATATCTATAACCAGTCTATCAGGGTTGTCCAGTGTAAAGGTTTTATATTCAATTGGCTTATCTGCAGAAATATAAAGCTGAGGATAACCGCTTTCCTCGTTATATGAAATATCCTGTACTCTTGATATAGCAATAGGAGCTTCTTTAATTATTAAACTGTTTGCAGTCTTATCATACTGAAAATCATAATCCATCATGCTTTTTAAAAACTCTAGAGATACATAGGCTCTGCCGCTTATCATTTTTGCCTTTTCATCCATTTTTACTTTTTGGTTATTAACTGTAGCTTCCTCTTTGTTAATAACAAAAACTATATTACTTCCTGACTTAGTAAGTGTCATCGCCTGTGTGTTAATATCCCAGATTATATCGTATCCAAGCCCTTCTCCTATAGGTCTAAGAGGTATCATTGCCTTATCATTAATATTTAATGGATAAAACTCGTTATCTACTTTTTTATCAAATATGTATATGCTCTTGCTGCTTTGGATATCTCCTTTTGGAGCCGGGCTGAGACACCCAATCTTGACAGTATTCGAGTTCTTGTCATAATCAGCAGATATGCAAAACCCGGAGTATATGAAGGATGCAGGCACATACGCTCTCCCATTGACTAAATAAGGGGCTTTGTCAAGTACAACTTTCTTACCGTTAACGCTTGCATTTTTATCCCCTATAATAAGCTTAATATTAAAGCTATCTTTATTCATATCCAATACTTTTGTTTTCACATTATATTTCACATCATATCCTAGGGCTTCGCTAATAACTCTAATCGGTACATAAGCTTTACCGGCCTCAATTATTGGGGCATCTACATTCTCTATTAGTTTACCTAAGACAATCAAAGAAGGCTTTTTAATAGCTACGGAACCTGCTGCTTCAAGTGGTTGCATATAAAAAGCCATAATAAAACATAATATTGCTGCAAATATAACTACTTTTTTCATCAAAACTCCTCCTAATATTGCTATTCCAACTATTAATTCGACTTTTAACCCTAATATTCCTCTATTTTTTATATTGCAATTTGTTAACAATTTGGTTACAGAGGAAATTTTGATAAAAAAAAGAGAATGGACAATCCATTCTCTAGACTACTTTAAATAATTCATCTGCACCGGGAGGATCCAATTTCATTTTTTCCCCGCCTTTACTTATGATAATCCGTTCTTCTTCTACCACTTTACCTATTATAGCAGCTTCTATCCCTTTAGAATTTAACAGCCCTACAAATTTATCCCCTTCTTTGCATGTCATTAACATAGAACCGCTGGATATAAGCCGATATGGATCTATATTATAATAATCACATATTTTCTTAGTTTCATTTAAAACAGGAATCTTATTAAGATATATCTCAACACCTGTATCTGACCTCTCGGCAATTTCCCATACGGCCCCCAATATGCCTCCCTCAGTCACATCATGCATGGAGTTAACTCCGAATTTGCCTGCCAAAACCCCTTCCGGCACTACTGATATGTATTTAATAAGGGATTTAGCGGATAATATTTCTTCCTCACTTAGCACATTGGAAAGCTCATGGCTCAAATCAGATGCAATGATTGAGGTACCCTCCAATCCTGCCCATTTCGTCATCACCACGTCATCGCCTATTTGTGCGCCTTTCGTGGTTATCATTCTATCAATCTCAATCTTGCCTATGGCAGTAGTAGATATAACCATTTTATTAACAGCAGATGTTATTTCGGTATGTCCCCCCATAATCTCTACTCCCAATTCCTCCGCCGCCACACCTGCTTCCCTCATAACCCTATCTATGTCTTCTTCGCTGCCGTCAACCGGTACTAATAAGGTAAGCAAAATGCCGATAGGCTCCACACCGCAAGAAGCAATATCATTACATGAAATATGAATTGCCAGAGTACCTGCTCCCGCTTCCGCTCCCGTTATGGGGTCCGTAGATAATACACAAGCATATTCACCAAATCTAACAGCAGCACAGTCTTCCCCAACTTCCGGTCCAACTATTACATTAGGATTTTTCCCTGTAATATTATCAAAAACCAACTTTCTAAGTAATTCCGTAGGCAGTTTTCCTTGTTCCATTTTAACGTCCTTTCTATAATCTCTTTACAAAAAGATTATAGCACAGTAACAGACTAATTCGCTATTATAATTGAATATATTATATTTCTTTATTGTTTATAATATTATTTGTTGCTATAATTAAATTCACAAAGAAGTTTTTTATGTTCTTATTAATTACATCCTAAATCAGATAGACATAAGAAACCCTATGGCTATTGAAAGAGGGGGTTAAATAATGGAAAATGAACAGTTGTTTGAGTTTATGACTAAGATGTATTCTGATATGAAAGAAGGTTTTAAAAAAGTCGATGATAAGTTTGAGAAAATCGACGAAAGGTTTGAGAAAATCGATGAAAGGTTTGAGAAAATCGAAGAAGATTTGGCAGCGGTTAAGAAAGAAGTGAAAACTATAAATAATACAGTTGTAAGGATTGAAGTTGAGCATGGTGAGAAACTATCCGCTCTTTTTGACGGTTATAAACAAAACTCTGATAAATTGGATAGAATTGAAGAAAAAGTCTCTACCCATGATGACTTTATTCTAAAAAGAGTATTTAAATAAATAAAAAATAATACCGCCTTAGGCGGTTTATTTTTTATGATGTATTAACATAAAGGTTATTATAATTTACCTCATATTTCATTACATTAGTTTTCAGCTTTTGGAGAAAATTATTAACAGGAGGTGTATCCTGTGATTCTAATTAGTTGTACCGAGAATTGTATACATCAAAAAGACGGAATGTGCTCTCTTGAACAAATCGGAAAAGCATCAAACACCACGACTAAAGGTTGTGAATTCTATGTAGAAAAAAGCAGGAAGCCCTCAAAAAAAAGCGACAGTACATAAACTGTCGCTTTAATAATTTTCCTAATCAGTCTTCTAGTCTTTCCAGTAGCATGCTATTTATCATCTTGGGGTTTGCCTTGCCCTTGGATATTTTCATTGCTTGCCCTACCAAATATTTTAATGCATTGCTTTTACCATTTTTATAAGCTTCTACGGATTCTTGATTATTCGCCAATACCTCATTTACCAATTCTCCTATTGCATCTTCATCACTGATTTGTTTTAGCCCCAGTTTATCCAACAATGTCTTTGGCTCCTTACCGGTATCAAACATTTCCTCAAAAACCAGTTTAGCCGCACTGCTGTTTAAAAGGCCTTCATCTATTAAATCTATAAGTTCTCTTAAGTACTCCGGCGGAAATTTAATATTTGAAATTTCCTGTTCTCTTTCCTTTAATATCCTTAATACCTCTCCCATAACCCAATTGCTGACCGCCTTTGGATTTTTATAATCCTTTGCACATCTTTCAAAAAACACGGATAAATCTTTGGACAAGGTTAGTACAGAAGCATCATATTTAGGTATACCATATTGTTTTACAAATCTATTTCTTTTGAAATCGGGCAATTCCGGCAGGTTTGTTTTTATTTCCTTTATCCATTCCGGTTCCAAAACTATGGGAACCAAATCGGCCTCGGGAAAATTTCTATAATCATAGGTTTTATCCTTTGCCCTCATGGCTATTGTAATAGACTTAGCATCATCCCATCTTCTCGTCTCCGGTGCCACTTCTTCCCCTTGTAACAATATCTCCGTCTGTCTCTTTACTTCAAATTCCAATGCCCTTTCCAAAGATTTCATTGAATTCATATTCTTTATTTCAGATTTCACACCGAATTTTTCTTCATCAATAGGCCTTAGTGAAATATTTGCATCACATCTTAAAGAGCCTTCCTGCATTTTACAGTCTGATATTTCAAGGTATTCTAAAATGCTTTTTAATTTCTCTAAATATAACCTGGCTTCTTCCGGGCTTCTGATGTCCGGTTCTGATACTATCTCAATTAACGGGACACCGGCCCTATTAAAATCCACTAAAGAATAATCCTCGTCACCGGCCCCATGTAAAAGCTTTCCCGCATCTTCCTCTATATGTATCCGTGTTATCCCTATTTTTTTAATTTCTTCATCTACTTCAATTTCAATGAAACCATTTTTACAAATTGGCATATCGTCTTGCGAAATCTGATAAGCCTTGGGCAGATCAGGATAAAAATAATTTTTCCTATCCGTCTTGCTATATAAGGAAATATCACAGTTTAAAGCTAACCCTGCCTTAACTGCGTATTCCACCACTTTCTTATTTAAAACCGGCAAAGCCCCCGGATATCCCAAGCAAACAGGGCAGCAATTAGTATTTACTTCACTGCCAAACTCATTTTTACAACTGCAAAATGCCTTGCTCTTAGTGCTTAGCTCTACATGCACTTCCAAGCCGATTACTGTTTCATATCTCATTTAATTCACCTCTCATAACATAGTGAAATATACTTTTTCCTATAGTTTAGGTTTTAGTTTAGTATAGCTTGCATTATTTTCATAAGCATAGGCTGCTCTTAGTATTGTGGCCTCTCCCATATGTTTTCCAACCAATTGCATCCCTATAGGCAAACCTTTGCTATTATATCCGCAGGGTACGGTCATGGCGGGAACACCAGCCACATTTACAGGTACCGTACACAGATCACCCATATACATGGCCGCTTCATCCTTTATCTTACCCCCTATTTCAAAAGCTGCTGTAGGGTATGCAGGAATAACTAATAAATCATATTTTTGAAAAGACTTATCAAAGTCTTCTTTTATAAGTCTTCTCACTCTAATTGCTTTATCATAATGAGTTTTATAGTTTTTATCTATCAAAGAATGAGTTCCTAATAAAATCCTGTTTTTTACTTCTTCACCAAGGCCTTGGCTTCTGCTCTTTGTATACATATCGTCTAAGTCTTTATAGTCATTTGCATTATAGCCATACCTGATACCATCAAGCCTCGCAAAATTTGAACTTGCCTCTGATAAGGCAATAATATAATATACGGGCAAAGAATATTCAGAATAGGCTAAACCGGTCTCTTCTATATGGGCTCCCAAGCTTTCAAAGGCTTTTAAAGCGGTTTTAATAGAATTCTTTACTTCATCATCTATACCTGTACCGTAATATTCCTTTGGTATGCCTATTTTTAAGCCTTTTATGTCCTTTTTTAATCCCTCTATAAAATTATCGTGTACAATATTCAGTGACGTTGAATCCTTTGGGTCGTGTCCATATAAATAATTTAGTATAATAGCACAGTCATAAACATCTTTAGTCAGTACACCCACCTGTTCCAAGGAAGAAGCATAGGCCACCGCACCGTAACGAGACACTGCACCGTAAGATGGTTTCATACCGACAATACCGCAAAAGGATGCGGGCTGTCTTATGGAACCGCCGGTGTCCGTACCCAATGCATAAAAAGCTTCTCCTGCTGCCACTGCTGCAGCGGAGCCGCCGCTGGAACCTCCCGATACCATATCTAAATTCCATGGATTTCTCGTAACCTTATAATAGGAATTCTCTGTAGAGCTCCCCATGCCAAGTTCATCCATATTTGTCTTGCCTATCATAATTGCACCTGCATTTTCAAGCCTTTCATAAGCTTCTGCATTATAAGGAGGAATGAAATTTTCCAGCATTTTTGAGCCGCAAGTAGTTTTGACATCCTTTGTGCATATATTGTCTTTAACAGCCATAGGAATACCCATTAAGCTTCCGATGGTTTCTCCTTGTGCGATTTTCTTATCTATTTTATTTGCTGCTTCATGAGCTTTTTCTTTTGTTATAGTAATAAAGGAATTTACTTTATCCTCAACTTTATCAATCCTATCAAATACACTATCTAATAAATCTTTTGCGCTTATTTCTTTTTCTAAAATTTTTTCATGGACTTCATGAAGGGTTAAATCATATAAATTCATTAATTCACCTTCTTTCGTTATTCAATTATTTTACTTACTTTTATGCAACCGTACAATTTTTCCGGAGCATTCTCCAATATTATATTTCTTTCAAGAGAAGGCATAACCGCATCTTCTCTCATCACATTAATAGTTTCATTAACATTTACCAAAGGCTTTATATCGTTTGTATCTATATCTGCCAATTTTTCGGCATATACATCAAAGGCTTTTATTTTTTCTATAATCCTGTCCGAGTTTTCCTCATCATATTCAAGTTTTGCTAATGAACAGATATATTCTATATAGCCTTTATCCATTTTTTCACCGCCTTTCAATCCAATTCTTGAAAGTCTCTTCATCTATTACTTGTATTCCCAACTCGTTGGCTTTTTGCAGCTTGGAACCTGCTTCTTCTCCGGCTAAAACATAATCCGTCTTCTTGCTTACACTGCCTGTCACCTTGCCGCCAAAGCCCTCTATAATCTCTTTTGCCCTATCTCTTTTAAAATCCGTTAAAGTACCGGTAAGTACAAAGGTCTTGCCTAAAAAGTTTTCATTGATTTCTATGGCTTTCCTTTCAGATTTCATATTTACTCCTAAATTCCTAAATTTCTCAACAAGGGCAGTGTTTCGCTCTTCTTTAAAAAAAGTCACAATACTTTTTGCCATCTTTTCCCCTATTTCGTTAACGGATATAAGTTCCTCATAGGTGGCACCCATGATTTCATCAATGTTCTCAAAGGCTTCCGATAAAAGCTTTGATGCTCTTTGGCCTATCATTCTTATACCCAATGCAAATATTAATCTATCCAGGGAATTCGCCTTTGAGTTTTCAATAGAATTAAGCAAATTATTAACCGACTTTTCACCCATTCGTTCAATATTCACCAGTTCTTCTCTTCGATCTTTTAATAAATACAAATCTCCCGCATCACTAATAAAATTATTATCCAAAAGCATGGAAATAATCTGGGGTCCAAGTCCGTCGATATTCATTGCATCCCTTGAAACGAAATGAAAAAGTGCCCTTCTTAATTGAGCAGGACATGAGTTATTGGTACATCTGGTTGCGGATTCACCTTCCGGCCTTATGGCATCTGCACCGCAAACAGGACAGTATTTAGGCATTTCAAAAATCTTTTCCGTGCCCGTCCTTTCATCCAGGACTACTTCAACAACTTCCGGTATTATATCTCCGGCTTTTTGCAATACAACCCTGTCACCGATTCTTATATCCTTTTCTCTTATATAATCTTCATTATGGAGAGTGGCTCTGCTAACTAAGGAACCGGCTATTCTGACAGGCTCCAATACAGCAGCGGGAGTCAATACTCCTGTTCTACCCACCTGTACTTCAATATCCAATAGCTCAGTTTTTTTCTTTTCCGGAGGAAATTTATATGCTACAGACCACCTTGGGGCTTTTACCGTGCTCCCAAGAATTTCACGCTGCCGAAAATCATTTACTTTTATAACTAAACCATCTATTTCAAAGGGAAGTTCGCCTCTTTTATCAGCCCATATTTGACATTGCTCCCATACTTCGTTCCAGCTTTTGCACAATATTAGATAAGGGCTAGTTTTTAATCCTATTTCCTTTAAATAATTCATAGCTTCAATATGGGTATGAAACCGGTCATAATCAATGTTTTCCATGCTGAATACTATTATATTCAAAGGCCTCTTAGCTGTAATACTTGAATCAAGTTGCCTTAAGGAGCCGGCAGCAGCATTTCTGGGATTTGCAAAAACTGCCTCTTCTGTTTCCTCTCTACGGGCATTAAGTGCAAAGAAATTTTCTTTTGATATGTAAACTTCGCCTCTTACTTCAACATCTGCGGCTTCATTCAATCTCAAAGGAATGGTTTTAACAGTCTTTAAATTTGAAGTAATATCCTCGCCTTTTATTCCATTTCCTCTAGTGGCTCCTCTTATAAAGGATCCGTTTTCATAATTTAATATGACGGTCAGCCCATCAATTTTTAGCTCTACAACGTATTCAACATCCGTAGTACCCAGTAGTCTTTTGATTCTGTTATCAAAATTTTTAATATCCCCTTCATCAAATACATTGCCCAAACTTAGTTTAGGAGTACTATGTATTACTTCATTAAAGCCCTCCAGTATTTCGCCGCCTACTTTTTGGGTTGGAGAATCCGGATATTTATATTGGGGATATTCATCTTCCAGACTTATTAATTCTTTCATTAAAAGGTCATATTCATAATCGCTGATTTCCGGGTCATCTAATACGTAATAGCGATAATTATGAAAATTAATTTGTTCTATTAATTCCTTTATTCTTTCTTCTATTTTTACGTAATCCATAAAGGTACTCCCTTCTATAGTTTTACGGCCTTTTTACCCGCACTGTCTACTCTGAGCAAAGCGAAGAGTCTTTTGCTTTGATGGGAAGGTTCTTCGTCTCAAGCTCTTTAGAATGATGGTATCATTGATGATACCACTTTTAAAATAAATTACCTGACAATTTCAATACAAGGTCATCAGGTATTTCTTTTAAAAATCTGGATTCCATAGTATAAGAAGTATTACCATATAAAGTCCTTTTAAAAGCCGAGGTTAAATAAAGCTCTTGCTTCGCTCTGGTAATACCAACATACATAAGCCTTCTTTCCTCTTCCAAACGATTATCCTCCAATATAGCCCTCATGCTTGGGAAAAGTCCTTCTTCCATACCGCTGATAAATACAACAGGAAATTCCAATCCCTTGGCACTATGCAAAGTCATTAAAGTAATCCCTTCTCTTTCCTCGTCCAGACTATCTATATCAGACATCAAGGCCAGGCTTTCTAAAAAGGCGGTTAAAGATTTATCTTCGTTCTTATTTTCAAATTCTATTGCCGCCGATAATAATTCCTTTATGTTTTCAGCCCTTCCTTTGTCCTCTTCATTACCTTTTTCCAATTCTTCTAAGTATCCGCTTTTTTCTATAACTTCCTTTATTATAACGGAGATGCTTTCATTCTCCGCTATTGTCATAAGCTCCGTCATCAATTCTATAAACTCTTTAATCTTACCTTTAGCTCTTTTGCTTACTCCCTTAACATCGTCAATGGACAAAAGTGCTCCGTAAAGAGAATCATTATTTTCCCTTGAATAGTCTTCCAATGCCTCAAGTGTAGCTTTCCCTAAACCGCGCTTAGGTATGTTTATAATCCTTTGTAGGCTCATATCTCCCTCCGGGTCTTGTATCACACGTAAATAAGCTATTATATCTTTTATTTCTTTTCTGTCATAAAATCGGTGAGCGCCTACAATTTTATAAGGAATACTGTTGGCAATGCAAAGTTCCTCAAATATACGTGATTGGGCATTTGTCCTATATAATACTGCAAAATCGTTCAAACCTCTTATTCCCAAGGAATTATCAATTTCACCCATGATAAAAGAAGCCTCTTCCCTTTCATCCCCACCCTTAAAATATATAATAGGTGTTCCTTCTGTTCTTTCCGTCCAAAGCTTTTTACTTTTTCTTCCGTAGTTGTTTCTGATAACACTATTGGCCGCTTGTAATATTCTTTGTGTAGAACGATAATTCTGTTCAAGCTTGATAACCTTAGCATTGGGAAAATCTTTTTCAAAGTTTAAAATATTCCTGATATCTGCACCTCTCCACTCATATATGGATTGGTCATCATCACCTACTACACAAAGATTACCATGCTCCTTAGCTAAAAGGTTAATCAGCTTATACTGACAATTATTCGTATCCTGATACTCGTCCACCATAATATAATTAAACTTTTGTTGATACTTTCTCAAAATGTTTTCATTATTATTTAGAAGCTTTACCGTATTAAAAAGAATATCGTCAAAATCCATAGCATTATTGGCTCTCAATTTTTTTTGATATAAAGTATATATATCGCTTTTTTTCTTAAGACGAAAATCGCTTCCGTATCTTTCTGCGAACTTTACCGGATCCTCCAATAAATCCTTAGCCTTTGAAATAGTAGATATCATCTCTCTTGGCGGAAAGTTTTTTTCATTATAGTTCAATTCCTTTAAACAATCTTTCATAAGCTTTTGCTGATCGTATCCATCAACTATGATGAAATTCTTTTTATACCCTTCCAAAAACTCCGATTCAATGCGGAGTATTCTTGCACAAGCTGAATGAAACGTGGATATCCACATGTCATGAGGAGTTTTCAAAAGACTCATTACCCTGTCTTTCATTTCATTAGCAGCTTTATTTGTAAATGTTATAGCCAATATGCTTGAAGGATATACACCTACTTCTTCTATGAGATATGCTATCCTGTAGGTTAAAACACGAGTCTTGCCGGAGCCGGCACCTGCAAAAATCAAAAGAGGGCCTTCTTTATGTAAAACTGCTTCTCTTTGTTCCTTGTTTAATTTATTTAAAAAATTATCCATTATGACCTCCAAAATTGTTACTGTTTATACCTAATTAATTAAAACCACCGAAAAAGTAATTTTATTGTCATCCCGATTATTAGCGAAGAATCTTAATGCTTTGGTAAAACAGGATTCTTTATTACATCCGGAATGACACTTTTTTTAAAGAACATGTGTTTTTCAGTGGCCTATAATTATTACTTTTAAGTAAATTTTTATATTTGTTACGATTACTCCTTTAATATTATCTTATAAAAGTCCATTATTCAAACTTTCTTAATAATTGCGATGACCAGCGATAGAAGTATTAGTATACCTCCAATAAAACCGCTTATTAGAATTGTTTCTTTTAATACAATAAATGCTAATATAGTAGTAAATAAAGGTTCTCCCAATAGAAGTATTCCTACACTTTCCGAACTTGCCACTTTTTGCGCCCTTGTTTGGAACAATGTGGACATGCCGGTGCAAAGGATTCCTATTACAAATATGGGAATCAATATGATCTTAAAATATTGAAAGTTTAAACCTTCATAAAACAGTAATACGATAGTACCGCAAATGCTCACTACCCCAAGCTGTATAAGTGTAAGAATCATTTCTTCAATATCTTTACCTGTCCTATCCATCAAAACAATATATATGGAATAAAATACTGATGATAGGATTGCTAAAGTATCACCAATATTATATCCTGTACCATCCATACCTGAAATAAGCCTAAGCCCTAAAATAGAAATAATAACACTAACAAAAATCCATTTAGACGGCAATTTTCGCCTCATAAAGCTTTCAATAAGAGGGACAAACAATACAGACAAAGATACCAGAAAAGATGACTTAGAAGCCGTTGTATATTTCAAGCACACTATTCCGGAAGCATATGCTAAAAATATAAAGAAACCCAAAGGTATACCTACTTTTAAATTCTCTTTATTGATGGCTTTGACAGTATTCGGTCTCATAGCAAAAATAAAAATAGTTGCTATAACAAATCTTCCTGTTAATAGGTGATAAGGCGGAACCTGCTCAATATACATTTTCAATAAAACAGCACTAAGAGCCCACGCAAGAGATGTTCCTAATATCTCCAAGTAGGCTCTAAATTTCTTTTTCTCCAAAATACTAGTATTCAATTCCAAAAATATCAACTCCTGCTAATGAAATGCACAGATTTTATTATATCAGAGGAGTGAGACATTAACAATATTTAAAAAGCACAAGTCATAGCAACCTGTTTAGCAATATCAATAATATCCGATACAACTGCATTACCTGTAGGCATCTGTCCTGCACCGGGTCCATAAAACATTAATTCACCTACGGATTCAGAATTTATCAATACACCGTTATTAACTCCGTTTATTGATGCCAAAGGATGCTCCAAGGGCAACACTATCGGAGCTACCTCCGCTTCCAATCCACCATTAACTATTTCCGCCTTGGCAATAAGCTTTATAATCTTATTTGTGCTTTTTACTTCTTTTATATCCTTTTCACTAATTCCTGTTATGCCTTCACGTTTAATATTATTTATATCAACGTTTGTACGAAAGGCTATATTAGACAAAATAGCTATTTTGTATGCTGCATCAAAGCCTTCAACATCTGCCGTAGGATCCGCTTCTGCAAATCCCTTGGCTTGTGCTTCTATGAGTGCCTCATCATATCCTAAGTTTTCTTCCGACATTTTAGTTAGAATATAATTAGTAGTACCATTTACTATCCCCGTAATTTTTGTTATTTTATCAATTGAAAGGGATTCCTTAATAGCCTTTATAATAGGAATTCCGCCACAAACGCTGGCTTCGAATCCAAGAAAAAGATTTTTGTCTTTTGCATATTCAAATAAGGCATCGCCTTTCTTAGCTAATAATTCTTTATTTGCTGTTACTACATGTTTGCCATTCTTTAAAGCCCTGCTTATATAAGAATAGGCAGGCTCCTCCCCGCCCATTAATTCAACTACAATATCTATATCCGGGTTTTCCAATATATCCTCCGCATTGACTGTAAATAGCTTTTCAGAGGCATGAATAGCTCTTCCTTTTGTTAAATCTCTGACAAGTACTTTGTCAACAATTATATCCGTGCCGATTTGATTTCTTATCATATCCGAGTATTTTTCTAAAATTTTAAATGTTCCCGTTCCTACTACCCCAAATCCTAAAATCCCCACTTTGATTTTTTCTTTTTTCATTTCAATTACCTCCATTGTCTGTTTAAGCCTCAAAAAGCATTGTATTGTACGCCGTACGCAAACATGAGTACTTGTACAATAAACATTCTAACAGCTTTACAAACAAATATCAATATCAGAAAATGGGAATTTAAACATAAAAGCTGTTTCTTATTAAAGAAACAGCCTTTTATTTCACATATTACTTATTGTAATCGTAAAAGCCTTTCTTTGTCTTCCTTCCCAGCAGGTTTCCTCTTACCATTTTCCTGAGTAATGGATGAGCCCTATATTTCGAATCTCCAAATTCATCGTACAGCACGTCCATTATAGCCAAACAAACATCATTACCTACTAAATCAGCCAATCCTAAGGGTCCTATAGGATGATTGGCGCCTAGCTTCATAGCTTCATCAATATCCTCCGCTGTAGCAACACCGTCAGCTAAAATTCCTACAGCTTCATTAATCATAGGGATTAAAATTCTATTAACTACAAAGCCCGGCGCTTCCTCGACTTCTACAGGAGTTTTACCTAGACTTTTCGCCAACTCAAATACTTTGTCTCTTGTTTCTTCTGAAGTAGATATGCCCTTGATAACTTCTACGAGCTTCATAACGGATACAGGGTTAAAAAAGTGCATGCCGATTACTTTATCCGGCCTGGATGTCACTCCCGCTACCTCCGTGATTGAAAGTGAAGAAGTATTAGTAGCTAAAATAGCTTCCGGCTTACAGATTTTATCCAGCTCTTTAAATAATTCCTTTTTAAGAGCCATTTCCTCTACAGCAGCTTCTATCACTATATCCGCCTCTTTTGCCGCTTCAAGCTCTTGAGCCGATTTTATATTGCTTAAAATTTTTTCCTTTTCTTCTTCCGTCATTTTCCCCCTTGATACTTGTCTGTCCAAACCTTTAATAATAATTTTCATGCCTTTGCCGGGAGTTCTTTCCCTCATCGTGACTTCCATACCGGACTGGGCAAAAGTTTGTACTATACCTGTTCCCATTGTACCCGAGCCTAGAACAAATATTTTCATTTATACGCCTCCATTCATTTTATTTTGAATTGACATTTTTAAATAATAATCGCTATATTGTTTTGGCTTACTCAAATTATGTAAGAAATATACTTATTTATTTTTAAACTCTGCTCTACGTTTTTCTAAAAAAGCTGTCATTCCTTCTTTTTGATCTTCATTTGCAAAGCATAGTGCAAAAAGATCTGTTTCAATTGCATTCCCCGTATCCATATCTGTATCTATTCCACGATTTATTGCCACCTTTGCATATCTGACAGCTATTTGACCTTTTGATGCGATTCTTTTAGCCATTTCAATTGATTTTGCCATTAACTCATCTTGAGGTATGACATGATTAACCAATCCTATTTTACCGGCTTCTTCCGCATCAATAATATCCCCTGTAAAAATAAGTTCCTTGGCTTTTTTAATGCCTACTAATCGAGGCAATCTCTGTGTACCTGCAAATCCAAGGCAAATACCAAGCCCTACTTCAGGCTGGCCAAATTTCGCTTTTTCGCCTCCCAGTATTATGTCACAGCACAAGGCAAGCTCACTGCCTCCTCCTAATGCAAAACCATTGACAGCTGCTATTACAACTTTATCCATAAGCTCTATTTTTCTGAAAATTCTCGACCCGAGGATTGCAAATTTTCTTGCCTCTTCAGGTGTCATATCTCTCATTTCGGCAATATCGGCGCCTGCGACAAAAGCCTTACCTTCCCCGGTAATAATAATAACAAAAACTTCGTCATCTGCTTTTAAAACATCAATAGCTTTATCCAATTCATTAAGTAGTTCTGTATTTAATGCATTTAGGGCTTTCGGCCGATTAATAGTCAAAATAGCCACATTTTCTTCCTTAGTAATAGTTAAATTCTTGAAGTCCATTTAATTACCTCCCTTTACTATTTAATAATCTAAGTAATTAGTATACAATCCTAATCTATGGAAACTTCTTTTCTTTATTAATCTTCTATTTTTCCTATCCTAAATCCTTTTAATAAAAACTTTTGTTAAAATAATATTTCTTATTTGAAATCAATATATTTATTCTTTTTCCGCTAAAATAGCTTCAAATTTACATGCAAGCTCACATACGCCGCATTGGGTACATTTGTCATAATTTATTTTAGCTTTACCTTCAGTCATTTTTATTGCCTCAAAAGGACAAGCCTTCATACAATCCCTGCAGCCCCTACATTTTTCTTCTATAATATAAATTGACATATTGTTCCACATCCTCTTAACTATAGTTGCTTATTTGTAAAATAGTTGCAAATTGTATGCCAATTAAATTGTATGGAACTCAGTAATCGTAGCAAATATAATAATTTATGCAAATGACGATGAATTTGCAAGCCGCTATTGGGTTCGTCGGTAACCACGCCCCGAAGGACTTTCACCTTGGACATATGATATGCCCGTACGAAAAAAAGAAATAATGCTACAATTTCGGCATTATTTCTTTATCCTATTATTAATTCTATTTATTTTAAAGTCTTAAATTTTATCCAACTATATCTAAATGCTTAAATTTTTCGGACGCTTACTGCCGAAAATGCGGCATTAGACTTTTGCTATATCCTTTCTATAATAACATCCTTCAAAATGAATTTTTCCCACTGCTTTATAAGCATTTTGCCTTGCTGATTCAACATTTTTTCCTAAAGCAGAGCAAATCAATACTCTTCCGCCGTTTGTCAGTATTTTGCCATTATCGAACTTTGTCCCTGCATGAAATACTATACCCTCAGCAACATCACCTAAGCCACTTATTTCATAGCCTTTACTATAAGCCTCCGGATATCCTGCAGAAGCTATAACAACACATACCGCTGCTTCATCCATCCATTGTATATCTACTTCTTCTAATTTTTCATCTACAACGGATTCCATTATTTCAACCAAATCGTTTTCTAGGCGCAATAACACCACTTCTGCTTCCGGATCACCAAAACGACAATTGTATTCTATCACTTTTGGTCCTTTATCTGTTAACATCAATCCAAAATATAATACGCCTTTATAAGGCCTATTCTCTGTGCTCATAGCATTAACGGTAGGAATTATAATGGAATTTAAAATTTCATCATCCATTTCATCCTTATAATGCAAAGCAGGGGACACCGCTCCCATTCCGCCGGTATTCAATCCTTTATCGTTATCATAGATTCTCTTATAGTCTTGTGCACTCACCATGGGCAATACGGATTTACCGTCTGCAAAAGCCAATATTGTAGC
>Ga0172382_10005689_pt1 | contig 18497 bp, 22 predicted proteins | sample Leawel138RmetaG_FD_122245 | JGI IMG/M metagenome (GOLD analysis project Ga0172382, IMG submission 122245) | Leachate microbial communities from a municipal landfill in Southern Ontario, Canada - Leachate well 138R metaG | ecosystem: Engineered > Solid waste > Landfill > Unclassified | place...
CTTTTCCAGTTCGGTGCTTTCCGGCCCGACGAGCAAACCGACCCGACGCACGTTCGGTGCAACCGCGCTCGCAAGGCGCATGTGCCTGATCGCAGGATGATCCAGCACCATGGCAGACAACTGCGCATGAGGAAATGCTGCGCTCAGGCTCCGGTATTGGGCACGACTGACGAGCACCGACAGTATCGGTCCCCGGTATTTCCTCAGAATTTCCTCTGTGGCGCGCGCGCCGACTGCCACGATTACATCTGCGTGTTCAAGGACAGCGGCATCCAGGCCTTCGTCGATGTTGCCGCCATCGGAAAGCTGATGGGGGAGGGGCGCTCTGGCCAACTGAACCGCGTCGAAAAATTGCCGATGCGGACCGGATGCCTGCGACAACGCGAATGCGACATCCATCGCGCATGCCGGCGCAGCAAACGCAAACAGCGAGATCACAAGCAGCAGGGCGCGCAAGCTCCAACGGTCAGGCATGAGAGGCGAGCGAACGCAGCTGTTGGTTAAATCTGTTAACCAGGGCAGGTATGGGGGTGATCGACGTACTTCCAGGGGGGCGGTATATGCCTTGTTTCATTCTTTCGCGTATGGCCCCAGAGTGCGACTCAGGACCGGTGCACCGGGCGTGCACGCATTTATCAGATTGGGTTCCGTATCGCATCTTTTTTGATCGACAAAGGCTCTCACGGCGGAGATGCCGAGGTCAAGCGATCTGTAGATCTGCTTCCGGCGCACGCATGGAAGGTCGCGCCTGTGTATAATTCGCGACCGCGTGAAGTCGCGGCACCTCGCGAGGGTGGCGGAATTGGTAGACGCACTGGATTTAGGTTCCAGCGCCGCAAGGCGTGAGAGTTCGAGTCTCTTCCCTCGCACCATCCTTTCAGGCCGTTCGACGCTCAGCACGCGTTCGTTCGTTTGCCTTCGGCTGCATCGCGGCCAGTCCGGGATCGCGCAGGCACGCTCAGGTTTCGATGTCGAGGTAGAGCGTTTCCTTCAGCTCTTCCATGACGACGTAGCTTCTCGATTCCGCTGCAGATGGCAGCTGTGTCAGCAGGTCGCCGAGCAGTCGCCGGTACTCGCTCATCTCGCCGATCCGGGCCTTGATCAGGTAATCGAAATCACCTGACACCAAGTGACACTCCATTACTTCGGGAATCGTCGTCAGTTCCTTGCGGACGCGCTCGAATACCTCGCCAGACCGGGCCGAGAGCTTGATCTCAATGAACACCAGCAAGCTCTTCCCAAGCGCCTGCGGGTTCAGGTGAGCGTGATAGCCGGTGATGACCTGGTCGCGCTCGAGTCGGCGCACGCGCTCAGTACATGGCGTCGCGGAAAGGCCAATCCGCTGAGCGAGTTCAGTCATGGAAACGCGCCCGTCTTTCTGCAGCTCAACGAGAATTTTCCGGTCAATACGATCAAAATTTTGCATTTCACTACCCGATAATGCAATTGGCATTATTGCAGGGAATTTCACTGCTTTATTAACCAACTACAATGCCTTTCACTGCAATTCAATCACTAAACTAGCGAAATTCTACAGCATTGAGTTCAGGAGAAAGGTCATGCGTGTTCTGGTTCTCGGCAGCGGCGTGGTTGGCACGACAACCGCCTATTTTCTTGCACGTGCAGGAGCCAAGGTGACGGTTATCGATCGACAGCCAGCGCCAGCCATGGAAACCAGTTTTGCTAACGCTGGACAGGTTTCTCCTGGCTATTCGACGCCGTGGGCGGCGCCGGGAATTCCCCTGAAAGCGTTCAAGTGGCTTTTTCAACGTCATGCGCCGCTGGCCATTCGTGCCGATGGCAGCCTGTTCCAGTTGCGCTGGATGATGGAGATGCTCCGCAACTGTACCGCTGAACGTTACGCTGAAAACAAGGCGCGAATGATGCGTCTGTCCGAGTACAGCCGTGACTGCTTGCGCATGCTGCGCAGCGATACCGGACTGCACTATGAAGAGCGCAGCAAGGGAACGCTCCAGTTGTTCCGTTCAAGCGCGCAGCTTGAAGCTGCACGACAGGACATCCGCGTACTTGAGGAGTTCGGCGTTCCGTTCGAACTCCTCGATCGGGACGGGCTTATTCGTGCGGAGCCGGCCCTTGCCCGGGCTGACGCGCAACTGGTCGGCGGCTTGCGTCTGCCCAATGACGAGACGGGCGACTGTCAGCTGTTCACGACCCGCCTTGCAGAGATGGCTCGCGACCTGGGCGTCGAATACCGCTTTGGCGTCTCCGTCGATGAAATTCTGACCGGTGGTGGCGGAATCATCGGTGTCCGCGCGGGCGATGAAGTCGTTTCGGCAGATCGCTACGTACTGGCCCTTGGCAGCTATTCGCGCAAGCTGCTCACCCCGTTGGGACTGGATCTGCCGGTGTATCCGCTGAAGGGCTACTCCCTGACGATCCCGCTCGCCGACGAGCGCGCAGCCCCCGTGTCGACCGTGCTGGACGAGACCTACAAGGTTGCAATCACCCGTTTCGATCAACGGATCAGGGTAGGGGGGATGGCCGAACTCGGCGGTTTCGATCTCGGCTTGAATCCGCGCCGTCGCGAGACCCTGGAGATGGTTGTTGGCAGCCTTTTTGGGGGCTGCGGAGACCTGTCAACTGCGGAGTTCTGGACCGGATTGCGCCCGATGACCCCCGACGGCACGCCGATTGTCGGTGCAACCGCGTACCCCGACCTGTTCATCAATACCGGCCATGGCACCCTCGGCTGGACCATGGCATGCGGTTCCGGCCAGTTGCTGGCCGATGTCATCACCGGACGCCAGCCGGCGATCCGTCACGATGACCTGGCAATCTCGCGCTACAGCAAGAAGCCGTCACGCAACAGCAAACACGTGAACCTGCAACCCGCAGGCTAAGTCTGCCGCCTGCTGCAACACGGTTCAGAAAGGGGGCTTGTGTTCAAAAGTTAATGGGCGCCCGCTGTCCGGATGTTTCAGCTCAAGACTGGATGCGTGCAGATGCAGACGTCCAGTCTTGTTCGTTGCAGGTGTGCCATAGAGCGCGTCGCCCAGGATGGGATGCCCCAGCGTCATCATGTGCACTCGCAGCTGATGTGTGCGACCGGTGACCGGTTTGAGTTCGAGCCGTGTTGAAAAACTATCGGGATCGCGTGCGCAGACACGAAAGTGGGTCATCGATGGCTTGCCGATCTCGTAGTCCACTCTCTGAAGCGGCCGATTCGGCCAGTCGGCGATCAGGGGGTAGTCGAGCGTGCCTTCGTCACTGGGCACAATTCCGTGGACGACCGCCACGTAGCGTTTCTGCACCTCACGCTCCTGAAACAGGATGCTCAGTCGCCGGTGCGCGACCGGATTGCGGGCGAGCACGATCAGGCCCGAAGTCTCCATGTCGAGCCGATGGACGATCAAGGCGTCGGAGAAATCGAGCTGCACCCGCGAGATGAGGCAGTCAGCCTTGTCTGCGCCACGACCGGGGACCGACAGCAAGCCACCCGGTTTCGCCACCACCAGCATCGAAGCGTCGATATGAAGGTAGTCCAGTGGCTGGGGTGGCGGTGGCGAATATGATGCTGAGTTCATGCCCGGAAGTCGCTGCGCGTATGCGGGGGCAGATTGTCGCCGCGAACCGCGCGCAGAGTAAATCGCATTTTTCGAATCCGGCAGACACAACCCACAACCCCCTGAGCTATAACAACCATAATGTGTATTATGTAAACTTAACTAATAATCGAATCGAGCAAGGCGTGAGACTCGATCGCCTGTTCCTGACAGACCATGAGTGGAACTTTGCAAGACCAACCCAGTAAAACTACTGGGCACAAAGAGTACGCAATCAGCGAGAGCGGTCTTTCTCAAGCCTTGAAAAGGCTCGTGACCTAGCCTCACGCTCACTAAGACCGGGTGAAAGTTTAAGCTCATAGGCAATCAAACGAGCCGCCTTTCCACGGTCACCGAAGCACGCCCTAACCAGGGGATCCACTCCCGAAGACGACTTCGAGCGTTTCAGAAGAAGAACTGCAAGAAGGATCAGAAAGAGAGTCGCCAGTGCGACTGAAATGCCCAAGGTTGACTCCACAAAGCGCCCCTCTTGAAGGTTTATCCGTGGCACGGGAGACCGTGCCAATCTCTAAGCGGACCAGGACTCACTCACTCAAGCCCTTCGCCACTTCGAGTGCTTGGTCGATGCGTTCCACCGCATGAATTTCCATTCCCTCGATCGGATGCCGCGGCATGTTCGCCTTCGGGACAATCGCAGTGTCGAACCCGAGCTTTGCCGCTTCCTTCAGGCGCTCCTGTCCTCTTGGTGCCGGACGAATCTCGCCCGCGAGTCCCACTTCACCAAAAACGGCGAGTCCTCGCTTCAGCGGCCGGTCACGCAGCGAGGAAACGGTCGCCAGCAGGATCGCCAGGTCGGCTGCAGGCTCGGTGATCTTGACCCCGCCCACCGCATTCACGAACACGTCCTGATCAAAGCAGACGATTCCCGCATGTCGGTGCATGACCGCGAGCAGCATCGCCAGCCGGGTCTGCTCCAGGCCGACCGAGAGCCTGCGAGGGTTTGGACTCTGTGCGCCATCGACCAGCGCCTGGATCTCAACCAGCAAGGGCCGTGTTCCTTCCTGGGTGACGAGTACGCAGCTGCCAGAGACCTGCTCTGCGTGCTGCGACAGAAACAGCGCTGACGGATTGGAGACTCCCCTCAGGCCGCGATCGGTCATCGCGAATACGCCGAGTTCGTTGACTGCGCCAAAGCGGTTCTTGAACGCCCGTACGAGGCGGAAACTCGAATGACTGTCCCCCTCGAAGTACAGCACGGTGTCGACGATGTGTTCGAGCACACGCGGACCGGCCAAGGTGCCATCCTTGGTGACATGTCCGACGAGAATCAGCGTCGTCCCACTTTGCTTTGCAAAACGTGTGAGCTGCGCGGCACACTCCCTCACCTGCCCGACCGAGCCCGGCGCCGACTGCAGACTTTCGGAGTACACGGTCTGAATCGAGTCGATTACCGCAACCCTGGGCGCAGCCGTTTTGAGCGTATCAAGAATGCGTTCCAGGTTGATTTCCGCAAGCAGTTGCAGTTCGCCTGCCTGCAACTGCAGGCGCTGAGCCCGCAACGCAACCTGTTCGCCGGACTCTTCGCCGCTGACATACACCACTGGATGCGTCGCGGCGAGATGGCACAGCGCTTGTAACAAAAGCGTGGATTTGCCGATGCCGGGGTCGCCGCCAATAAGCACCACTCCGCCCGCAACCAGTCCGCCACCCAGCACTCGGTCGGACTCTTCGATGCCGGTCGGGGTTCTGGGTTCTTCTCGGGGCTGCAGTGAGGACAGGGGCTGGAGTCTGGATGCAGCCCCTGCAAGCGCAGCGAAACGGCTGGGCGCCGCCCCTCCCCCGCGCTCGATGATGGTTTCAGTCAGCGTGTTCCATGCGTGGCACTGCGGACACTGGCCCTGCCAGCGAGGTGTCTGCGCACCGCACGCGGAGCATACGTATGCCGACTTGGCTTTCGCCATCAGGCAAGCCCCTGCTCTGCGGCACGGGCCGCCACCGCGGTGGCCATCTCCGTGAGCTCGGCGCAGGCGTGCTCTGCAAAGGTGGTGATCAGGCGCGAGCGGAACTTGTCACGCGGGATGATGACTTCAAGTGGCGTGTAAAGCCGGGGCTCAAGGGGGATGCCGACCAGTTTGTTCTCCCGAAGATCGCGCAGGATTGCAGCGCGAGACGCAATCGCGTAACCCATCCCCTCTGCTGCAAGGTGCTTCACCGTAGCCAGACTGCCGAGTTCGGCACAGATGTTGATCTCGCTCATTGGCACGCCGGCGGCTTCAAAGAACTGCTCTGCGAGCTCCCTGATCGCGTTGCCGGGGTCGCGGGTGATGAAAGGGTATTCGATCAGGTCTCCGGCCTTCAGTGATTTCGCCTTAGCCAGGGGGTGTGCGGGTGTGCAGATAACCAGCAGGTCGTCCTGGGCCGCGCTGAAACGCTCGATTGCGGGCTGATCGGAGACGATCTCGATCAGGCCGATATCGAGATCACGCGCCGCAACGCGATCTTCCGTGAGCTGGGAGTTACCCACCACGACCCTCGGAACCACCCGCGGGAAGCGTCGTTTGAAGCTCTCGAGCAGGCGCGGCAGCCAGTAGGCGGCGATCGTGGTGCTGGTGCCAATGTTGATGGCGCCAGACAATTCGTCCGTCAATTCCGACACGCGCGACTCAAGCTCGTCCGACAGGCCAAGGATGCGCTCGGCGTACGCCAGCACAAGCTCGCCGGTCGGGGTTAGTGAGATGTGTCCATGACCGCGTTCAAGGAGCCGGGTATTGAAGTGTTCTTCCAGCTGCTTGATCTGGAAGGTCACTGCGGGCTGTGTCATGAACAAATGTTCGGCCGCACGCGTAAACGAGCCGTGCTTTGCCACAGCGTGAAAAACCTGCAACCTACGATCTGCCATGATTATTCAATAAACCTTGTTTATATGGAGGATTACACCACAGATCACGTTTCAACTCACCCCGGTTTGCGCAAGGTCGTAACAAGTTTCTTCCCTTCGTGATATAAACCGCGCTTCCGCTAACGCGACGGTGTGTACCGCAACGATGCCGCTCGGCTTTTATATCATCATGGCAGCGCAGTTCTTTTCTGCGCTCGCCGACAATGCGCTGCTGATCGTCGCCATCGCGCTCCTCAGGGATATGGCGTCCCCGGCGGAGTACGAGCCATTGCTCAAGCTGTTCTTCACGGTGTCCTATGTGGCGCTGGCGGCTTTTGTAGGGGCTTTCGCGGACTCAATGCCGAAGTGGCGAGTCATGCTGATCAGCAACACGATCAAGATCGGCGGTTGTCTGATGCTTTTTCTCGGCGCCCACCCCTTGTTCGCCTATGCGGTGATCGGACTGGGTGCGGCAGCGTATTCGCCAGCAAAGTACGGCATCCTCACCGAATATCTTCCACATCGCTTGCTCGTCGTTGCCAATGGCTGGATCGAAGGCCTGACCGTCGGCGCAATTATCGTCGGGACGGTGATGGGTGGCGTACTGATCCGCGAAGATGTCTCGGGCTGGCTGCTCGGGCTTCAACTTCCCTTCGTCACATCGGCTTTCGAGGCCAGTGTGCTGGCGATCGGAACTCTCTACCTGGTCGCAGCGTGGTTCAACTTTCACATTCCGGATACCGGCGTTGACCACAAGGTACTCAAGAACAACCCGGTATACCTGATTCACGATTTCAGTCACTGCCTGAAACTCCTCTGGCGCGACAAGCTCGGCCAGATTTCGCTTGCAGTCACCACCTTGTTCTGGGGCGCGGGCGCGACTTTGCAATTCATCGTCATCAAGTGGGCCGAGCACAACCTGGGCCTCGGTCTGTCCGAGGCGTCGATGCTTCAGGGGGTGGTTGCGATCGGCGTGGCGATCGGCGCAATCCTTGCTGCACGCTTTGTTTCCCTGAGACGCTCGATCAAGGTCATTCCGTTGGGGATTGCCATGGGCCTGATGGTGCTGGTCATGACTACCGTCACCAACACCACCATCGCAATGGCACTGATGGTCGTGGTCGGTGCACTGGCCGGGTTCTTTGTGGTACCGATGAATGCCCTTCTGCAGCACCGTGGGCACATTCTGATGGGTGCCGGGCACTCGATCGCGGTTCAAAACTTTAACGAAAATCTCTCGATTCTGCTGATGACCGGCGGGTATGCGGTGCTGATCATGCTGGGCCTCTCGATCAACACCGTGATCGTGCTCTTCGGCGTCTTTGTTGCCGCCTCGATGTTCTTCGTGAAGCTACGTCATGAGGCCAACCAGCGAGTGAAGGACGACGTCAGTCAGCTTGACGATGTGCACCACTGAAGTTAGGGATCAGTAGCCCCGCTAGACCGGCGGTACCAGGCTGCGAGCAAAACACAGGTCTTCCCACGCCTTGCCCTTGTCCTGCGGATTGCGCAGCAGGTATGCGGGGTGGTACGTGACCACCACCGGAATACCTTGGCGCTCGAAGCGCTTGGCGCGCGCGGCACCGATACTGATTGCGGTATCAAGAAGTGCCTGTGCCCCCGGGCGCCCGAGCGCAATGAGCAGCTTGGGCTGGACCAGTTCGATCTGGCGTTGCAGAAAAGGAAGGCAGGCCGCGATCTCGTCGGCCTCGGGGGTACGATTGTGCGGTGGCCGGCACTTGACCGCGTTGGCAATGAAGACCTGATGTTCCCGCGTCAGCCCCAGCGCCCCGAGCATGTGATCGAGCAACTTGCCCGCCTGCCCGACAAAGGGCTCCCCAAGGCGATCCTCGTCCGCACCCGGTCCTTCGCCCACCAGCATCCAGCTTGCGTTGCGGTCGCCCACGCCAGGTACCGCCTGCCTGCGTTTTTCGCACAGTCTGCAAGCGTGACAGGCACGGATTTTGTCTTCCAGCCCCGCCCAGTCAAGGCCGGCAATGCGCGCATTTCTGAGCGGGTCTGGCGTAGTTTGCTGAGGTGAGGTGGGCGCAGGTGGTCGGGCGACAGAAGCGGAGCTCTCCGTAACGGGCACCCGTACGGGTCGCTGTACGACGCCCCTCTCCGGGGAGGGCTGGGTGATGACCGGCTCGCCGGGTTCGACGCGTGCGTGCCGTACCGCAGGGGCCGCTGCGGTGCGATGACCTGCAGGTCGAACCTCAGGGACAACGTCGGCCTTTGGGCTGCTACGCAGCCGCCACAAGGGCGCGAGGCCCATTTCGCGGAGTAAGGCAGCGCGCTGCGGGGTCACAGACTTGCCTTCATCACGATCGCATCCTCACGCCCTTCTGCTGCAGGATAATAAGCTTTGCGACGGCCGATCTCGACAAATCCGGAGCGCTTGTAAAGGGCCAGCGCAGGCAGGTTTGACGGACGTACTTCGAGGAAAAACTCACGTGCGCCGTTGCACCTTGCCTGCGCGAACAGGTGAGCGAGCAACCTGCCCCCACAGCCCCGCCCCTGCGCGTCGCGAACCACGCTTATATTGAGCAGGTGCGCTTCATCGAGTACCCCGAGAACGATACTGTAACCAACCGGACAGCCCGCCTCATGCATGATCCAGCTGGCGTACCCGGCAGAAAGGGCATCTGCAAAATTCCCTTTGGACCACGGAAACAGGTGCAACTCCGCCTCCCGGCTACTGACCCAATCCAGGTCGTCCTCCGACATCGGTGTGAAGACGGCGGCCTGGCACACGATCATGCCTTGCCCCCGCGCGCGAGACGCTCGGCGGTTGTCAGTGCAACCTTGTCGCGCACGTACAGCGGCGCTGCAAGATCAGCGGGCAGGACCTTTCCGAGGCGAACCTGCTCAACTGCCAGCAATACGACGTCGCGCGCGCGCGGCACCGCTTGAGGATCACTGCCGAGCAATCGATCGCGAAAGCGCTCACTCAAGCGCTCACCGTAGGCCTTGAAGGCGGAGCCGATTCCCCACCATTGTCCGTCGGGAAGATCAAGCACATCGGGGGCGGCACATCCGGCTTCCGTAAGCGGTCGCGCAAGCCCGTTCTCGATGACGCAGGTGCGAAAATAGACTTCGCCCATTCGTGCATCGGTGGCGGCGAAAACATTGGCTGAGGACGCTTGCATCGCAAGCGCATCGAGACTGCAGACGGGGACCACGCCGAGCCCAGCGCCGAGTGCAAGTCCTTGTGCAATCCCGCAGGACAGACGCAAGCCAGTGAAGGCTCCGGGACCACTGCCGAAGGAAACTGCATCCAGGCGATCCACTCCGATCCCCCCTTCGGCCAGCAACTGACGAATGACCGAAAGGATATTCTCGGAATGATTGGCGTGTCCCTCGAGCTGTTGCTCCCGGAGATCTCCGTCCATGTACAGTGCGACACTGGCGTGTTCGCAGGAAGTTTCGAGGGCGAGTAAATTCATGGTGCCGGTATTCTACCGGCTGACAAGCTGATCGGCCCTATTTGATGCCGTGATGGAACCTGTGGGTGCCGCTTCAGCGCGAACGGCTGTCGTCCTGATCTGCGTTGACGTTGCGCATGACTGCGCGTAAATCCCGGTGCAGCGCCTCACGCTCTTCCTGACTCAGCCTGCGCCGGCTCGGAACCGCGCCCTGCTGCAGGTTCGACTCAAGTGCACGACGCAATTCGGCACGTCGTTGCGCAGGGCGAACGACTATCGTCTCCGGCACAATCTCTGCCGCCTCCGGCATGGGTTCGGCGTGCGCCGAAACACTCGTCACGCTTGCGATAGCACACACGACAAGACCAAGCATGTACCTTGGCAGCGCGGAAACAAAGTCAGCGTGGAAATTGGAGCGTTTCGGGATCATGATAAAAACTCTGCGCAGAACTCACCCATGTGAGCACAAGCGTAAAAATAGCGGACAAAGGAACTCCCGCCTAGGGCAAAAGCACTAATTGCGGGTGCCATTGTAAGGGGATGTTGCTCTGAGGCGGCACCTTACGAAGCGTTACGCTGCGCACCACCATACGGCCCCCGCAACGCTGGCGAGGCGTCAGAACACACGATAGGATGCGCGTCATGAACGGAAAAACAAGATACCGGGTTTTGCTTGTGGACGATGACGCTCGTCTGCGTGACCTTCTGTCCCGCTACCTTCAGGAGCAGGGGTTCGCCGTGAAGGCAGTCAACGATGCGCCAATGATGGATCGTGCCCTTCATCGCGAGCATTTTGATCTCATCGTCCTCGATCTGATGCTGCCGGGCGAAGACGGGCTGTCGATCTGTCGCCGCCTGCGTGCCGCAGAGAGCGTGATACCGATCATCATGCTGACGGCCAAGGGCGATGACGTGGACCGCATCGTGGGACTGGAAATGGGCGCCGACGATTACCTCGGAAAACCATTCAATCCACGCGAACTGGTCGCCCGGATTCAGGCAGTGATGCGTCGGCAACCTCCTCCGCTACCGGGCGCGCCAACGGCTGAAGATGAAATCGTTATCTTTGGCCGCATCCGCGTGAACCTCGGCACCCGGACGCTGCAACGCGACGGCGAGGAAATCCAGCTCACGACCGGCGAGTTCTCATTGTTGAAAGTCCTGCTCCAGCACCCGCGCCAACCCTTGTCGCGCGACAAGTTGATGGAACTCGCGCGCGGGCGCGAGTACGGTGTTTTCGATCGCGCCATCGACGTCCAGGTGTCGAGACTGCGCAAGCTGGTCGAGGATGATCCGGCCAAGCCGCGCTACATCCAGACCGTATGGGGCTTCGGTTACGTCTTCGTGCCCGACGACAACAAGCCTGCAAGTAGTGACTGATTCGGACCGGTCGCGTCAAACCGGTGTGCCCCGGCCCCGCAGGATGCGCGGGTTGCTGCCGCGCACGCTGTTATGGCAAACCTTTCTGCTCGTGGCGCTGCTGCTCACGCTTGCGCTCGCAGCGTGGAGTCAGATATTCCGTTACTTTGAAGAAGCGCCCCGGGCGCGTGACCTCGCCCAGATGGTCGTCAGCGTGGTCAATCTCACGCGCACTGCGCTCATCAACGCTGACGCCGCCCGGCGTCGGGAGTTGCTGATAGAACTGGCCGCGCTCGAGGGAATCCGTGTTTATCCGGCTGAAGCGTCGGACGAGCTTCAGCCACTGCCGGACAGTCGCCCGATGCGGCTGCTGATCGCAGAGGTGAGGCGCAGTCTCGGCGAGCACACCCGGTTCGCTTCACGGTGGAAGACACTCGACGGATTCTGGATCAGCTTCCGGCTCGACCCGGATGACCGCGACGAATACTGGGCCATGGTGCCCCCTGACCGCATTGAGAAACCTCATGCGCTGGAATGGCTATCATGGGGCGGGGCCGCCCTGATGGCGGCCTTGCTTGGCGCCTACCTCATTGTTTCGCGCATCGGTGCCCCGCTTCGCCAAATGGCGCGAGCGGCAAGAATGGTCGGCAGTGGTCAGACGCCTCAGGCATTGCCGGAATCCGGCCCGCAGGAAATCGCAGTTGTCGCCCGTGCGTTCAACCAGATGGCGGGAGACCTCGCACGAACGGACGCCGATCGTGCGCTGATTCTGGCCGGCGTTTCCCATGATCTGCGCACGCCGCTCGCGCGCCTTCGGCTTGGGGTAGAGATGTCGGGCGCACCGGAAGACGAAGTCACTGCCATGGTGAGTGACATTGAAGAAATGGACCGGATCATCGGCCAGTTTCTCGATTTTGGGCGCGGCACACCGCAGGAGCCACCTCAGGCCATCGACCTCTCCGCACTCGTCGCCGATCTTGCGGAACCCTATCGTTTGCGCGGGGTAACGCTGAACCTCTCGTTGCCCGACCATCTCGAAGCACCTGGGCGCACCCTTCCGTTAAGACGGGCGCTGGCCAACCTGATGGATAACGCCCTGCGCTACGCAGGCGAGGACAAACCACTTGATGTCTCGCTGTTCCAGGAGGCCGGCGCTGCCTGCATCGAAGTCGCCGACCGCGGCCCGGGCATTCCCGAGGATCAGGTGGAACGCATGCGCCACCCATTCACTCGCCTCGAAGGCGCACGCAGCAATACCAAAGGGGCCGGACTCGGACTTGCAATTGTCGAACGGGTCATACGTGCGCATGAAGGACGGCTCGATCTGCTCCCCCGCGATGGAGGCGGCTTGCGTGCAATCCTTCGGATCCCGCTCACCTTGTCTTCATCCTCCCGCGTTAGAATGCCCTCAGTTCCGGCTGGAGGCCATCACGCATGAATATCGTATTCCGGCAGTTGTTTGACGAACAAAGTTGCACGCTTACCTATTTGCTGGCTGACCCGATGACCGGCGATGCAGTCCTGATCGACTCGGTCCGCGAACACATCGGACGTTACCTGACGCTACTGCAGGAACTGAACCTGCAGCTGACCTGGCTACTCGAAACGCACGCCCATGCTGATCACATCACGGGCGTAGCCGGTTTGCGCGAAGTCACTGGCGCCCACAGCGCAAGCGGGGAGCATTCCGGAATCAGCTGCGCCGACCGCCTGTTGAAGAGCGGTGATTTCATCGTCTTCGGCAGTGAAGTCATTCGCGCAATCGCAACGCCCGGACATACACCTGGATGCACGAGCTTTCTCTGGCGCGACAGGGTGTTTACTGGCGACACACTGATGATCGGCGGCTGCGGGCGCACCGATTTCCAGGGTGGCCACGCAGGCGCACTGTTCGACAGCATCAGCCGTCTCATGACGCTGCCGGGAGAAACCCTTGTCTATCCCGGGCATGACTACAAGAACATGCGGGTAAGCTCAATCGAGCAGGAGCGCATCAGCAATGTCCGCATCAAGGATCAGACACGTGAATCCTTCATTGAACTGATGAACAATCTGAACCTGCCGCGCCCCCGCCTTATCGACGAAGCAGTGCCGGCCAACCTGCGTTGTGGTCGTAACGAGGATATGATTGACATCCATGCAGCCTGATTCAAGAAACCTTGCCGTCACCACCCCCTACGACGAAATCGGTGGCGAACCCACCGTGCGTGCGCTGGTCAATCGCTTTTACCAGTTGATGGACGAACTGCCCGAAACCTACGGTGTCCGCAGAATGCATGCTGAAGATCTATCCGGTTCGGCGGAAAAACTCTTTCTTTTCCTGTCGGGCTGGTTTGGGGGGCCACAACTGTACGTAGAGCGGTTTGGGCAGCCTTTTCTGCGCGCACGTCACCTGCCCTTCTCCATCGGCACGTCCGAGCGCGACCAATGGATGATGTGCATGACACAGGCGCTCGAAGAGACCATCGCAGATGTCGGGCTGCGCAAACGGCTGCACGAGTCGTTCTCTGCGCTGGCCAATCACATGCGGAACCGGCCCGAGCCGGTCTGAGTCAACCAATCCACCTCGAATCAAGTCTATACGCACATGAAGTTTTTTTTCGACCTGCTGCCGGTCATCCTGTTTTTTGTTGCCTACAAGTTTGCCGGAGCCGATCCAGACACATCGCTTGCACTCGCCTCGCGTCTGCTCGGCGACGGCATCGTAGCCACACAGGCGCCCATTCTCATTGCGACCGTTGTCGCAATCGCCGCCACCTTCCTGCAGATCCTCATCGTCTGGCTGAAGCATCGCAAGGTTGACCGGATGCTGTGGGTCAGCCTGGTGATCATCGTCTTTTTTGGTGGTGCGACGCTGTTTTTCCACAATCCGACCTTCATCAAGTGGAAGCCGACCGCGCTCTACTGGCTTTTCAGTGGCGTCCTTGTATTCTCTGCGTTGATCTTGAAGCGCAACCTGATCCGCAACATGCTTGAGGCTCAGATCCAACTCCCCGAGTCCGTCTGGGCAAGGCTCAACCTCGCCTGGGCCGTCTTCTTCGGCGGCATGGGCGCGCTCAATCTCTATGTGGCTTACAACTTCTCGGAAGAAGCCTGGGTCAATTTCAAGCTGTTCGGCGGAATGGGTCTGATGCTCGCCTTCGTGCTCGGGCAAGGCTTCTACCTTTCAAAACACATGCAGGAGGATGCGCGCTGATGTTGTACGTCCTGATTGGCGAAGACGTTCCCGATTCGCTTGAGAAAAGAAAGGCCGCCCGGCCCGAACATCTCAAGCGCCTTGAAGAATTGCGCAACGAGGGCCGCCTGATCCTCGTTGGCCCGATGCCGGCAATTGACTCACCAGACCCTGGCCCCGCGGGCTTTGCAGGCAGTCTGGTCGTTGCGGAATTCGCCTCGCTTGCCGATGCACAAACCTGGCTGGCCGATGACCCCTATGCACGACAGGGTGTATTCGCCCGGACTTCCGTCCGCCCGTTCATCAAGGTCCTGCCGTGAGCGTTCCGGACCGTATACGGGCCTTGCTTGCGTCCTTCGAGCCTGCACTGGTCGAAGTGGAAGATGATAGCCTGCGTCATGCACAGCACGCCGGTGCGCGAAGCGGCGGAGGCCATTACAATCTGCATATCGTGTCCGATGCATTCATCGGCAAGAACACCGTTGCGAGGCATCGCATGATTTATGCTGCGCTCGGCGAAATGATGAAAGGCGAGATTCACGCACTCGCCATTCGTGCTCAAACGGCTGAAGAAGCCAATCAATCCAACTGAGGAATACCGATGAAAACTTTCCCGAGCCGTCTGGCTATTGCCCTCCTTGCGGGCTTCATTACACAGGCGAGCTTCGCGGCCGATTCCATTGCAACCGTTAACGGCAAGGCTATTCCCGCCGCCCGTGCGGAAGCAATGATCAGCGAACAGCGTGCCCAGGGTGCACCCGATAGCGCGCAATTGCGTGATGCCGTACGTGAAGAACTGGTGCGCCGCGAAATTCTCGGTCAGGAAGCCGTGAACAAGGGCCTGGACAAGAAAGGCGACGTGCAGGCACAGATGGATCTCGCGCGCCAGGCAATTCTGATTCGTGCCTACCTGCAGGATTACGTCAAGAACAACGCCGTATCCGAAGCCGACGTCAAGAAGGAATATGAGGCGGTCAAGAGCCGCATGGGCGACAAGGAGTACAAGCCCCGCCACGTACTGCTTGAAACCGAAGATCAGGCCAAGGAAGTGATCGCCAAGCTTCAGTCCGGGGCAAAGATCGAAGATCTGGCCAAGGATTCACGTGATCCCGGCTCCAAGGAACGTGGTGGCGACCTGGGCTGGAGCAATCCAGGCATGTTCGTCGCACCTTTCTCGGAAGCCATGGTGAAGCTGACCAAGGGCAAGTTCACGACCACGCCGGTGAAGAGCGACTTCGGCTATCACGTCATCATGCTTGAGGACGTGCGTGACCTGAAGGCGCCTTCGTACGAAGAAGTGAAGCCCCAGATCCAGCAGCGCCTGCAACAGCAGAAGGTCGAAAAGCACATTCTCGACCTGCGCGCCAAGGCCAAGGTTCAGTAAGCCTCCTACGCACGAAAAACGGCTGGTGGAAAATTCCACCAGCCGTTTTTTTGTGCGTGTGACCCGCAGTTACCTGCAGGTCACAGTTGCTCAGAACAGTTCTTCGGGCAACTCCAGCGCACCCGCAGCACCGTTCACCACCGCATACGAAAGCCCTGGCGCCTCGGCCAGGACATGATCGGCATAGAAACGCGCCGTTGCCACCTTTGCGGTATAGAACCCGACGTCGCCGGCCTGCTCGGCGAGCTTCTTCTTCGCCACCAGGGCCGCACGCGCCATTTGCCAACCGCCTGCCACGATACCCAGCAGCTTCAGGAAGGGAACCGATCCGACTGAGGCCGCCTTGATATCTTCCTTGTAGGTTGCAAGGATGTAGGCAACAGCCTCTTCCACGGCGGTAATGCCCGCAGCCAGCGAACGACGAATGGCTGCAAGCGCCGGATCCGATGCATCGAGCTGTCCCTCGACTTCGCGCATCTCGGCCAGCACTGCCTTGATGGTCACCCCGTTTTCACGCGCGATCTTGCGCCCGATCAGGTCATTGGCCTGAATCGCCGTCGTTCCTTCATAGATCGTCGTGATCCGGGCATCACGCAGATGCTGGGCGGCGCCGGTTTCCTCGATGAAACCCATACCGCCATGAACCTGAACGCCGGTCGAAGCGACATCGATCGAGTTCTCGGTCAGCCAGCCTTTGACCACGGGAATCATCAGGTCGACGAAAGCCTGCTTCCGGGCGCGTACAGCTTCGTCAGGGTGATGATGGGCAAAGTCGGTGGCAGCGCCAACCACATAGGCGAGCGCCCGCATGGCTTCAGTCTTGCTCTTCATCGACATCAGCATGCGGCGTACGTCGGCATGATGAATGATGCTGACCTTCGGACCGCCACGAACACCTGCATCCGTGCCCTGGATCCGTTCCTTCGCATATTCCAGCGCGTGCTGATACGCACGTTCGGACAGCGCAAGGCCTTCCATGCCGACCGCAAAGCGCGCTTCGTTCATCATGATGAACATGTATTCGAGGCCGTGATTGGCTTCGCCAACCAGCGTCCCGACCGCACCACCATTGTCGCCGAATGCGAGCACGCAGGTCGGGCTGGCATGAATGCCAAGCTTGTGTTCAATCGAAACGCATTGCACGTCGTTACGGGCACCCAGGCTGCCATCGGCATTCACCATGAACTTCGGAACGACGAAGAGCGAAATTCCCTTCACCCCTTCGGGTGCATCCGGCAGACGCGCCAGCACCAGGTGGATGATGTTGTCGGTCATGTCGTGATCACCGTAGGTGATGAAGATCTTCTGACCGGAAATCAGGTAGGTGCCATCACCCTGTGGTTCTGCCTTGGTACGGACTGCTGCGAGGTCCGAGCCCGCTTGCGGCTCGGTCAGGTTCATGGTGCCCGTCCACTCGCCGCTCACCATCTTCGGGAGATACATGGCTTTCTGTTCGTCACTGCCACGAAGCATCAGCGATTCGATCGCGCCGGTGGTCAGCATCGGGCACAGCGAGAACGCCATGTTGGCAGACTTCCACATCTCCATGACCGAGGTGGACAGCAGCTTGGGCAGACCCTGTCCGCCATATTCGGGGTCGCACGCCAGAGCGGTCCAGCCCGATTCTGCGAACTGGCGATAGGCATCCTTCCAGCCGGTTGCGGTCTTTACATTGCCTTCGTTCCAGCTGGCGCCTTCCTGGTCACCGCTCCAGTTGAGCGGGGCCAGTACCCCACTGGCAAACTTGTTCGCCTCTTCAAGAATCGCATCGACAAGGTCGGACGATACGTCATCGTTACCAGGTAGCGCAGCGACGCCATCAAAGTCTGCCAGTTCATTCATCACAAACTGCATGTCGCGAATCGGGGCGGTGTAGTTACTCATTGATCTCCCTCCGGAAAGAATGTTATGAACGACCCGGGAATCTCATTTGTTCCACAGGTAGCGGCGGTCATCGAATGCCACTACCCATTCGGGTCGATAGACCACCATGACGGTGATCAATGCGCCACTCAGCCAGCCTTCAGCAAAGCCGAGAAGCAGGAAATACGGCAGATACTCGTTGATCAGAAACGCTGTCGGATAGGCGCCCGACAACGCCATGGCGACAGTGGTGATCATCCCCTGTGACATGATCGTCAGAGCCGATCCTGCGAAGCCGACAACAAAAATGAAAACAAAAAAATGAGCAGGCAGGAAGCGCACGACAAAGCGATGAATGCCGTGAGCGATCATCACTGGCAGGACGGCCATCAGGATGAAGTTGATTGGCCATGCCTGCCACTCGACCGAGCCATTGACGGTGATCACGCCGAGGGTGAGCGCGAGCGCAATGATGGCCAGCCGGGTTCCGAGGGTCAGCGTGACGACCATCGCACCGAGCATGTGAAGATTCAGACCGGGTTTGACCCCGGCCTTCAGACTCCACGTCAGCCCCAGTCCCACCACAAAACCCAGCAGGAGATTGAGTTGCGTCCCCTGCTTGAGTCTTTTCCACGGCGCTTTTAGAACCGACTGGTAGAGCACCAGCAGCGCGAGCACGGCAGCAATCCAATGCCACGTTGAAGGAAACAACGAAGCGGGAAGATTCATCCGTGCCCCCTGAACGCTGCCTTAGCCGAGTGCCTTGGTCAGTTCGGGAATCACGCTGAACAGATCCCCCACCAGACCGTAGTCGGCCACCTGGAAGATCGGCGCTTCCGGATCCTTGTTGATCGCCACGATCACCTTGGAGTCCTTCATCCCGGCCAGA
>Ga0172382_10005690_pt1 | contig 18494 bp, 16 predicted proteins | sample Leawel138RmetaG_FD_122245 | JGI IMG/M metagenome (GOLD analysis project Ga0172382, IMG submission 122245) | Leachate microbial communities from a municipal landfill in Southern Ontario, Canada - Leachate well 138R metaG | ecosystem: Engineered > Solid waste > Landfill > Unclassified | place...
CTTGAGGGTGGCGCGCTGCGCATCCAGCTCGGCCAGCCGCTGTTCGATCGTCTTGCGCGCCATATCGCCCTGTCTCCGTTCGATCACGGCGCAAGATTATAGGAAGGAGCACGCCGCTCAAGACTTTCGGGCTTCACGGATGGTTTCCAGCCTTGAAAAATCTGGCCTTCGGAGTCACAATCGCGGCCTCATTCGTATCGCATCGACGTTGCCGCAGCGCCGCACCGGAGGCATGAGAGAGTGAAGCGATCGAATTACAAAGGGCGCACTTACGAGTTGCTACGCAACTCAGTGCGGCGCTGGCGCGGAAGCGGCAGCAGATCAGGCCGGCAGAGAGAGGAAATCGGCGCTTGGCGATCTACCATTGCAGCATGAAGCCGATTTCGAGGGCATCCGGCCGAAGCGCGGTCGGATCGGCGGCCTATCGCTGCGCGGAAAAGCTGACCAACAAGCGCGACGGCATCACGCACGACTACACCCGAAAGCAGGGTGTCGAGCATTCCGAGATCGTGTTGCCGGAAGGCGTTTCGGCCGATTGGGCGCGCGATCGGTCGGAGTTGTGGAACGCCGCCGAGGCGGCCGAGAAGCGCAAGGACGCCCGCGTTGCGCGGGAGTTCGAGATTGCCTTGCCGCATGAGCTGTCGGCCGAGCAGCGGCTAGAGGCAGCGCGGGACTTCGCCCAGGATTTGGCGAACCGCTATGGCGCGGCCGTGGACTTCGCCATTCACGCGCCGCACGGCGAGAGCGACGTTCGCAACCACCATGCCCATGTGATGATGACGACGCGGCGGGTCACAGAGGACGGGCTAGGGGAAAAGACCTATATCGAGCGGGAGAACAAATGGCTGCTGTCGAACGATCTTCCGACGACCGACATGCAGCTCCGCGACATTCGCCAGTCGTGGGAGCATGTGGCGAACGAGCACCTGGCGCGGGCCGGGCTGGATATTCGGATCGACCATCGTTCGCACCTTGAGCGCGGGTTAGAGATCACGCCGACCGAGCATATGGGCGTCCATGCCACGCAGATGGAGCGGCGTGGCCTCGACGTGTCGCGGGCGCGGCTGGACGAGGATGCGGCCCGGCGCAATGCCGAGCTGATCCGCGAGAAGCCCGAGCAGGTGCTCTCGCTCATCACGAACGAAAAGAGCGTGTTCGACCGTCACGATGTTGCGCGGGCGCTGCATCGCTACATCAACGACGACCCGCAGGAGTTCCAGGGCGCGTTCGCGAAGGTGATGGCCTCGCCGGCGCTGGTCGAGCTTCAGCCGGAACGCATCGACCAGGCTACGGGCGAGATCGAGCTTGCGCGGTATTCGACGCGGGAAATGGTCGAGGTCGAATCCGGCATGGTCGAGAGCGCGCAGCGGATGCACCAGGCGCGCAATCATGGCGTCGATCGGCGGCATGTCGAGCGGGCCATAGAGCGCCAGGACGCCGCCATTCAGCGGAGCGCCGGCGATGCTTCCGCCCGGTTGTCCGACCAGCAGCGGGCGGCGATCGAGCATGTTACCGGCCGGGAGCGCATCGCGGCCGTTGTCGGGTTCGCCGGCGCGGGCAAGAGCACGATGCTGGCGGCCGCGCGCGAGGCGTGGGAGGCCGAGGGCTACACGGTCCACGGCGCGGCCTTGTCGGGGAAGGCGGCCGAGGGGTTGGAGGAATCTTCCGGCATCCAGAGCCGCACACTGGCGTCATGGTCCCGCGGTTGGGACAACGAGCGCCACCAGCTCGGCCGCGGCGACGTGTTCGTGATCGACGAGGCGGGCATGGTCGGGAGCCGGCAGCTTGCCCGGTTCGTTGGCGAGGCCGAAGCGCGCGGGGCGAAGATCGTCCTTGTAGGCGACCATGAGCAGCTACAGGCGATCGGGGCCGGCGCACCGTTCAGGGCCATTGCCGAGCAGATCGGCCATGCCGAATTGTCCGAGATACGCCGGCAGCGCGTGGACTGGCAGCGGGAGGCCTCCGTCGCCTTCGCCACGCACCGGACGGCCGAGGGCCTGGCCGCCTATCACGAGCATGGCGACATTCGGTTCAGCGAGAGCCGGGAGGGCGCGCGCGGCGAGATCGTGCGCGATTACCTTGCCGATCGCGACGAGCGGCCGGACGGCACCCGCGTTGCGATGGCGCATCGCCGGGCCGATGTTCGGGCCATCAACGAGGCGATCAGGACCGAGCTACAGGAGCGGGGCGAGCTGGCGCGCGTCAGGGAGGCCGAGGGTTACGAACCCGGCGGCAGCCTCGCGCCGGGCGACACCGCCCAGGAGGCCGCCCATGAGCGGGAAGGTCCGGGCCTGGCGCTGACCTTCCAGACCAATGACGGCAAGCGCGACTTTGCGCCGGGCGACCGCATCGTGTTCCTCGAAAACAGCCGCGACCTGGGCGTGAAGAACGGAATGCTCGCGACGGTCGATCATGTCGAGCCGGGCCGCATCATCGCCACGCTCGACGGCCGGGGCGACAGCGTTTCCGTGCCGATGAGCGACTATCAGGCGATCGACCACGGCTATGCGACGACGATTCACAAGAACCAGGGCGCGACCGTTGATCGGAGTTTCGTGCTGGCGTCGGGCACGATGGACCGGCATCTAACCTATGTCGCCATGACCCGGCATCGCGACGGGGCGCAGCTCTACGCCGGCCAGGACGAATTTGCCGATCGTCACGCCGGTCGCCTGGTCGAGCATGGGGCCGCGCCCTATGAGCACCAGCCCGGCAAGAGCGAGAGCTATTTTGTCACGCTGGAAAGCGACAAGGGCCAGCGGAATACCATATGGGGCGTCGATCTTGAGCGGGCCATGAAGGAGGCCGGCCCGGAGATCGGAGACAGGATCGGCCTGCAACATACCGGATCGGAGCCGGTTCGCCTTCCAGACGGCCAGATGGTCGAGCGCCATTCGTGGAAGGTGCGGGACGCCGGCGAGCTGGCCTATAGCCAGCTTGAAAACCGCCTGTCGCGGTCGGGCGTCAAGGAAACGACGCTCGACTACGCCCGCGACTTTGCCGAGCGGCGCGGGATCGCGGAGCGCATGGGCGTGCGCAGCGAGATCGAGATTCCCGGCGATCGTGCTGCCGAGCACCATGCAGGCAGGGTGTCGACGGCCGGGGATCATGCCCTTGATCGGAGATCCTCGCAAAAAGTCGGTGCGGATCTCGCCCAGGACCGGGGCGACGATCGGCAGCAGCGCCGCAGCCGGTTCGAGGGCCTGAAATTGTCGCGGAGCGCGTCGGCCGACCGGCCGGCCGCACAGGACCGCGACGAGCTGCGCCAGGAACGGCCGGAGCCGGCCGAGAAGCAGCGGCGCGGCATGTTCGACGGGTTGCAGCTCCATGCGGATCGTCAGGCTTCCCAGGAGCGCGCAGACGGGCCGGAAAGGGAAGGGAGCTTGCGGCGGGCGCCGGCGAAAGACCGGCTTGCCGAACGCTTGCGGCCGCAGTCGGAGTTCGAGCAGGTCGTTGACCGCTACGCGCGGGCCTATGAATCAGCCCACAGGCAGCGGCGCGAGGGGCTTCCGATCCTCGACGGTCAGAAGCAGGAATTGCGCGAGGCCGGCCAGCAGCTCGACCAGGCGCGGCCGGGCACGCGCGAGCTGATGCGTTCGGCGCTGCGCCACGACCCGGACATGGAGCGCAGCATGACGGAGCTTTCCGGCCGGCAGCGCGTCGGCCAGGTCATCGAGCGGCTGGACCACGAGCACGCCATGCAGGCCGATCCGAATGTCAGGGCCGACCGCTTCGTTGAACGCTGGCAGGCGCTATCACGGCAGCGCCAGCAGCTTCACGGCTGGCAGCACGACGAGGCGCGCGGCAAGGTCGAAGGCCAGATGCAGGGCCTCGCCAAGAGCCTTGAGCGCGATCCCCAGGTTGAATCCGTCCTGCGCAACCGCCGGCAGGAAATCGGGATCGGCCAGCATATGCGCCAGAGCGAGGGCATATCCCGCGAGCTGCAACAGAGCCTCACGCGCGGCCGCTCGCTCGGGCTTGAACGGTAGGAGACGGCATGACGGACGAGGACAGGGAAAGATTCGAGCCGGAGACCTCGCCCGACGACGCCGGCGACCCGGCGGCCGCGTTCGAGGCGTTGCGGCGCACGGTCGAGACGCAGGGAAAACAGCTCAACGCGGAAATGACCATCATCCGCAAGGGCGTGGAGCTGGCGTTGGAGCAGTCCGAGAAGTTCCAGCAGCCGCCCGATTACGGTTCCGATCTTGGCAAAATCATCCAATTCCTCGCCATTGTCGATGAGCGGCTTGAGGCCGTCGAGCAATTGCCCATCCTGCGCAACGGCCCGGAGCATTATGCTCGAGCACTCGAGCGCAGCGGCGAGAGCCTGGTGAGGACCGCCGCTCAGCAGCTCGAGAACGAGAGCCGGGATTTCCAGAGGGTCGCGCGCGAGCTGACCGAACACATCGCCGGCGCGCGGGAGCGCAACCGGCAAGATTGGTGGCTTGTCGGCATCGGTGCGGCCGGTGTGATCCTGGGCGTCCTGTTGATGCTGTTTGCTCCGCGCGTGCTGCCGTTTTCGACCGACACCCATGTTGCCGCCATTGTCATGGGGCAAAGCCGTTGGAGCGCCGGATTGGACATGATGGGCGCGCACAATCGGACCCGGCTCAACGAGTTCCTTTATGCCGACGAGCTGATGCAGGCTAATCTTGCCGCTGTTTCGGTTTGCTATGAGAGCGCGCGGGACAGCAACGAGGCTCAAAGCTGCACGATCACCGTGGCAGCACCGCCGACGCAGCCGGAACAATAGAGAGGTTAGGCATGGCGCGGTTTCAATGCGGCCCTTGCGGCTACGACGATCATGCGGCCTGGGCCGGCGAGTTGGTCTGTCCCAGGTGTGGCGGAACGGAGGGCGTGCGCGCCGCCATAGCCACGGAGGAAATGACCGATCGGGAAGTGCAATGGCTGGAAAAGGCCATTGCCGAGGGGCAGGACGATCAATGATCCTGTTGGGAGAGCATAAGGATTTGTGTGGCAGCTACGCCGCCGCCTTGTTGCCAGGGTTCCGATGATTATCGTTTGCCATGCCTGGATACCACTTCTCGAAGGTCGAGCGCAGCGAGCCGTCGAGGGTCTGCGTTCGGGTTTGCAGCAGAAGATGCGCGCCTGTCCGGCTCCATTGCATTTGCTGCTTCTTGGCGAAACGCTTGCTGACGACGGCGTTGACGGTGGCTTCCACGAAGGCGGAGGAAATACGCTCTCCGGACCGGTAGCGTTCGCCATAGTTGATCAGGCTGGCGTGGTTTGATCCGATATAGAATCGGAATTCGCCGATCGCTGTCAGAAACTTTTTCATGTTCGGGTAGTCGGTTTCCGTGGCTTCGGCATCGTCGAGCAGCCAATCGATCTCCTCACGCGCCCGGTAGGTGTTGCCATGCCACAGATACCATTTGATCCGGGACAGCATGCCCAGCATGACGTTGCCGGCTTCCTTGTCATGATGGCGAAGGCCCTGGGCGAACTGGCGAAGCACGGTGATGCGCATTGTGATGTGGAACCAGTCCAGGACATGCTCGCTGGCTGGGGCGATCATTTCGGCGAGCGAGCGAACTTCCTCGCCGCCGTCGGTAATGAAGGTGATATCCTGATTGGCCTGCACGCCCTGCTTCTTGAGGTGGTCGAGAATCCGGCGCTGCGGCTTGCGGTCGTAACCATGAACGAAGCCGATATAGCGCGGCTCACCGTCCTCGGGCAGAGAACGGCCGACGATCAGCTCGAAATTCTTCTTCCGGTCGTCACGATCCCGGATGTAGCCGCCATCAAGGCCAATGACGATGCGGCCATCGGGAATGGGCAGGTTCATCCAGTCGCGTGGACACGAATCCTGCATGAAGGAGACGCGTTCTTCCGTCAGCTCCCGCTCGATCCGGGCAGCCGTTTTCAAGGTATGCTGCCGCACCGTCGTGGCGTTGGTCCCGCAGTCGATCGGCAACACATCGGCCAAAAGCTCGGCTGCGGCGGCATACGGCACGAGCGAAGCCCAGCGCGTTTCGAGATACAGCCGCTCGGGCGCGATGTGGTCGGGGATCAGTCGCCGCAACGGCGACACCGTGCCCGGCCGATTGCGTCCTTCACTTTCCGGCAGCGCGTATCGTGGGCTCCTGAGCCGGACATCGCCGAACAGGGTGTGGAAGGTGACGGGATAGTATCCCTTGTGCCGCAACCGGCGGCCGTCCGTCTCACGGTTTTCCGCCAGCCATAGGTGCACCTGCGTCTCCACCATCTTCTGCTGAAGTCTGGCAAGCAGGGCCTTGCCTTCGGCAAGTGACAGACCGAGATCCTCCGCACCCGTTGTGATCTTCGTCATGTCAGCGATGATCTCCCGACCGATCTCTTCGCCGCCGTCGTCGGTGAGTTCCATGACGATCCGAACCTGCATGCTGTATCTCCTTGCCGGGTTTTCCAGAACAGGCGGAGTGGAAAGCTCGTCACGCCCGACCGGCGCATTTCTGCTCTCCGCTTTCGCCGGCAACGGTGATAACTCTCACCAGTTAGCAATCCGGAAATCATCTGGTAAACCGTCATGACCTCGATCGATCGTGCCGCCAATGCCATCGCCACCATCCTGATCCGTGAAGGGATCGACTATCTGCAGAGCAAGGCGGTCATCAAACGCGCCCGCGCCCAAGCCGGACTGTCGGCGCCGCCGGAAAAGCGAACGTCGATCAACCGGCTGACGGTCGAGGAAGAGCTGGTATTCATCGACCATGCCTACGAGGCGAGTGGGGCGACGGGTCTGCTCCTTCAGACCTTGCTGGAAACCGGCTTGCGCGTTTCCGAATTCACCCGACTGCGCGTCGAGGATGTCAGCCTGGCGGAGCGCGTGATCGTTGTCATGCGAGGAAAGGGATCGAAACGCCGCGAAGTTCCGGTCCGGCGGGAGCTGGCGCAGATGCTGAGGCTTCATATCGGCACAAGACGTGCCGGCCCCCTGTTCCAAAGCCGTGAACGGGGCAACGGTTCGCTGCCCTATACCTACAGTCGCCAGCGCATCGGCCAGATCGTGCGGCAGGTCGCCCGCAAGGCCGGGATCACCAAGCGGGTCTATCCGCATCTTTTGCGCCACACGATGGCGACGAAGCTGTTGGCGCTCGGCATGGACATTACCGACGTACAGCGCTTCCTCGGCCACGAGAACATCACCACGACACGGCACTATGCGGAAACGACCGCCGCAACCCTGCGCCGGAAATTCGACCGGGTTACCGCTCCAGCGGCACGATCGCTGCTCTCCGGCATCCAGCATGATCGTGGTGATGACGCGGCTCTTCTGGCCGCCGATCTGCTTGCAAACGGTCGCGGTTCGAACGGCGAGATTACATCTGCTGATGCATGAGGGTGAGATGTTCATCTCGTCGCAGGCGCTCGTTTGCCTGCCGCCGCTTGAATGTCCTGCCGAAAAGGGTGTTTCGCCTGTCGATGCGGGAAAGCAGTTCCCGAAATTCATCCGCTCGATCCGGATCGTCGAGGATTGCAAAGGACCGGGTGTCACTGATGTCCTTGATGAATTCCAGCGCACTGGCGAGATCTTCATCCAGTCCAAGCCCGAACGCTTCATCTTCCTGCCGGATCCAGGCCTCAGGCCCACCGCTATCCTCTGGCGGGCAAGTGCAGGCACCGCCGATGCAGCAGGGATAATGCGTTTGCGGTTTGGCGGCGGTCCGCTCTTCCAGCCGCACCTCATGGTCCCACGGAACATTGAGATCGTATTCATACAGAAGCCGACTTCCGGTGCGCAGCTTCAATGCGTCAAGTCCGATGTCCGGCGATTCCGCAGTCAATTCCCATGAGCCGTAGCGGACCGTGTGTACGACAAACTGGTAGAGATGGATGCCTTCCCAGCCCATCGCGACCTGAAGAACGCCGTGAAACTCGCGCAAGGTCATGGTCGCCGGCACCTGCACTCGCCGCCACACCATCGGGCTCAATCCCCTCAGCCAGACGCGGAATTGCAGGACCGTTGGCGTCGTATCCGGCGTCAGGGTACCCTCGGAACGTAATGGCGAACGTCGGCTTGATCGACGCGGCGGTATCAAGATGGCAGGCCTCGATGAAAATCACCGTCCCCCATACCGCATTCACCCCAGGGATGGTACTGCCACACAAATCCTCATGGTCCCCCACTGGTCGAGGTGCCGGACCTCTTGAGAGAAGTACACGAGTGGACCGGCTTTGCGGATAACTTCACGCATGTCCGAACTGGCGACAGTCCACGCAATATCTCAGCCATGCTGGCTGGCGTACTGGCCGATGCGACCAACCTTGGGCCGAAGCGGATGGCGAGCGCATCGAAGGGCATCCCGCTCACCAGATCGGCTGGATGCGCACATTCCATGCCCGATCAGAAACCTATCGTGCGGCGCAAGCATGCATCACCGACGCACACTCCCAGCACCCGCGTTCCCAGCTCTGGGGCGACGGAACTACGTCCTCGTCCGATGGCCAGTTCTTCCGAGCATGCGACCGAGCCGCAAAACGCGGTGATATCAATTTGCACTACGGCAGCGAGCCCGGCTCGAAGTTCTACAGCCATCTGTCCGATCAGTACGGCTACTTCAGCATTCTGCCGATCAGTCCCACCGAGAGCGAGGCAGCCTATGTGCTCGACGGGCTGTTCGACCAGGACACTGCGCTCGACATCCAGGAACACTTCACCGACACTGGCGGCGCCAGCGATCATGTCTTTGGATTGTTCGCTCTGATCGGCAAACGCTTCGCGCCGCGACTCCGGAACCTTAAGGACCGGAAGTTCCACACATTCGAGAAAGGCGACGCCTATCCGACGCTCGCCAATCATATCGGAGCTCCGATCAACACGACGCTGATCATCGACCACTGGGACGATCTTCTGCGCCTCGCAGCGTCGATCACCACACGAACCGTCACCTCAACGCGACGCAGGCGGCGATACGGGCGGGTTCTCTGCAAGAATCCCCTCAGAACCGCAATCAGATGGGCGCAGAAATCTGACAGCTCAGCCCACCATCGACGGGCAGCACGACTCCGTTGATGAAGCGGCTCTCGTCAGACGCTAAAAATCCGACGGTGTAGGCGATGTCCCATGCCGAACCCATCTTGCCCGTCGGCACCATCGCATCACGTTTGCGAACGACCTCCTCGACGTCCGCACCGTAGTGCTGCCTCATCGGAGCGAGCATCATCGGGGTCATGATCATGCCAGGAAGCACGGCATTGGCCCGAATTCCTCTGGCAGCATGCTGCATGGCTGTCTGCTGGGTCAACTGGTTCATGGCCGCCTTGGATGCGGAATAGGCGAGAAGCGGGACGCCGGTCCAACGATTGCTGCCGATCGACGATATGTTGACGATAGAGCCACCACCGGCCTGTATCATCTTAGGAACGGCAGCCCTCGACATCAGGAAGGCAGAGGTGACATTCACGCCGAATACACGCTCCCAATCAGCGAGTGTGGTGTCGACGACACCACCGATCTTTCCGATTCCGAGATTGTTGACCAGAATATCGACGGATCCGAAGTGACCCACGCATGTCTCCACGGCGGTCTGTGCATCGGTTTCCGACGTCGCATCCCCCTGAATTGAGTGATAGCGGCCGCCCTCGCGCGCAATCACCTCGCCCGTCTCGGCTGCGGCGGCCGCCTTGATATCCATACCTAGAACGCTGGCTCCCAGACGCGCCAGATGAACTGCGATCGCCTTCCCTGTCCCCCAGCCAGGCCCGGAGCAACCGGCCCCGACGACGAGAGCGACCTTGCCTGCGAGGCTCCGGTCTACTCGGCCTTCCTGAATCGTGTTCTCTTCCGCCATCGGATCAGTCCTTCACGAGTATGTTCACCGCGCAAACGGCCTCTTCCAGGCCCATGAGGCCACCGCCATTCTCGATGAGGCCGACCCTGGCATTGGGGACCTGACGCGGGCCCGCCTCGCCCCGTAACTGTGAAACTATTTCCTGGGCCATCACCAAGCCGGTCGCTGCAATCGGGTGTCCCTTAGAAACGAGGCCCCCGGACACATTAACCGGAAGCCGACCTCCCATTGTGGTGGCGCCGGATGCCACGAACGGGCCGCCCTCGCCCTCCGGACAAAAGCGCATCATCTCCATTTGAAAGATTTCGGAAAATGCAGTCGCGTCGTGCACCTCGGCGACGTCAATATCGTCAGGGCCGATTCCTGCCTGTTCATAAGCGCGGTCGGCCGCCAACCGGCTGAGGCTGGGCTCCGAAATATCGCGCAACTTGCCGCCAGTCAGCGCGCTCGCCGCTATGCGCACGGCTCGGCGGCGGACGGATTCGGGCTGACGTGCCAGATATGCCTCGGAACATACCAAAGCAGCCGCGGCTCCGTCGCCGATAGGCGCACACATTGCGCGCGTGAAAGGGTCGTTGACCTGACGGTCTCTGAGAACCTCGTCGGCTGTCATGGGAAACCTGTATTGCGCGACGGGGTTCATCACGGCGTGGTTATGGTTCTTAGCCGCGCATGCCGCGATCTGCTCGCGCGTGGTGCCGTATTTGTCCATGTGATAGAGCGCCTGCATGGCGTAGGCATCCATCGGGAGGGTACGGTCCGGCTGCGGAGAAAAGCTCTTTCCCAAAGCCGCTGCGACCCGACCGTATTCGTCGTAAAGTTCTTCCTTGTCGAACGGTGCGGTCCCGCCGCCGAAAAGCGTGAAGATGCGCTGGGGATCATGGGGATCGTAAAGCTTTTCGACGCCGATGGCCAAAGAGACTTCCGCCTGCCCTGAAAGGATATCCTTCCAGGCTCCGTTGAGCGCAACTGACCCTGTCGCGCAGGCATTCTCGACATTCGTCATAGGCACGCGTTCAGGGAAAAGACCCTCGCTCACGAGCGGCATAAAGCAGACCTGCCCCCTGACGATGGACTGACCCCAATAGTCCATCATGCAGTTTCCGAACCAGGCGCTTTCGATGTCCTTAGTCGCCTCAAGACCGGAATCTTTCACAGCGCCAACATAGGCATCCCGTACGAGATCGCGGACAGTCTTATCAGCATGGCGCTTCACGGGCGTCGTGTAGGCGCCGATAACGTACACATTGCTCATCTTGACCTCACATAGAAATTGCGCGGGTATGGCCGCGCCAGAATTCGTCCCGAAGATCGCGCTTGAGGACTTTTCCAACCGAACTGCGCGGCAGGGCATCGCGGAATTCGACCCGCTTTGGCGTCTTCACCGGCCCGAGCCGATCGCGGCAAAGGGCGATGATCTCTTCTGCATCGACCTCGTGGCCGCTGCGCAGTTCGACGATGGCGGTGACTGCCTCGCCCCATTTTTCGTCCGGCGTCCCGATCACGGCGCAATCCTGGACCGCCGGGTGGCCCCAGATGACCTGCTCGACCTCGCTCGGAAACACGTTGAAGCCACCGGAAATGATCATGTCTCGCTTGCGGTCGACGATATAGAGGAAGCCGGCCTGGTCGCGGTAGCCGATATCGCCGGTGCGATGCCACTCGCCGCTCCGCGTTTCGGCGGTTGCTTCGGGATTGCGGTAATAGCCCGGCATCACGAGATCCCCGCGCACGCACACCTCGCCGTGTTCGCCACGTCCCAAAACCGTTCCATCGTCGTCGAGGATGCCAACAGGCGACAAAAGCGAGGGGCGACCGCAACTGAGAAGTCGGTGGGGAGCGTCCCGCAGCGCGTCAACATGGTCAGCAGGCGAGAGAAAGGTTGCGATCAGCGGGGCTTCAGCCTGACCGTAGCTCTGGGCCATGACCGGCCCGAATATGTCCAGCGCCTCGCGAAGCTTATCGGCAGACATGGGCGCCGCTGCGTAGAGGAAATAGCGTAGGGAACCGTAGTCGAAATCTCTTACCCGGGGATGTGCCAGAAGCATATAAATGGCCGTAGGCGGCAGAAAAATATGGGTCACCTTATGCGTTTCAATCGCCTCGAGGACCCTTCCGGCATCGAAGGATTTCATAATGATCTGATGCGCGCCGGCTCCCACGAGGCACAGCGCAACTGCCCCCGCGCCATGCGTCATCGGCGCTACGACCAGATGGACGGGGGGACGGTCGCACGGCATGCCGGTGTGGAAATTCGCGATCATCGTCGCCCATGTGAGATTGCTCCACGTGACACCCTTGGGTTTCCCCGTCGTGCCCCCGGACGAGAAGATCGCAGCGACCGCTTCGGAGGCCATTGGCTCGTCCACGTGTGCCTTTGCATGATCAGAAAGCCAGTCCTCGACGCGCAATCCAGCTTGTGCGGGAACGTCATCGATACCAACGATGTGACGGATCTTCGGGCAACTACTCCGAATCTGCTCCAATACCCCGAAATACGAACTGTGGATGAGCAGGGCCTCGACATCGGTGTTGTCCAGGACGTAGCAATTCTCACCCGTCGCGTTACGAGCGTTGACCGGCACCCAGACCAGTCCGGCCCTGATGATGCCGAGGATGCACTGAAAAGCTCCTGCGACATTTGGGCTATAGATCGCGACCTTGGTGCCGGGGACCAGGCCCAGTTCGAGCAACCCGGCGGCAATCGAGTGGGAAGCCTCCTTAACCTGCTCGAAACTCGCAGGCGGCATGCCGAGATCGCTCAGACATGGCGCATGCGGATCCAGGTCGTGTCCCCGGTCGAAAAAATCGATCAGACGCATTCCATTTCACTTTCTGCCCTAAGGCCACCTAGACGCCAAACAGGCTCTCCGTCAGGGTCGGATTTTCGATGAGCTCACGCGCGTGCCCGTTCCAGGCAAGCCGGCCGCTGTCGAGCACGTAGACGGCGTCAAGCACCGGTGCGACCGCCTTCAGATTCTGCTCGACGACCAGCACCGACACGCCTTCCTCGCAGACGGATTTCGTCGCGCGGACGACCTCATCCACGAGGATGGGGGCAAGTCCCTCCGTGGGCTCGTCCATCAGCAAAATGTCCGGGTTGGTCAGCAATGCCCGGCCTATCGCGAGCATCTGCCTCTCTCCACCGGAGAGATTTTCAGCCATTCCGCCCGCCCTCTCATGAAGCCGCGGGAACAGCTTGAAGACCCGTTCCTGCGTCCAGGGTCCACGCCTCCTGCTCAGCCTGGCTAGATCAAGATTCTCGCGGACCGTCAGCTCGCCATAAATCTGCCTGTCCGCGGGAACCAGCGTGACACCGGCGCGGGCGAGCTCGTATGGCTTCATTGCGTGAACGGGTGTGCCCCTGAGGAAATAGTCACCCCGGGCGATCGGCAGCAGACCCATAAGTGCGTTGAGAAGCGTTGTCTTTCCGGCCCCATTTCGCCCCAGAAGACCGGTGACTTCGCCTTTGCGGACGACCAGGGAAACCTCTTCTAGGGCACAGGCCTTTCCGTAGTAGACAGCGATGTTGGAGACTTCGATCGCGTGCATGGTCATTCGCCCAAATAAGCCTTGCGGACCGACGCGTTTGCGCGGATCTCGCTCGGGGTACCGCGGGCGAGCAGCGCGCCTCCGTCAAGCACCAGGATCTCATCGGCAAAACTCATCACCGCATCCATGTTGTGCTCCACCAGAAGCACGGTACGCCCCTCGGAAAGGCGTTTGATGAGAGCCATGGTCTGATCGACCTGGCCATGTCCGACTCCGGCCAGAGGTTCGTCCAGAAGCAGAACGCTGGGGTTCGACGCCAGCGCCAGCGCGAGTTCGAGTGCGCGCTGGTCTCCATGCGACAGTTTCGAGGCCGCGACCTCGCGAAAGCCCTCCAAGCCTGTTTGCTTCGCCAGTTCATGGGCAGCGTTCATAACCCTGGCATCACCGGATGCCCGACGCGCCCAGGGCTGCCGGCTTCCGTAGACTGCGCCCTGGACCGCCAGACACAGGTTTTCGAACACAGACAGTTCCGTGAAAATGTTGACGATCTGGAAGCTGCGGCCCATTCCGGCCGAAAGCCTTTGGTGGGCCGGCAATCGGGTGATGTCGCGCTCGCCGAGGAGAACGCGGCCCGACGATGCGCGCTGTCTGCCCGACAGCGCATTGAGGAAGGTCGTTTTCCCAGCGCCGTTAGGTCCGATCAGGGCGTAGCGCCGGCCCGGACGGAATACCGCACTGACATCTCGAACGGCTACAAAGGCGCCGAAAGAGACGCGCAGATCGATCGACGTCAGGGCCGGGTCATGGCTGTGATGCTCAACCATGACTGCGCAACTTCCCGAACACGTCTTTTGCCATGGGCAGAAGTCCCTTCGGCATCCAGAGTATGAAAGCGACGAGAATGAGACCGAGGATGCCGTGCCAATGCGTGGTCAGCCCATCGAGTGCTTCGCGAAGACAAGCTACGACCAGGGCGCCGACGACGGGGCCGAAAAGCGTGCCGGATCCACCCAGCAAGGTGGCGATGAGCACATCGCCCGATATCGTCCATCCGAGAACCTCGGGATTGACGAAGCGCATCAGCGAGGCGAGGAGTCCCCCCGCAACGCCGCATATCAGACCGGACACGGCGAATGCGCTGATCTTCAGGCGCAGAATGTTGAAGCCGATCTGTTCTGCACGCACCTCGTTAAGCCGCATCGCCACGAGACCACGCCCCCATGAGGAACCGCGCAGCATGGCGCTGAACCCGAGAACCACCATGAAGACAATGAAAACGAACAGGAAAAAGGAGCGATCGTCCTGCAGCGCATAGCCAAACACCGATGGACGCCCTACCCCGACTATTCCCTCCATGCCTCCGGTATAGGCACGCAGCCGGACGGCGACGATGGTCTCCAAAAGCTGCGCTACGGCCAGCGTGGTCAGCCCGAGATAGACGCCTGACAAGCGCAACGCGAGGGTTCCGACCAGCCCCGCCAAGACCGCCGAAGCAAGTCCGCCAGCGGGAAGCGCCAGAAGCACGGGCCAGCCCGCCAGGGTGGTAAGCATCGCAACCGCGTAGCCGCCCATCCCGAAAAAGGCAGCGTGACCGAAGGAGAGCAGACCGGCCGCGCCGAAGGCCAAGTCGAACCCGATCGCGAAGATCGCCCAGATAGCGACGGATGACAGGAAGTAGTGGACCGTGGGCGGCGCGGCGAATGCGACGAGCGCGGCTCCTGTCGTCAAGAAAAGAGCGGCTATGAAGAAGGCGCGATTGCTCATGTCGTGCGGGTCCTGCGGTTGAAGAGGCCGGCGGGGCGGACAAGCAAGGTGCAGATCAGGAGACCGTAGGTGGCTACATCCACCCATTCCGACGCAAACTGCTGGCCATAGGCGCGCAGTAGGCCAACCAGGAGCGCCGCCATGATCGCCCCGCGAACGTTGCCCAGGCCGCCAAGCACGATGACCACGAAGCAATCGACGATGATCGTTACAGCCATGGACGAGTCCAGCGGAACGAGAGGCGCGACCAGCACACCCGCAAAGGCTGCGAGCGCCGTGCCGCCTCCGAAGGTCCACATCCGAAGACGATCGACATTCCCGCCCAGGCAGGAAAGCATGTTCGCATTCGAAGCGGCCGCACGTATCGTCGCGCCTAGGGAACTCTTTTCAAGCGCCGCCAGCAGCGCCACCGCGAGAAGACTCGCGACAGCACAGACGAAGAGTCGATAATTACCGATAGGACTACCGGCTATATCGGTCGTACCGGCCAAGACGGAAGGCTGGATCACGCGCAGATAATCGAGCCCCCAGAATATCCTGACGATCTCCTGCAAAACGAGGATCATGCCGAATGTCATGACCAACTGCTGGGCATGCGGCCTCGCGTAGAGCGGTCGCAGCAGCAACCGCTCTATGAGTGCACCAGCCGGGGCCACGATGAATGGCACCAGAAGCAAGGCTACCCAAAAGCTCCCGGTCCACCCGACCAGCTGGTAACCGAGATAGGCGCCGAACATATAGAAGGCGCCATGGGCGAAATTGATCACGCCCAGCAGGCCGAAAATCAGCGTCAGTCCTGCCGCCAAAAGGAACAACAGCAGACCGATGCTCAAGCCGATGACGGTGAGAGCCATGCGAAAATAACCGTTTGTGCAGAAGTCGGAAGGAGCGCCTACTCGCAGTCGACGAAGACGTCTGTGCTGGGCAGCAAACGCGTTACGGTCATGCCATAGTCGTCGCCGGACTTGGCACCCTCGCCCCAGATACCGCCTTGCGCGGCCTGATGATCGCAGGCGCGCATCGACTTCTCACCCTCGATCGAATTTGAGCGCGTTGATTGCGCGAATGCGTTTATCCACGCTTCGGGATCGTCGCTGCCGGTCTGCTCGACGACGTCGAGCCACCAGGAAATGCCGTCATAGGCTTCGCCCGCCACCCAGTCGGGAGACTCGCCGTATTTGGCGCGATAGGCCTCGACAAATCTCTTGTTCTCAGGGTTGTCCAGCGTTGCGTGATAACGCAAGGCCGACATGACACCCACTGTGCCGGGACCAACCGCCTTTGCGATCGTCTCGTCGATCAGCACCGGACCCATGATCCGCGCCTTTTCGCCAAGCCCCACTTCATGGCTCTGCTTCAGAAAACCGATCGTGTCATTGCCGGCCCCCACGAACACGACGGCATCCGCGCCGGACTTGAGGATCTTGTCGACGATAACCGCATAGTCCTTGCTGCCTATGGGAGGAAAGTCTTCACCAACGATTTCGACGCCATTTTCGCTGATCAGAGATCGGATATGGTACCAGCCCTCACGGGTCGTGCCCACATCCGCTGCAACGCCGTAGACCTTCTTCAAGCCATCTGCCTTGATCTGATCGGCGACCAGAACATTCTCCATTCCGAGATTGTTCGAGGTACGAAAAGTGTAGCGCGTCTTGTGTTGGCCGGTAATGCGATCGTCGGCCGACATCGTGACCAGATGCGGCACCTTCGATGACGCAGCCAGAGGCATCATGGCTATCGTCTCGCCCGAACTGGCGGCGCCGAACAGAGTGTCTATTCCTGCAGCCAGCAAACGCGAAGTCTTCTGCACGGCGACCTGGGGCTTGGTCTCAGAGTCCTCCCAAATGACTTCGATTTGGCGATCGAGCACCTTCGACCCGCGCTCCTCGATAGCGAGATCGACGCCGCGCCTCATGTTCTGGCCAAGAACCCCGAAAGCCCCGCTGAACGGAAGAACCGCTCCAATTCTAAAAGGCTCCTGCGCCGATGCCATCGGGGCCCCCGCCAGCAGCACAGTTGACAACATAGCGCCGGCCATAGCGGTGCGCAAAAAAATCGGCATATTCCATCCTCCCAGAGCCAAGTCATGGGCAGCCACCCATCGACGACGATCATACTCTGCTTGATATTTCTGTCAACAACGTTGATACATTTAACGTAGTTGTTGAACGATGCGATGGTACCCATGACAGCCAAACGCCGCGAAAACACACCGCCCCTCATGGGTGCACACCCAAGCGATGGAAGCAGGATCGTCTGTCCCGCCGGGTTGGAGGACATGGCCGAATTCCTGCTGCTCATCGAACTGCAGTTCTTCGTGCAGATGGGGCTTGCGGGGGATGCCGATCGTGTCCTGGAAAGTTACGGCTACGGCCGTGCACATCACCGGGCTCTATATTTCACTGCCCGGCAGCTTGGAATCGCGTCCAGCGAATTGTCATCGGTTCTGGCAATTTCCAACCAGGCACTGGCAAAGGTCATGAAAACCTTAATCGCGGACGGCTTAATGGCCCAGGTATCCGATCCGATTGATCGGAGAATACGGCGCTGCAGCGTCACTTCCGCCGGCTTGGACCTTCTCCGTCAGGTATTCAGCGCACAGAAGGTGCGCTTCGACAGGGCTCTAGCTGCTACCTCACCAAAGGCTTCGGAAGGGCATATCGCGCTGTATCGGGCAATGCTAAACCCGAACATCGTTACATTGCCCGGCTGATAATGGCACGTTTCAATTTCAAGCATGCACCCACAATATGGGTACACCCTACGAGACATCTTCACGACGAACTGCCGCAAATGCTGGCCTGCCCCATTATGGAGGTCCGCTGGATAAGTTAGCTGGGGTAACTGTTTCTGTTCTCGTCGCGTGTGGAGTAAGCGCCTCTTGCCATACCGTGAACGGTGATCTGACCGGCTCGTGCCGGCCCACCGCCAACTGGAATGGAGAGAGACGATGGACTACTTTGCAGGACTGGATGTTTCCCTTGAGATGACGAGCATCTGCATCGTGGATGCTGATGGGGTTGTGATGAAGGAAGCGAAGGTTGCTTCCGAACCCGACGATCTCGTCGCATTCTTTGAGCAATGCGGCATGGCGATGAAGCGGATCGGCCTTGAAGCCGGCGCTCCGTCGCAATGGCTTTATGGTGGCATGGCTGATGCCGGTCTGCCGGTTGTGTGCATTGAGACGCGGCATGCCAAGGCGGCTCTGTCGGCCATGCCGAACAAGACCGACCGCAACGATGCGCGCGGTATCGCCAACATCATGCGTACCGGCTGGTTCCGCGCCGTGCATGTGAAGACGCAGACCGCGCAGGAACTGCGCTTCCTGCTCGTGGCCCGGCAGACGCTGGTTCGCAAGCTGATGGATATCGAGCTGGCGATCCGCGGCATGCTGCGCAGCTTCGGCCTGAAGATGGGCGTGGTGTCCAAACGCAACTTCGAGGC
>Ga0172382_10005691_pt1 | contig 18492 bp, 12 predicted proteins | sample Leawel138RmetaG_FD_122245 | JGI IMG/M metagenome (GOLD analysis project Ga0172382, IMG submission 122245) | Leachate microbial communities from a municipal landfill in Southern Ontario, Canada - Leachate well 138R metaG | ecosystem: Engineered > Solid waste > Landfill > Unclassified | place...
CGGGGCGGCCACGGGCCGCCCGTTCGCGGCTGAAACGTGCCCCGTTCGGCGGGGAAACGCGCCACTGGCGCCTTTCCTGATCCGCCTCACCGTTTCCGAGACGCCGCTCACCCTCCGGCGGGAGTATTTTGGGGAAAGATGAAGCACAGGTGCGCTTTCGATGATCTTCATCTTGCCAGAAATACTCTCGGGGGGTGAATTGGGCGCGGCACGCGCACAAGAGGGGGGCAGAAGGCCCCCCTTGCCCCGCCCGCCGCTTGTTGACCGGCTGCCGCCGCTTCCCTATCCTCGCCGCGTTGTTTCAGACCTTTGCCGGGGGGGCGCCGTCCTGCGCCATCCGCCCGCTTTCCGAAGGGGGTGCGTTCCATGCGGCTCGATGACCTGCTGAAGCCGGTTTCCGCCGATGCGCCCTGCGGCCCGGACCTGCTGGCCGAGGACGACCCGGATTTCGCCGACTACTACTACAGCGTCGAGGACCGGCTGCCGACCAGCTATTTCAATGTCGCGCGCGGGGCGCTGTTCGACCCGCGCAGCGTCGATCTCAAGGCCGAATCCGCGCAGATCGACGCGCTCTTGAAGCGCAGCCGGGATATCCGGCTTCTGGTGCTGGAGGCGAAGTTCCAGATCCTCGCCGGGCGGCTCGGGGGGTTTGCCGGGGCGGTGGCGGCGGTGGCGGCGCTGATCGAGACCTTCCCCGAAGATCTCAACCCCCGGATGGGGGAAGACGAGATCGACCGGCGCAACGCGCTGGAGGAGCTCGATACCCTGGCCACGGTGGTCGCGCCGCTCGAATACGCGGTGCTGGTCGCCGACCGCCGCGCGGGCGACATCACCTTCCGCGCCTGGGCCACCGGCGCGGGCCGCATCCCCCCGCGCGAGGGCGAGGAGGCGGGCGATGCCGCCGGGGTCGAGGCCGCGCTCGGGGCCTCGGAGAACGCCGAGGCGGTCGCGGCGCTGCACGGGGCGCTGGCCGATACGCTGGCCGCGCTCGACCGGATCCGGGCGGCCTGCCGGGCGGGCTCGCCTTCCTTCGCGCCCACTTTCGAGCGGCTGCCCGCGCGGCTGGCGGAAATGCTGGACCTGGTGCGCCGCGCCCGGCCCGATCTCGATCCCGAAGCCGCCGCGGAGACGCCCGCCGGGGAAGGCCCCCCGGCGGATACGCCGCCGGAGGCGGGGGCCGCCGCCGCGCCCGCCGCGCCGGTGGCCGAGATCCCCGGCCTGCCCGACCATGCCGCCGCGCGCAGGCTGCTGGAAGGCGTCGAGCGCTATTTCGCGCAATACGAACCCTCGGCGCTGGCGCTGGTGCTGGTCACCCAGGCGCGGCTCCTGATCGGGCGGCCGCTGGTCGAGGCGCTCGACGTGCTGCTGGAGGGCGAGGCCGAGCGGGCGCAGCTGGGCTTCGGCAGCCAGGCCGGATTCGTGATCCCGATGGCGCGGATGCGGGCGCTGTCGGAACAGGCCGGGATCGGCGAGACCCCCGGCGCGGAGAGCGAGGCCCCGGCCGTGCCCGGGATCACCGGGCGCGACCAGGCCGGGGCCGCGCTCAAGGCGGCCGAGGATTTCTTCCGGCTGCGCGAACCGGCAAGCCCGATTCCGATCCTGCTGTTCAAGGCGCGCAACTCGATCAGCAAGGATTTCCACGCCATCCTGCGCGAACTGCTGCCGGACAGCGAGGACTGAGGGGAGAGGGCTGGGGGAGAGGGCCGGACGGCCCGGTGCATTTTGCCCTTTCGCCACGGCCGGAAACCGGGCAGGATGCGGTTGGGACGGGTAATTTCGACCTGCCCCGTACCCCGCCCCGGTGGGCAAATTTCATTGACATGAAAGCCCTGATACGGCTTTCATTCCAACTGGACGTATTCGGCAAGGAACAGGGATTGGTCATGGCTTCGGATTCCGCTACGGGTTTCATCAAGCGCAATCGCCCGCCCCGGGTGCAGATCGCCTATGCCGATCCCTATGACGCGCAGAAACAGGTCGAACTGCCCTTCGTGATGGGCATCATGTCCGACCTTTCGGGCAATGCCTCGCCGGTCGAAAAGGCCCCGGTGGCGGAGCGCGATTTCACCCAGATCAGCCAGGACACGCTAGACGACTACATGGAAAGCGTCTCGCCCGGGCTTGCCATGAACGTGCCGAACAGGCTCGACCCCGAGGCGGGCGACAAGCTTTCGGTCTCGCTCACCTTCCGCAAGATGGACGACCTGAGCCCCGGCGAGATCGCCCGCCAGGTGCCCGCGCTCAACAAGCTGCTGGAGGCGCGGCAGCAGCTTGCCAACCTCCAGCGTTACATGAACGGCAAGGTCGCCGCGCAGGACCAGTTGCGCCAGCTTCTGGCCGACCCGGCGCTGATGGCCGCGCTCGACGCCCGCAAGGCCGGTGCGGCGGAGGGCGGCGAAGGCGGCGAAGAGGGGAACGGCTGAGCCCGCCGCAGGGCCGGAGCCGCAGCCAGACACCCCGGGGACAGACAGGAAAACGCAGATGAACACCCAGACCCAGCAGGAAACCGGCGGCGCCGCGGGCGCCCTGAGCGAACTCGACGAGTTTTCCGCCATCCTCAAGCAGAATTTCAAGCCCCGCAGCGACGTCGCCGCCCGCGAGGTCGAGAATGCCGTCGGCACGCTGGTGCGCGAGGCGCTGGCCGATGAAAGCCTGGTCACCGACGACATCCTCGACACGATCGACCAGATGCTGGCCAGGATCGACGAGAAACTGTCGGCCCAGATCAACGAGATCATCCACCACGAGGAATACCAGAAGCTGGAAAGCTCGTGGCGCGGGCTGGCCTATACGGTCAACAATTCCGAGACCGACTCCACGCTCAAGCTCCAGGTGATCAACGTCTCGAAAGAGGAGCTGCAAAAGGAACTGCGCGCCTATCCCGGGGCGAAATGGGACCAGAGCCCGCTGTTCAAGAAGATCTACGAGGCCGAGTTCGGCCAGCTGGGCGGCCAGCCCTACGGCAGTCTGGTGGGCGACTACTACTTCGACCATTCCGCGGGCGACGTGAAGCTCCTGCGCGACCTGGGCAAGATCGCCGCCGCCTCGATGGCGCCCTTCATCTCTTCGGCCGCCCCCGCGCTGATGGGCATGGACAGCTGGAACGAGCTGGGCAATCCGCGCGACCTCTCGACCCTGTTCGACACGCCCGACTATGCCGGCTGGAACTCGCTGCGCGATTCCGAGAACTCGCGCTATATCGCGCTGACCATGCCGCGGGTGCTGTCGCGCGAACCCTACGGCCAGAACGGCCTGCCGGTCGACGAGTTCAACTTCGAGGAAGAGACCGACGGCCACGAGGGCAAGCGCTACGCCTGGATGAACGCGGCCCATGCCATGGCGGTGAACATCAACCGCGCCCACAAGGAATACGGCTGGACGGTGCAGATCCGCGGCGTGCAATCGGGCGGCGAGGTGACGGCGCTTCCGCTTCACACCTTCGACACCGGCGACGGCTCGACCGACATGAAATGCCCGACCGAATTCGCGATCAGCGACCGGCGCGAGGGCGAATTGTCGAAATCCGGGCTGATCGGCCTGATTCACCGCAAGAACACCGACAAGGCCGCCTTCATCGGCGCCCAGTCGATCTACCGTCCCAAGAAATTCAAGGAAGAGGAAGCCACCGCCTCGGAAAACATCTCCTCGCGGCTTCCCTATATTTTCGCGGTCTCCCGCTTCAGTCATTACCTGAAATGCATGGTTCGTGACCAGATCGGCAGCACCCGCGAACGTGAGCAGCTGGAACGTGAGTTGCAGAGCTGGATCAGCAGCTACGTCCATGGCAATCCCGCCACCGCGACCGAACAGGAAAAGGCCAAGATGCCTCTTGCCGGTGCCAAGGTCGAGGTGATCGCGGATGAGGAGAACCCCGGTTATTACATCGGCAAGTTCTTCCTGCGGCCCCATTTCCAGATGGAAGGCATGGATATCGGCATGTCGCTCGTGTCCCGGCTTCCCGGCGGGAAATAGGGCCGTTCACGGCCGGGCCGCGACCGGCGGTCCGGATAACTGGTCTTTTATTTTGGAAGGAGAACCCAAATGGCGACCGATATTTTTCTGAAGCTTGGTGACAAGATCAAAGGCGAGTCGATCGACGCCGAACACAAGGACAAGATCGACGTTCTGGCCTGGTCCTGGGGCGCGAGCCAGTCCGGCACCACCCATATGGGCACCGGCGGCGGTTCGGGGAAGGTCAGCATCCAGGACCTCAACTTCACGAAATACGTCGATATCTCGACCGCCGACATCCTCAAGGCGCTGTCCTCGGGCGATCACATCCCGAACGCCACGCTCTATGTCCGCAAGGCCGGCGGCACCAAGCCGCTGACCTATTACCAGATCGACATGGAGGAAGTGCTGGTCTCGTCCTATTCGACCGGCTCCAGCACCGGCGACGACCGCTTCACCGAGAACATCTCGCTGAACGTCGCGCGTTTCCGCATCACCTACAAGCGCCAGGATGAAAAGGGCGGCCAGGCCGGGCAGGTCCAGGCCGGCTGGGACATCCCGAAGAACGAGGCCTGGTAAGGGGCAAGGCCAGAAGACTGGCCCCGGGCGCGTATCCCGCGCCCGGAACCGGCAGACCGGCCGGGCGTGCATCCCGCGCCCGGCCTTGTGCCGCCCGGCAGGCGGGGCCCGGCAAGCGGCATGAGGGGGGGCGGCATGAGGAAGGAATCCGGCGGCCATTTCCAGATCTCGCTGATGAACGTGTTCCGTCAGGCCGCCGACAGCGGCGACGCGCACAAGCACGATGTGGCCTATGAGGACAGCACCGACCGGGTGCTGTCGAGCCGCAGCATCGAACGGCGCGAGGGCGCGGGCGAGGCGCGGCTGCGCGATCACCTGGCCGAGGATCTCGCCAATCTCATGAGCACGATCCATCTCGACGCCGCGCTTGATCTTGCCGGGCATGAACATGTCCGCCGCTCGGTGCTGAACTACGGGATGCAGGACATGACCCGGCACACCACCGATTCGATCCGCGATGTGCGGATGATGCAGGAGCTGCGCGCGGCGCTTCTGGCGCATGAGCCGCGGCTGATCGCCGGGACGCTGGAAATCAGGCTGCGCCGCAGCGACGAGGACGCCAACCAGCGCATCGCCTTCGATGTCACCGCCGAGATGGCGGCCAAGCCGGTCGATGTGCCGCTGGCCTTCGTGGCCGAGATCGACGTGGCGGCGGGCAAGGTCAGCATGGCCGACCTCAGGGTGCGCGGATGAAACGCGCCTTTCTCGATGCCTACAACCGCGAACTGGCGCTGCTTTACGAACGCTCGCGCGAGTTCGCGGCCGATTATCCCGGCATCGCCGAGCGGCTCGGGGGGCTGACGCAGGACAATCTCGACCCGGCGGTGGCGGGGCTGCTGGAGGGCGCGGCCTTCATGGCGGCGCGGGTGCAGCTCAAGCTCGACGAGGAATTCTCGACCTTCACCACCGAACTGCTCGACCAGATTCTGCCGGATATCCTTGCCCCCACCCCCAGCGCCATGCTGGCCGAGGCGGCGCCGAGGTTCGACGACGACGATCTGGCCAAGGGGCGCCACTTTCCGCCCGGCGCCTATATGGATGCGCGCTATGTCGATCGCGACCAGCGCATTTCCTGCCGGTTCCGGCTGGCGGCGCCGCTGTCGCTGTGGCCGCTGCGGCTGACCTCGGCGCGGCTTCATGCCGGGCCGGGGGCGTTCCAGGCGCTCGGGCTCGAAACCCTGCCCGAGACCGCCGGGGGGCTGCAACTGACGCTGATCCGGCCCTCGGCGACCGATCCCGACAAGCCGCGCGCGCCCCTCTCCGAGGTGCAGGTCGACCGGCTGCCGGTGCATCTTGCCGGCGACATGGCCGAATCCGTCGGGCTTTACGAACATATCTTCTGCAACGCCCGCCGGGTGAGCCTGCGCTGGCTCGATGCCCATGGCGATCCGGTCTTCGCCGTGCTTCCCGGGGATGCGCTGGAGCAGGTGGGGTTCGACGAGGACGAGGCGCTGTTCGCCGAGGACAGCCGCACCTTCCGCGGCTTCACCCTGCTGCGCGAGTTCTTCGCCTTTCCGCAGAAGTTCCTCGGCTTCCGGCTGGCGGGGCTGCGCGCGGCGCTGTCGCGGGTGACGGCCGGAGAGGTCGATGTGCTGATCGAGATGGACGCGGTGCGCCCGGCGCTGGCCCCCCGGGTGGGGGTGGAGCGTTTCCGGCTGCATGCGGCGCCCGCGGTCAACCTGTTCGAGGAAAATTGCAGCCAGGTGCGGCCGGACACGAAGCGGCACGAATATCTGGTCGCCCCCGACAGCAGCCCGGCCTCGCATTACGAGGTGCACCGGATCCGCGAGGTTCACGCCTATTACAGCGGCGCCCAGGCCAAGGTGCCGGTCTGGCCGCTTTACGGTCTGCCCGAAGGGGCGGGCGATTCGCGCGCCGCGCTCTACTACACCGCGCGGCGCCGCCCGCGCCGCCCGACCGAACGCGAACGCCGCTTCGGCCAGGCCCAGGGCTACCGCGGCACCGAAACGCTGGTCTCGCTTTACGAACCCGGCGGGCTGGACGACGAGGACCGGGTGCGGCGGTTGCAGATCAAGGCGATCTGTTCGAACCGGCATCTGCCGCAATACCTGCCGCTGGCGGATTCGGGGGCGGATTTCCGGCTGAACGACGACGTGACGCTGGGGCTGCGCTGCATCGCCGGGCCGACGCCGCCGCGCGACAGCGTGCCCGAGCAGGAACGCGACGGCCCGCACCGGATGGGCGCGGGGCCGGTGCAGTGGCGCATCCTCGGCTATCTCGCGCTCGGCTTCCTCGGACTCGGCGACCGCGAGGGGCCGGGGCATGACGGGGCGGGGGGCCTGCGCGAGTTGCTGACGCTGTTCTGCGATGTCTCCAGCCAGGTCACCGCCCGGCAGATCCAGGGGATCAAGGGGCTTTCGACCCGGCCCGTGACCCGCACCATCCGCCGGGGCGGCGGCTTTCACGCCGCGCGCGGGGTCGAGGTCACGATCCGCTTCGACGAGCGCGCCTTCGAGGGCAGCGGCATCGTGCTGATCGGCGCGGTGCTCGACCGTTTCCTGGCCGAATACGCCCCGGTCAACAGTTTCACCCAGGTGGCGCTGGTCTCGGACCAGCGCGGGCCGGTCCGGCTCTGGCCGCCGCGCACCGGCCGGGGGCCGCTGCTGTGAGCACCCGGCGCGATCTCCTGCGCCGCGAACCCTGGCGCTTCGGTTTCCTTGCGCTGATGCGCGAGTTCGAGCGCAGCCACCCCGACCGGCCCCGGATCGGCCGCAACGCCAGCCTGCGCGAGGAGACGGTGACCCCGGGGCAGGATCCCTGGCTCGATTTCCCGAATGCCGAGATCTCGGGCTATGACGAATCCGAAGGCCGGGCGCCACGGCTGCGCAGCCGGTTCCTGGGGTATTTCGGGCCGCAGGGGGCGCTGCCGCTCAATACCTCGCACGAGGTCTGGCAGTGGTATCGCGCCCGCGACGACGCCTTCGTGCGCTTCGCCGACCTGTTCGGCACAAGGTTCCTGCAACTGTTCTTCCGCGCCTTCGCCGATGCACGCGGCATCACCCAGTTCGACCATGGCGCGGACGACCGTTTCCGGGTCTGGCTCGGGGCGCTCGTGGGCCTGCCCGAGGGGCTGGCGCTGTCCGATCCGGCCCGGTTGCAGGCGGCGGGGCTGGCGCTCGGCCGGGTGAAAAGCCCGGTGCGGCTGCGGCAACTGCTGGAGGCGGTGCTGGGCGTCGCGGTCGAGATCGAGGAACACGTGCCGATGTGGCTTGAGTTCGAGCCGGGCGACCGCAGCCGGGTGGGGATGCAGGGCGCCACGCTGGGCCGCGACTGCCGCGCCGGATCGCGGGTCGAAAGCGTGAACGAGAAGATCCTGATCCGTATCCGCTGCGCCAGCCGGGCCGAATATGAAAGCTTTCTGCCCGGAAAGGCGAATTTCGCCCGCCTGACCGGGCTGTTGTTCTGGTATCTTGGTCCGGGGACCGAGGCCGGGATCGCCCCCACCCTGCCCGCGGGCCAGGTGGGGGGTGCAAGGCTCGACGGCGGCGCGGCGCTCGGCTGGACCGGCTGGATCGCCCCGCCGCCGCCCGCCGACGAGGCCGAGGCCCGCCGCCATGTGGGCCACGCGGTCTTCGCCGCCGATCACGAGACCCGCGCCGCCGGGGGCGGCTGACGCATCGAGGGACAACAGGGACAGGACTGCCATGACCGACATCAGCCTTGAAACCGTCGCCGGAAAACTGAACCGGATCGGCTATGACGCCTTCCTGCAATCCATGCGCCATGCCCGGGGCGAGGGCAACCGGCATGTGGAACTGTCGCACTGGCTCTATCACGTGGTGTCGAACCCGAAATCCGACGTCTCGGCGACGCTGGCGCATTTCCGGCTGGACCGGGCGCGGCTGCTGAAGGACCTCGAAGGGGTGATCGGGGGCTTGCGCAAGAACGCCACCGAAATGCCGTCGATCTCGGACCATCTGGTCGATCTGCTGGACCGGGGCTGGCATTACGCGACGCTTCTGTTCGCGGAATCGCAGATCCGCACCGGCCACGCGCTGGTCGCGGCGCTGAAATCGGCGCATCTGCGGCCCACGCTGGTGCAGATGTCGAAGGTGTTCGGCCAGATCTCGGCCGATTCGCTGGTCAGCGAGGCCCGCGCCGCCTGGAAGGATTCCGACGAGGAGGACATGCGGCCGATGGACGGCACCGGCATCGGTGCCGGATCCGGGGCCGCGCCGGGGGCCGCAGGGGCCGCCGGGCCGGGCGGCACCACGCCGCTCGCGCGGTTCTCGGTCGACATGACGGCGCAGGCGGAATCGGGCAGGATGGACCCGATCGTCGGCCGGGACGAGGAAATCCGCCAGATCATCGACGTGCTGCTGCGCCGCCGCCAGAACAACCCGATCCTGACCGGCGAGGCCGGCGTGGGCAAGACCGCGGTGGTCGAGGGCTTCGCGCAGCGCCTTGCCTCGGGCGACGTGCCGCCCGCGCTTCAGGGCGTGCGGCTCCATGCGCTGGACATCGGGCTGATGCAGGCGGGCGCCAGCATGAAGGGCGAGTTCGAGCAGCGCCTGCGCTCGGTGATCGACGAGGTGCAGGCGTCGCCCGTGCCGATCATCCTCTTCATCGACGAGGCCCATACGCTGATCGGCGCGGGCGGCGCGGCGGGCACCGGCGATGCCGCGAACCTTTTGAAACCGGCGCTGGCGCGCGGCACGCTGCGCACCGTGGCGGCGACCACATGGGCCGAATACCGCAACCATTTCGAAAAGGATCCGGCGCTGACCCGGCGTTTCCAGCCCGTGAACGTCGATGAACCCTCGGTCGAGAAATGCTGCTACATGCTGCGCGGCATCCTCGGCCCGATGGAGGCGCATCACGGGGTGCGCATCTCGGACGAGGCGATCGTGGCGGCGGTCTCGCTTTCGGCGCGCTACATCCCGTCGCGGCAACTGCCGGACAAGGCGGTGTCGCTCCTGGATACCGCCTCGGCGCGGGTGGCGATCAGCCAGTCCTCGACCCCGGCGCGGATCGCCGACCTGCGCGACCGGATCGCCGCGCTTGCCTCGGAGATCGCGGCGAAGGAGGCGCAGCGCGACCTGGGCGAGGTGAACGAGGACCGCATCCGCGAGGCGGAGGCCGAGAAGGCGGCGGCCGGGGAGGTGCTGGCCGAAGCCGAGGCGATGTATGCGGCGGAAAAGACGCTGGTCGACGAGATCGTCGAGCTGCGCCGGAGCCTGCATCCGGGCGGCGACATGCCGGAGGCGGAGGCGGAATCAGACCCTGTTCCGGCGGACTCCGGGCCTGAACCGGCGGAAGCCGCCATCGGCGAAGGCCCTGTCATCGGGGCCGAGGCACCGGAGGCCGCCGAACCCGGCGCGATCCGCGCCCGGCTGGCCGGGGCGCTGAAACGGCTGGAGGAAGCGAACCCCGACGACCGCATGGTCTATTCCCATGTCGATGAGCAGGCGGTGGCCTCGGTCATCTCGGACTGGACCGGCATCCCGGCGGGGCGGATGGTGGCGGATGAATTGCAGTCGATCCTGACCCTTGCCGACCGGCTCAAGGAGCGGGTGATCGGCCAGGACCACGGGCTCGGCATGATCGCCCGGCGGATCGAGACCTCGCGCGCCAGGCTTTCCAACCCCGACAAGCCGATCGGGGTGTTCATGCTCTGCGGCCCCTCGGGCGTCGGCAAGACCGAAACGGCGCTCGCGCTGGCCGAGGCGGTCTACGGCGGCGAGCAGAACATCATCACCATCAACATGTCGGAGTTCCAGGAGGCCCATTCGGTCTCGCTCCTGAAAGGGGCGCCGCCGGGTTACGTGGGCTACGGCGAGGGCGGGCGGCTGACCGAGGCGGTGCGCCGCAAACCCTATTCGGTGGTGCTTCTGGACGAGATCGAGAAGGCCCACCCGGACGTGCACGAGCTGTTCTTCCAGGTGTTCGACAAGGGGGTGATGGAGGACGGTTCGGGCCGGGCGATCAACTTCCGCAACACGCTCATACTGCTCACGTCGAACGTCGGCACCGAGGTCATCATGGACATGGCCGAGAAGGGCGAGACCCGGCCCGAGGTGGACGAACTGTCCGAGGCGCTGCGGCCGCATCTGACCCGGGTGTTCCCGCCCGCGCTGCTGGGCCGGATCGTCACCATCCCCTATTTCCCGCTGTCCTCCGAAGTGCTCGGTGGCATCGTGCGGCTGAAGCTGAACTCGATCGTCAAGCGGATGAAGGCCAACCACAACGCCAGCCTGACCTATTCGCCCGAGGTGCTGGCCCATATCGTCGAGCAATGCCGCGACCCGGATTCGGGCGGGCGGATGGTGGACAACATCATCACCAACTCGATCCTGCCCGACCTGTCGCGGACGGTGCTGGGAAGGATGGTCGAGGGCACCGGGATCGAGGCCGTCACCATCGAGCTGAAGGAGGGGGCGTTCGATTACCGGGTCGAATGACCCGGACATGAAGGGGGCCGCCCGCCCCCGGCCGGTTTTTTCGAAAGGAGACGTTTCATGCCCATCAATATGACCATCGCCATCCGCAACAGCGTCGGCAGCCGCGGACGCAACGATGCCGCCGACGTGCGTCTGGTGCAGACCCGGCTGAACGAATTGATGCACCCGCCGAGGGTCAAGCTGACGGTGGACGGGCGCAGCGGCCCGAAGACCGAAGCCATGATCCGCGATTTCCAGAAGAACGTGTCGGGCCTGCGCGCCCCCGACGGCCGGGTCGATCCGATGGGCAAGACGCTGGCGGCGCTGAACGATCCGGCCTCGGAAGGCAAATGGGCGCGGATGTCGATCGGCGCCCCGGCAGCCCCCGCCCCCCCGGGTCGCCCCGGCGCGGCCGGGGAGGCCGAGGCCGGGCTCGCGCTGATCGAGGAAGAGGCCCGCAAGCAGGGCAAGCAGAACAGTTTCAACGAGCTGCGCCGCTCGGTGATCGACGGGGCCTTCCCGCCGCTCAAGTCGCTGATCGGCGCGGTCAAGACCGCCGAGGACGCCCGGCAGATGCTGGCGGCCTGGAAGGCGATCCGCGATATCGGCTTCACCCCGCTCGAGGCGGCGCAGTGGCTCGGCGAGCTGAAGAAGAAATACCCCGAAAGAACCGCCGACTTCATCAAGGACGTATCGCGCCCCGGGTCGCGGATGGTGGCCGGGCTGCGCCAGGCGTCGCGGCTGGGGAACCGGGTCGCGGTCGCGCTGCTGCTGATCGAGGTGGCCGACAAGTTCGAACAGGGCGATTACCTTTACGGCACCAGCGAGCTTTACAAGTTCGTCATGGGCACGCGGGTGCCCTGGGCCGGGCTGATCGACGCGTTGCAGGGGGTCGCCGGCGGGCTGATGCCCGAAACCGCGAAGTCGCGGATGGTGTTCAAGGTGCTGCACGCCTGCGACCCGATCGGTCTCGGCGGGGTCGGGGTCGATACGGTGGGCACGCTGGCCATCGGCCTTGTGGAGATGGTGGTCAAGGGCCGGATGGACCCGGGCCGGCTCGACCGGCTGGTGGACCGGATGAAATCGGGGCCGACCCGGTTCTTTGCCGAGATGGGCGAGAACCTGGGCGATGCGGTCTTCGAGATGTCGCTGTGGACCCGCGACGACTGGAGCTATGCGGTCCGGGCGATCCCGGGTTTCGTGGCCTATCTGTTCGGCCGGGAGCCCTGAGAGGCGCCCGCTACCCCCCCCCGGTCTTCTTCACCGCCTCGTCATAGGCTTCGGCGAAATAGGCAAGGAACACGTCGAGCATCCCGTTCTCGTAAGGATGGGTCTTGGCGTCCCAGCGTTCGACATAGGTTTCCCAGGCCCGCGCCTTCTTCGAGGTGACCAGCCCGCCCGAGACCCGTTCCTCGACCGCCTCGGGGGCGAGGTCTTCCAGCAGCCGCGCGAGCGCAGGCTGCATCGCGGCATAGACCGCGGTCTGGTGGCGGCGGATGTCGCCGAACCCCTCGCCGAAGGCGGTGACGGCGTTCTGGAAGCTTTCGGGCCGCTCGACGAACATGGTGCGCAGCGCCTCGGCCGGGCTGGGCTTGAACTTCAGCGGGCTGTTGTTGAGGCCGCCGATCATGGTGCGGCTGCCGCTTTTGACGAACTGCTTGGCGGCGGCGCGGGCGCCCAGCAGCGCCATCAGCTCCTCGGTGGCGACCCGCAGGCACTGGCCGATCTCGCGGCCGAGCAGGACCGGGTCCACCCGGTCGAGGCTGCCGGGCGGCAGGCCCGCGCCCTCGCAGATCGCCGCGCGCAGCGCCGCGGCGCCCGGATCGCCGCCCGGACCGGAGGCGGGGGCATGGTGCGGGGCCGGGTGCGGCACGGGGGCCGCCGCGGGGGGGCTGGCGAAGGGCTCGCTCGGGGGCGGGGCGCCGGGGGCCATGCCGGATCCGGGGCCGGAGCCGGGGCCGAAGGGCGAATCACCCCCGCCGCCGATCCCGTTTCCGCCCGGCCCTCCGGGCGCAGGCGCGGGCGGGCGCGGCGCGTCGATGAAGGATTCGGCGAAATCCGCCGGGCGGGCGGGCGGCGGCGCGGGCATCGGCACCGGGCCGGGCGGCGGATCGCCCGGCACCGCGGCGCCGACCGACCAGGGGTCGGCGGGGGCGGCAGGCAGCGGCGCCGGGGTCCAGCCCGGGCCGGGTGCGGGGGCCGCGCCCCAGCCCGCGGCCGCCGGTTGCGCCGTCTCGATCCGCACCGCGATGATATACTGGCCGACCTGGAGCCGTTCGCCATTGCTCAGCGGATGCGGCGAGACCAGCCGCCGCGACTGGCCGACCAGGAAGGTGCCGTTGGTCGAAAGGTCGTGCAGCCAGAAGGTGCCGTCGCGCCAGACCACCTCGAAATGCCGGCTGGAGATGTGCCGGTTCGGGTCCGGCAGGGTCCAGTCCATCGCCCGGTCGCGCCCGACCTCGGCCGGGCGGCCGGGGGCGGCCTCCACGGCATGTTCGATCGGCCCGCCGTCGGGCAGGTAGTCGAAATTGTCGATCCGCAGGATGAGTCTCATGTCGCGGTGATCCCGGCCGTTCTTGCGGGGCGCGCGCGGGCAGGCGGCCCTCCGAAAGCCCATTATGGGCCGGGCGCGCGCGCGGCGCCAGCGGGGGCGATGAAAATTCCCGTGTGCGCCCGGGAAGATGCCGAACCCCGCCGAAGACCCCGGCGGTGTCGCCCAAGGCGAACATGTTGCGTAACAGAGGGCAGCGGCCGACCGCGGGGGGCCGCTGTTACGATTGTGATCCGGCAGTTCATGGTGCCGGATACCCCGACTTCTGTGCATGCCGAAACGTTGCAGTAGCGGCTGTTCCGGGCATGGCGCGCGCGCCCCGGGCGCAGGTCGCGCTCCTGACGGGCCGGCCTTCAGCATTGCCAGGGCCCTTCAGGCGCTGGTGGCGAGGATCTCGGCCATCGACACGAAGCTGCGCAGCCGCGAGCGGCGGGCGGGCTGCGGCACCCGGGCAAGGAACGACAGCACCCCGGCATTGACCGCCCGCCCGGTCAGATAGGGCGGCACCGGCACTTCGGCCCCGTCGCGCGGCGCCATCGAGCCGCCGGACCAGCCCGCCGCCAGCGCGATCCAGACCCCCGGCCCGTGCGCCCGCGCCGCCATCCCGGCCTCGAGCGCGGCATAGCGGCTGTCCTCGTCGGGCCGCGCCGCCCATGCGGCCCCGAGCGCCAGCATCTGCCGGTCTTCCTCGGACAGCATCTCGGGCAGGCTTTGCAGGCATTCATGCCCCCACCAGACCGCATGCCGCGGCAGGAGCGCATGGGCGGCGAAGGTCACCGCCTCCTCCGGGGTCGGCCCGTCGAGCAGCCGCCGCAGGAAGGCCAGCGAGGGCGCATCCGCCGCCGCGCCCTCGGGGCGCGCGGCCATGTCCTCGGCGATCTCGGGCAGGCCCGCGAACAGCAGCCCCGCCGTCGGCGCCCGCAGGTTGACCACCCCGTCTTCCGTCATGTCGGTTCCTGTCCCGGCTCCGGTATGCATGGCCCCGCCCATGGCCTAGCTGTTGATCGTGACAAGCGGCGCCTGGACCTTCAGGATACCGCCTGCCTTGTGTTCGACCATGCCGCCGCCCCTGGTTTCAAGCTTCGCCCCCGCCTCGATCGTGACGTTGAGCGCCTTGAGGGTGATCGAGGTGCCGTCCATCCTGATCTCGCTGCCGCCGACCTTGAGCGTGATCGAACTTCCCGCGGTGATCTCGATCGCCTGACCGACGTCCAGCCCGTCGTTCCGGTCGATCCGGGTCGAGCGGTTCGCATGGACCGTGAGCGTGTGGTCGTCCTCGACCTCGATCGTGCTGGTGGCGCCGATCTTTTCCGAGAAATGCGCGCGGATGTCGCGGGTCTCGTCGTTCTCGACCAGGACGTTCAGATCCTTTTCGGCGTGGACGTCGATCAGCTCCTCGCCCTTCTTGTCCTCGAACACCAGCATGTTGTAGCCGTCGCCGCCGAGGCTGCTGCGCGACTTGATCCCGCTTTTGGTCTTTTCGCCCGGCAGGTCGAAGGGCGGGTCGTTCTTGCCGTTGTAGACACAGCCGGTGACGATGGGCCGGTCGGGATCGCCGTCGAGGAACTCGACCACGACCTCCATGCCGATCCGCGGGATGAAGACCGAGCCCCAGGCGTTGCCGGCCCAGGACTGCGCCACCCGGCAGCGCATGGTCCAGGCGGTCTCGCGGTCCCAGTGCAGATGCACGAGGATCCGGCCGTATTCGTCGCAGTCGATCTCCTCGCCGCTCTCGCCGGCGACGATGCCGGTCTGCGGCCCGTGGACCCGGGCCGGCGGGGTGCGGCGCTCGGGCGCGAAGGGGGCGTCCTTGCGCACGAAACGGTATTCGCCGTGATAGCCGTCGTCGCCCGCCACCAGCATCTGTTCGCCCGAACGGTAGCTTTCCGCCACATAGTCGTGGCTGCACCCGATGCAGAGCCAGTCGGTGTTCGCCGTCCCGTCCGGGTGGCCGGTCAGCCCCATGATCTGCCCGGGGGCCAGGCTCTGGACATCGCCCGCGCCGATGGCCTCGCCCGCGCGGGCGCGGAACATGGAAAGCCGGGTGCGGGCGTGGCGGGTCTTCTGCGCGCCGCTTTCGCCCGGGTCGATCTTGCTGCCGTAGAACCCGGTGTATTCGTAGCTTTCCAGCCCCGAATGCGCATGGTCGCCCGGATCGCCGGTCTCGACGCGCATGTTGGCGTCGGGGTTGCGGAAGTCGTAATCCGCCATCGCCACCCGGCCGGTGGCGAAGTTGCTGCGCCCGCTCCACTCCGAGAAATGTTCGCCCTTGGCGCGGTGGCGGTCGGCCACCGGGATGAAGGGGCGGCTGCCGCCGGGGATGGCGCGGAACCCTTCGGGGCTGTCGGTCAGCACCATGACGTGGCGGCCCTCGGACGCCTCGAAGTGAAAGCTGATCCCGTGTTCCTCCAGCAGGCGGCGCAGGAAATCCAGATCGCTTTCGCGATACTGCACGGTGTATTCCAGCACGGGATAGCTGCCGTAAAGCCGGGCCTCGTGATCGGCGAGCCCGCCATGGTCGCCCAGCACGGTCTCGAAAATCTCCAGCACGGTCTGGTTGTGGAAGATGCGCGCGTTCTGCCGGTGGCCCAGCAGCCAGAACCAGGGCCGCAGCACCAGCCCCCAGCCGTGGCCGTCCCCGGCCGGGCCGAGGTCGCGCACCGAGGTGACGATACCGCCGAAGATACGGTCGCCGCCCGCAAGCGTGTCGATCCGCACCCCGGCATGCTGGCCAAGCAGCGCCACCGGATTCGCAAGCCGCTCACCCGACAGGGCGGAGACTTCGAATTCGAAGAGTTCGTTGACGGCCTCGGTGCCGGAAAAGCCCATCAGGACAAGGCCGGGCACGGAAGTATCCAGCCTTCCCTGTCGGCCGGATTGGGAATTCTTGTCTGCCATCTGTGCCGCTTTCGGAAAAGCCCGTTAAAAACGCTGTTCAAACGCCCGGCCCGGCCGGGCGACGGTTCAATCGGGGCATGGTTGCACAAGCATGGGCATCTGGCAAGAAAAGCCGCGCCCGTTCCGGGGCGGGGGCGGGAATCGCCCGGGGCGCGCGGACTGCCCGCCCCGGCCCCGCAACCGGGGCGGGGGGCCGGGCGGTGTCGCGGCCCGGCCCTGTCCGGGACGGGGCGAAACGGGGCGGCGTTAAAATTCTTGAGGCAACAGGGGGTTCGGGATAATCTCCGCAGCAAAGTCATCAGTTTCTCGCCAGACAGGATCATTACCAATGACATTCGTGCCCGCCGCGTCGCGTCCGTCGCCGATCTCCCGTGCCCTGCGCACCCGGGCCGGATTGCTCTGCTCCACCGCGCTGGCGGCGGTGCTGCTGCTGCCATTGCCCGCGGGGGCGCAGGTGGTCTGGGAAGGCGCTGTCGATTCCGACTGGACCGACAACGACAACTGGTCGGGCGGCCCGGGTCCGGCCGCGAACCGCGATGTGGAGATCGACGACCCCGGCGCGGCCCATCAGCCGGTGCTGGATGCGCAGGGCGCGGCCCGGACCGTCGCCATCGACGGCGGCGCGGAACTGACCGTCACCACCGGCGGCGAACTCGATGTCACGGATCACATGACGATCGATACCGGCACGCTCACGGTCGGGGGGGGCGGCACGGTCGGGAACACGGACGGCCGGATCGGCGATGCGGACGGGTCCGACGGCACGGCGGTGGTGACCGGCGCGGGGTCGCAATGGATCAACAGCAACGGGCTGCATGTCGGCGTTGGCGGCACGGGCGCGCTGACCGTGACGGATGGCGGGCTGGTCCGCGCGGCCGGGACGATCCTGGCGCAGGACATGGACGGCGAGGGCACGCTGACCCTCGGCCCCGGCGGCACGCTGGAGACCGGGCAGGTCAGCCGGGGGACGGGCGCCGCGGCCGGTGTCGGCTTCGACGGCGGCACGCTGCGGCTGACCGGCGATCAGGCGGATCTGTTCGCCGGCTTTTCTGTCGGCGAGGTGATCTTCGCCCCGGGCGGGGCCACCATCGACACCCAGGGCTTTGCCGTGGACAGCGGCGCCGGGATCGGCGGGGACGGCGGGCTGACCAAGACGGGCACGGGCACCCTGACCCTGACCGGCGACAACGGCTATACCGGCACCACCACGGTTTCGGGCGGCACGCTGAACGTCACCGGCGAGATCGCCTCGACCGATATCGCCATCGGGGCGGGCGGGATCTTCGCCGTCGGCGAGGACGCGCTGGCCGCCGGGACCGAAATCGACAATGCGGGCAGCTTCACGGTGAATGGCAGCGTGAACGTGGCGCTGCTGACCGGCGAGGGCGGCATGGTGCTGAACGGCGGGGCGCTGACCCTGACCGGGGCCAATACGCTGGCAGGGGATATCTCGGGCACGGGCGGGCTGACCCTTGCGGCGGATACCACGATCACGGGCGCCAATGCCGGGTTCACCGGCCAGACCACGGTGACGGGTGACAGCACCCTGACCGTCGCGGATAACGCCGGGGTCGCCGGGGTCGGGGTGGAGGCGGGCAGCGGCTTCACCAACGAGGGCAGCGCGGGCGACGTGACCAACGCGGGCACGTTCGACAACTCCGGCGGCGCCGGGGATGTGGCGAACTCCGGCACCGGGACGAACACCGGCACCATCGCCTCGCTGGCGAACAGCGCGGGGACGTTCGACAACTCCGGCACGATCACCGGGGCGCTTGGCGTTTCAGGCGGTACGGTCACCCATTCCGGCGATGCCGGGACGGCGAATGTCACCGGCGGCACGCTCGACGTGACGGACACGGGCTCGGTCTCGGGCCTGACGGAGGTCGGCGCGGCGGGCACCGTGAACAACGCGGGCAGCCTTGGCGATGTGGAGAGCGCGGGCAGCTTCGCCAACACCGGCAGTGCCGGGGATGTGGCGAACTCCGGCAGCGGGGTGAACTCCGGCACCATCGCCTCGCTGACCAACACCGGCGGCAGTTTCGACAACACGGGCGCCATCACCGGCGATCTCGATGTCTCGGGCGGCGACGTCACGCTTGCCGACACCGGAAC
>Ga0172382_10005692_pt1 | contig 18489 bp, 14 predicted proteins | sample Leawel138RmetaG_FD_122245 | JGI IMG/M metagenome (GOLD analysis project Ga0172382, IMG submission 122245) | Leachate microbial communities from a municipal landfill in Southern Ontario, Canada - Leachate well 138R metaG | ecosystem: Engineered > Solid waste > Landfill > Unclassified | place...
GCAAGACTGACAATGAAATGGCAGATATAGTACAAAAACAAAGAAGCAGGTTATTAAAAAAAATTATGCCTGTTTGTGACCCTTAATTATTTCAGGCTCATTATTTGACTGGAAAAGACTTATGTCGAATTGTGCCATAATAAATCTATACGAAAAGAAATCGTTACGCCAATGAAAACTCATATAAAAATGCGCCCTCTTTGCATTCTATCCCTCGGGAGTACTCAGGATAAACTCGCCGAAGGCGGAAAAAGAATGGAAACAACAAGGAATCTGGTTATTGAAACAGATTATGCCTATTTATAGTTCTTAATTATTTCAGGCCATTATTTTACATAATAGATATGTTAATAAAGATTATTATTAAGTACGTTAAAGTAAAATCTATAATTGGTTTTCTTTTGAAAACACTGTATAATGTATATTTACTCGTTGGTTCCCTAAAATTTAATTGATGAGATAACCTTCAATGATTTTTAAGGAGGGCATACTATGTCAAAGAAAAAAAACAGCTCAGTTGGAGTAATACTTCTTATAATAATTATTTTAACAGCACTCTTTTTCGTTATTAAATCATCGGTTAGGCAGGTTTCTGCTGAAACTATTACGCCTAAAAAAGCAGGGCGGATGTATCTCTTTGTTAACTTTCAAGAAGAAGACGATTATTATAATAACGGTCCTTCAAGGGGCAAAATAAAGGCACGTCTTGAGCAAGCATCAGGAGAACGTTGTCTTGTTATTCCGTATCAACAATTAAATATGTCTTTGGTAGAAGAATTCAAGCCTTTAGCCATAGTAATGAGCGGGTTTCCTCGGCTTGGTAAGCCAGAAGGATATAAGGGGGTTGCCGAAGTTTTAGAAAAAAGCAATATTCCTATGTTATGTTTTTGCGGTAGCCATCAACTTATAGAGGGGTGTCTTACCTATGGTTATGGAAAATATGGCTATGGAAAACCAAAAAGATGGAGACCTTTGCCTATCAGAAGGATTTCTCCTGATGAAGATTTTCCGAGAGTTGCAAGAAGTAAAACCTCAAATATTTCTCTATATTTTGTAGCATCAGGTTTTTTTCCTATAAAGAGGATAAAAGATGACCCTATCTTTAATGGGCTACCTGAACTAATGGTAATGAAATGTGCTCACTTTTGTGAAATTAAAACATTACCCGCTGATTTTGACTTGCTTGCAAGTAGCGGACACAGCGAAATAGCAATGATTAAACATAAATCTCGTACCCTTTACGGAACCCAATTTCATCCCGAAGCATATTCTGAACCTTGGTTGGATGGAAAAATACTGTTGGATAATTTTGCTATTATTGTAAAAAAATATTGGGAAGAAAAAAAATAGAAAAAATATTTTACAACTAAGCAACTACGTATATAAAAGAATATTGATAGTATATCACTATTATATTTTATTGATTAAATAAAAAGAAAAAATATATCTGTTGACAAAAGAAAAAATTAAAGGTAGAATTATATAAGAAGTTGTTGAAGTTCTTTGAAAATTGAGTTATGGAGGTATCCGGACCTCGGATAAATTGTTTAAGAGGGTTTGATCCTGGCTCAGGGTGAACGCTGGCGGCGTGCCTAACACATGCAAGTCGAGCGACGAACTCGGAGGATTTTATTTCGGTAGAATCCACCGGGGGAAAGCGGCGAACGGGTGAGTAACACTTAAGTAATCTCCCCCAAGGACTGGGATAATTCGTTGAAAGGCGGACTAATACCAGATAATCTTTTCCAGTGGTATCATTGGGAAAGCAAAGGTCTGTTTTCGGACAGGCCACCGTGGGATGAGCTTGAGTCCTATCAGCTTGTTGGTGAGGTAATGGCTTACCAAGGCTAAGACGGGTAGCTGGTCTGAGAGGACGACCAGCCACATGGGGATTGAGAGACGGCCCCGACTCCTACGGGAGGCAGCAGTGGGGAATTTTGGACAATGCCCGAAAGGGTGATCCAGCGACGCCGCGTGGGTGATGACAGACTTTAAGTTTGTAAAACCCTATCGAGTGGGAAGAATTTCGTTTTTGCGAAATGACGGTACTACTAAATGAAGCCCCGGCTAATTCCGTGCCAGCAGCCGCGGTAATACGGAAGGGGCAAGCGTTACCCGGATTTACTGGGTGTAAAGGGTCCGCAGGCGGTTAGGTGTGTCAGTTTTGAAATCCTTTGGCTCAACCAGAGAATTGGAACTGATACTACCTGACTTTGAGTCTAGATGGGGGAAATGGAACTGCCAGTGTAGCGGTGGAATGCGTAGATATTGGCAGGAACACCTGTGGCGAAGGCGATTTCCTAATCTGGAACTGACGCTCAGGGACGAAAGTGTGGGGAGCGATCGGGATTAGATACCCCGGTAGTCCACACCGTAAACGATGGGTGCTAGGTGTCGGTCTGGTAAAACGGATCGGTGCCGAAGTTAACACGTTAAGCACCTCACCTGGGGACTACGGTCGCAAGGCTGAAACCCAAAGGAATTGACGGGGGTCCGCACAATCGGTGGAACATGTGGTTTAATTCGATGATACGCGAAGAACCTTACCTGGGCTTGACATTGCCTAGTAGGAGCCCGAAAGGGTGACGACCTATCTTCGGATAGGAGGGTAAACAGGTGGTGCATGGCTGTCGTCAGCTCGTGCCGTGAGGTGTTGGGTTAAGTCCCGAAACGAGCGCAACCCTTGCTCTTAGTTACTCGTCTGAAAAGACAGCACTTTAAGAGGACTGCCGTGGTTAACACGGAGGAAGGTGGGGACGACGTCAAGTCAGCACGCCCCTTATGTCCAGGGCTACACACGTGTTACAATGGTTGGTACAGAGAGAAGCAAAGTCGCGAGGCGGAGCAAATCTCAAAAAACCAGTCTCAGTTCGGATTGCAGGCTGCAACTTGCCTGCATGAAGTTGGAATCGATAGTAATCGCGGATCAGCTAGGCCGCGGTGAATACGTTCTCGGACCTTGTACACACCGCCCGTCACGCCAACTGAGTCAGGGGTACCTGAAATTACTTTATCTAACCGCTTCGGCGGACAGAGGGTAATGAGGGTACGCTTGGCAAGGAGGGCGAAGTCGTAACAAGGCAGCCGTACCGGAAGGTGCGGCTGGATCACCTCCTTTCTTAGGGAGTAAATCTAAAGGCCGGATACCTCCAAAAATAAAAAAATTAAGCAAGGGAAATAAAAACCCTTGCTTTTTTTTTTATTAAAAAGTAAAATTATTAGTAAATTAAAAATATACCTATTTTAACAACCTTGATTACAATATTTAAATAATATGGATAAAAAAGATTATTACGAATCTCTTGGAATACCTAAAGAATCTTCTCTTGAGGAAATAAAAAAAGCTTATAGAAGCAAAGTTTTACAATTTCATCCTGATAGAAACCCAGGAAACAAAGAGGCAGAAGAAAAATTCAAAGAGGTTACCGAAGCTTATGAGGTTTTAAGTGACCCAGAAAAACGAAAAACCTATGACCAATATGGACACGCTGGTTTTGGTCCTCAAGGGTTTAACTGGACAGAAGATTTCTCACGAGTAAGAACAGATTTTGCAGATATTTTTGGAGATATTTTTTCTGATTTTTTCTCATCAGAAGGTTTTGGAGGTAGAACCACTGGCACGTACGGTAGCCAGAGAGTTGCCAGAGGGGCAGACCTTGAATATAGATTGTCTATATATTTAAAAGATGTCGCTTTAGGAGCAGAAAAACAGGTTCATATCTCAAGATTTGATGGTTGTACCGTATGTGACAATACAGGTAGTAAAAGCAAAAAAAAGAAAGAAGTCTGTTCTAATTGTCGTGGTAGTGGGCAAGTAATCCATAATCAAGGATTTTTCTCAATATCTCAAACCTGTCCACAGTGTAGGGGAGAAGGTCAAACTATTTCTGACCCTTGCCAAAATTGTAGAGGAACAGGCAGAGTAAGAACTAATATGCACAAGATATCAGTTAAAATCCCCGCCGGCATAGAAACCGGTACAAGTTTAAGGCTTAAAGGGGAAGGAGATATTGCTCCTCATGGAGGTCCAAGAGGAGACTTGTATATTAGGATTTTTGTTGAGAAAGATAATCTATTTGAAAGAAGAAATGCTGATTTAGTAATTGAAGCGCCCATAACATCTGCACAAGCAACCCTTGGCGCAGAAATAGATATTCCAACCCTTTCTGGTAAAGTAAATTTACGTGTTCCTGCTGGAACTCAACATAATGATATGTTAAGGTTAAAAAATCTTGGGCTTCCTAAAATGTCTAGCAGCGGCAAAGGACATCTTTTTGTTAGAGTTAAAGTAATTATTCCAACCCGTCTATCAAGACAAGTAAAAGCACTTTACCAACAAATAAGAGAAACTGAAAATCCTGACGATTATTCAGAAATTAAGAAGTTTAAGAAAAATCTTTAAATATTACGGTTTCTCTTAACTTAATCTGCTAAACCAATCGTTTCAGAACCTCTTTTATTGTATAAAAAAGTTCTGTTCAAATAAAATATGTACCATTTTACACTTCTTATAGTATAATAAATAATAACTAAGTAGGTTGTTTACAACTTATATCTATTTTATTCACATCTCAATTTAATAAAAGGAGAAAGGATAATACTTATGGATTATATAGGAAGAGATTCTCTGTTAGAAATAAACCTTAGCGGTTTAAGACATAATGCTCAAGAAGTTAAAAAAATATTAAAAGGGCATAGAGTTATTGCTGTCGTAAAAGGTAACGCCTATGGTCACGGAATGGAAAGAGTAAGCAAGGTCTTGGAAGAAGAAGGTATAGATTTTTTTGGAGTGGCTTTACTTGAGGAAGCGCTCGAACTGAGAAGTTTTGGAACAGAGAAACCTATACTAATCCAAGGCGCTATAGACCCAAACAGGGTAAAAGAAGCTATGACCAACAATCTTACCCTTTTATTGTCTGATATAGAGACAGCAAAACAGCTTTCTTTGGCATCTCAAAAATTGAAACAAAAAGCGGTTGTACATATAAAGGTTGATACAGGCATGGGGAGGTTCGGTCTTCTTCCAGAGAATGTTTTATCTTTTGTAAAAGAAGTTGCTCAACTGGGCGGCATCTATATGGAAGGTATTTATTCTCACCTGGCTACCAGCAAATCTACTAACGAAGAGTATGCACGTATGCAGATATCAACTTTTTCTAAAGTTGTTGAAGAGTTAAAGAATAACGGATATAAATTCCCATTAAGACATATATCTAACAGTTCAGCTTCAATAGATTTTCCTGAGGCATCGTTTGATATTGTTCGTATGGGTTCTGCTTTTTTGGGCGCAAAGGTTATCAAGGGTTTAGATTTGAAAAGTTTAATGACCTTAAAAAGCAGAGTTTCTTTTATAAAAAGAGTTCCTCCCGGTTCTTGCATAAGTTATGATATGACATACAAAACAAAGAAAGAGACAAGTATAGCAGTCATAAATATGGGTTATTCAGATGGTTTATCCAGAAGATTTACAAAAAAAGGGGAAGTTCTTATTAAAGGTAAACGATTCCCATTTGCAGGGGTTATAGGGATGAACAACGCAATGATAGATGTAGGTGATGAAAACATTCAAATAGGAGAAGAGGTAGTAATTCTGGGAAGACAAGGTAATGAACACATTTCTCTCCAAGAAATAGCCGATAAAACAGGGCTTGCTCTTTTGGAATTTCCAGCCAGTTTATCTCCAACAAGAATCCCTAAAGTGTATATTGATGATATTAAATAATTTTTGAATGAGCAAAATATAGGTTTTCATAAAACATTAACGTAACACTGGATAAATTATATTCCAACCTAACGGTTTACATTAAAGTTTTCTAACTGGCAAAAAGGAGAATAATGGATTATAGAAAATTGGTTGACAATATTATGTTTTATAGAGGGCATAACAGAATGCCAGTAATCCATTGGGGCGGTTGGAAGGAAACCAGAGAGCGGTGGTTAAAAGAAGGTCTCCTTGCAAGTATCCCCGAAAACGAGTATTTCAACACGTTACCTCCATGGACTTGGATTAATGCTGTTGGCTGGACTGATGCTTTCTTATATCCCTTGTTCAAACAGGAGACCATTGAAGAAACCGAAGAGTATACCATCTCTCGCGCAACAGATGGAGTCATCAAGAAAGTATGGAAACAACAGAGCAACATCCCTCAATCCATAGATTTTACTCTCAAAACGGGAAAAGATTGGTCTGAGTATAAAAAAAGGCTACTGCCCAACCCAAACAGGCTTCCAGCCGACCTGCAGGAACAAATTGACTCAGCTGAAACATCGCAAAGTCCGGTAGCCATAATGGCAGCCTCGCTTATGGGCTGGATAAGAAACTGGATGGGCGTGGAAAACTTTGCCTATTTTATGTATGACGAACCAGAGGTCTTTTCTGATATGATAGATACACTCAGCAACCTTACATGCTGGACAATAGACCAGATTGTACCCAGGATGAAAAGAAAACCAGATATGGTCGTGGGATGGGAAGACATTTGCGGAAGAAGCGGTCCTTTTGTCAGCCCGTCATTGTTTAACAAATATGTAGCACCAGGGTACACGAAAGTGAGAAACAAGATAGATGAGTACGGTATTAAACTTCTCGGAGTTGACAGCGACGGTGATTTAAGTGCTTTAATAAAACCTTGGCTTGATGCTGGAGTAAACCTGCTTTATCCTATTGAAATAGGCACCTGGAATGCCGACCCAATGGAATTAAGGAAAACTTATGGTAAAGAACTTCGTATGATTGGTGGGTTCAACAAGATGACCCTTGAGAAGGGTCCTGTAGAGATTGATGCAGAGCTAAAAAGGCGTCTTCCCATAATGAAAGACGGAGGATTCGTTCTTCTTCCAGACCATCTTATCACACCCGGAACTTCCCTTGAAAATTACAAGTATTACCTTGAAAAAATACGGGTTTTGAGGTTTTAATGCAATGGAAATTGAAGAGATATACAAGGAATTAAAATTAAAATACGGTAAACCAGCAGGACAATGGTCTTTCTGGTGCAAAAGACCTAAAACTTTTCAAGAAAAAGAGAGGGTCATTATAGAGTCCATCCTTACCCAGAGAGCAAACTGGAAAAATGTTCAACTAACTGTCGATAAACTCTCTAATACGGGTAAGTTGAGTTTGAAAGAGATACTTAATTGTAAACAGAGCGAACTTGAACTTCTGATTAAGTCTTCTGTTTTTTTTAGAATAAAAGCAGAAAGGTTAAAAATAGTTGCTGACTATATTTTAAACAAATGTGGAGGCATAAAAAAAATAAAGGCAATTGACACAGACTCTCTAAGGCAACAACTCTTGTCTCTTAAAGGTGTAGGCGATGAAACAGCAGATAGTATACTTCTGTACGCATTCGAAAGAGCAGTTTTTGTCATAGACGAATATACAAAACGACTTGTAAAAGAGAAGAACCTTACTAACAACCTTTCTTACGGTAATCTCCAACAATTATTTGAAACTTCATTAAATAATAAAGACTATATCTTATATCAGGATTTTCACGCTCTAATTGTTATAAACGGTAAAACGACCAAGTGATTTGCTACTTTTAGGTTATATACTTAAAATAAAAATTAAAAACAGGAGAAAAATTGAGAACTAAATTTGTTTTATGCTTCTTTTTACTGTTAGCAACTATATTACACACAAAAGAACATCTTGTTATTATCTCGCCACATTGGGAAGGTGTTAGAATAGAGTTGACCCAAGATTTTAACAGATGGTATCAAGAAAAATATGGAGAAGAGGCAGAATTAGAATGGATAGACCAAGGCGGAGCCTCTGATAACCTGAAATTTGTTGAGTCTTTATATAAAAAAAATCCTAACGGAATAGATATAGATATGTTTTTTGGTGGAGGTATTAGCCCTTATTTAAGACTAAAAGAACTTAATCTATTAGAATCTTACAAGGTATCAAAAGATACTTTAAAACATATACCTAAGACATGTGCAGGTGTTCCTAATTATGACGACAGAGATTTTAACTGGTACGGCATTGTTTTAAGCGGATTTGGAATTTTATATAACAAAAAAGTTCTTGATTTTCTTAAATTACCTGTCCCTACTGATTGGGAATCGTTAGGTGATAAAAGATATTATAGTTGGGTAGGCAACGGAGACCCTCGGCATAGTGGTAGCCTACATATGATGTATGAGATTATTTTACAAGCTTATGGATGGCGTAAAGGATGGGACATTATTCTTGCAATGTCTGGTAATACCAAAAACTTTTCTGCAAGCGCTTCGGCTGTTGCAAAAAATACTTCATCAGGAGAAGTAGCAGTTTCTCTTTGTATAGACTCATACGCTCTTGCACAGATAGAGGTCCACGGCGCAGAAAATATGGGATTTGTATTTCCTGAAAACCTCACAGTTATAAACCCTGATGCTATAGGAATACTCAAAGGAGCAAAAAACGTTGTTGTGGCTCAACGCTTTATAGAGTACCTTTTATCTTATGAGGGGCAACTTATTTGGATGCAGAAGAAAGGTAAGAAAGGTGGACCTAAAGAATTTTCTCTCAATAGATTTTGTATTCGCTCTGATATATATGAACACCCTGATATGAAAGAGAATGTCTTTAACCCTTACGCTTTAAAAGGCGCTATAAAATATAATTTTAACCTTGCAGCAGATAGATGGAACCTATTGAACGATTTAATAGGCGCTCTTGTGATAGATTGTCACGGTAATTTAAAAAAAGCATGGAATGCTGTACTAAAAAAAGATGATGTTACTGCCACAAAAAAATTTTTTGATATCCCTGTTGATGTTGGTTTACAGAGGTTTTATTGGCAAAACTGGCAAAACCCTGTCTTTAGAAACCACCATATCAACCGATGGCTCAATTTTTCAATAAAAAAATATAGAGCGGTTATAAGTCTCTCTAATTTTAATTAAATATATATTTAGTTCTCACTAAACACCGTTAAGCTCAGAGAGCGAGTCTGTAAACCCGCAGAACAAGAAGATAGGATAGGTTCGCATTTGAGACAAAATTATGTTAATATATTGTAAATATTAGCAATAAAACAACAGGTATTTCTCTAAGTAATGGAGAAAATTATATGTCTATTTTAAAGATAGAAGGTATTTCAAAAAGTTTTGGCTCTACAAAAGTTTTAAGAGATATTAATATCTCTGTAGCAGAAGACGAAATTTTCTTCATACTTGGCCCTTCTGGTTGCGGCAAAACAACGCTTTTGAGAATTATTACTGGTTTTCTCTCTCCTGATACTGGGAAAATTTTTCTTGCAGATAATGAAATTACTTCTCTTGCCCCTGCTTTACGTAATATAGGTATGGTATTTCAAAATTATGCGTTATGGCCACATATGAGCGTCTGGCAGAATGTTACCTACGGATTAGAGATCAAAAAAGAACCCGAAGATATAATTAAAAAGAAGACAGACAAGGTTCTTGAAATAACTAAATTAACCTCTTTTAAAGAAAAATACCCTCCCCTTCTTTCCGGCGGACAACAACAGAGAGTAGCACTTGCAAGAGCGATAATTGCTGAACCCAAGGTACTTCTTCTTGATGAACCTTTAAGCAATCTTGACGCTAAACTAAGAGAAGAGATGCGCTCTGAAATCAAACGGATACAGCAAGAGACAGGTATTACTATGATATATGTTACCCACGATCAGAAAGAAGCAATGTCTCTCGGGCACAGAATAACTGTTATGGATGAAGGAAGAATAGTACAAACAGGTAGCCCTTTACATCTTTATTCAGAACCACGCAACAGGTTTGTAGCATCTTTTCTTGGGGACATAAACACCCTTCAAGGAAAGATTACTTCCTCTGGAAAAGAACTTGTTATAGAGACAAAAGAAGGAGTTTTTACGGCAACTAAAAGAAGAGATTTTTCCGTTGGACAAGAGGTAGAGGTTGCTTTTAGACCAGAAAACATCTCTTCTAAAAATGGTATTAACAAACTAAATTGCATAGTCTCTGAAATAGAATATTATGGGGAAACATTTAAAATAAAATGTTCAACAGAGGCAGGCAACCTAATTGAATTAAAAATATTTTCCGGTAAGATGGCAAATTTAACATCAGGTTCTAAAATTCAGTTTTCAATCTCTCCCGAACAACTAATAATTTTTGAAAAAGAATGAAAAAAACAATATATATCTTTTGTTTTCTTTTCCTCCTATTCTTTTTTGTGTATCCATTAGGACACATCTTGTCGCAGAGTTTTATTTTGAACGGGAAACTTTCTATAGGTATTTTTAAAAATGCACTCGGTAATTACGTGGTACGACGTTCAATTATCAATAGTTTTCTTTTAGGAATACTTGTTGTTTGTTCTACCACGCTTATAGGAATACCACTTGCTTTTTTATTTGCAAGATATAAGTTTCCTTTCAAAAACATTTTAAGATCGCTCTTTTTTCTTCCTTTGATAGCAAGCCCTTTTGTTGGAGCTCTTGGGATGATGCAGATACTCTCAAGGTTTGGTAGTATCAATCTTTTTTTAATGAAGTTAGGTCTTATACATCACCCTATTTCGTGGATAGGTTCAGGTTTTCTTGGCATCTTTATCCTTGAAACTTTGCACCTTTACCCTATTATGTTTCTAAATATTTCGTCAGCTTTAAACAATTTTGATATTTCAGCTGAAGAAGCATCTTACAACCTTGGAGGAAGTTTTCTTGGCACTTTTAAAAGAATAACTTTCCCCCTACTCTTGCCGGGATATTTTTCTGCTGCTTCCATTATATTTATATGGGCTTTGACCGACCTTGGAACCCCTCTTGTTTTTGAATTTAGGGAACTTATCTCTATCCAAATTTTTAACAGTATCAAAGATATCAATACCAATCCTCAAGGTTATGCCCTTGTGTTTCTCGTTATCTTTATCACTCTACTGCTTTTTACACTTGCAAAAAGATTTATTGAAAAGAAATCTTATGTTACAGGCAGAACAGCTGTTACCGTGACAGAAAAACAATTGAGTGGTAAAAGTCAATATTTTATATATATAGGTATTGGGTTACTCCTATTATTTAGTTTAATGCCTCATTTAAGTATTATTCTTACTTCAATATCAAAAAGATGGTTCTTTACTGTGTTCCCAACACAATATACTGGAGAATTTTACAGGACAGTATTTAACCATAGACTTACCCGAACAGGTATTTTTAATAGCATCTTTTTAAGTTCAATTAGCACCTTGATAGATATTATACTTGGATTTACTATCGGTTTTTTCCTTGCTCGAACAAAACTTAAAGGGAAACAATTACTTGATTTGTTGGTAATGCTTCCCCTCGCTATACCTGGCATTGTTGTTGCGTTTGGGTATTTTTCTGTCTTTTCCAACACCATTCTTGATCCAAGAGCCAACCCTATGATTTTATTGATTATCAGTTACAGTATACGGAGACTGCCATACCTTGTTAGAAGCACATACTCTTCTTTCCAACAATTGAGCGAATCTCTTGAAGAAGCGTCTTATTCTGTTGGCGCAACCCTTATGACAACATTTAGAAGAATAACTTTTCCTCTAATAAGCCCCGGGCTTTTTGCCGGCGGAATTCTTGCTTTCTCTTTTTCTGTGATGGAAGTAAGCAGTAGCCTTATTTTAGCCGTAAGAGAACGGCATTACCCTATAGCTAAGGTTATATACACAGTTGCAGGTAGAATTACCGACGGCCCTTATGTTGCCTGTGCTTTGGGGCTATTGGGAATGTTTATTGTTGGATTATCTTACTACCTATCTTCTAAACTTGTTTCCAGAAAAATTGGAGAATTTTTCCGCATAGGGTAATACGCCTTTACAACCTACCTTTTACTCTACTTTTTTGTTTTCCCAATACTTTTTAGCAATAATAGCAAAGTTTTCCAGAAGTTTTTTACCGTGCATCCAAGGTTCAGCGTACCCTTCAGGATGAAATTGGGTCCCATAAAGCACACGAGTTTTATGTTTAATCATTGCTATTTTACAATGCCCGCTACTTGCAAGAAGTTCAAAATCGACAGGCATAACCTTTATTTCACAGTAGTGAGCGCATTTCATAATCATAGGGTTAGGTAAACCAGCAAATATGGGGTCATCTTTTAATTGTTTTATTGGAAAAAACCCCCCAGCAACAAAGTATTCTGAGCGGTCATAAGGGTTACCTTTGGGTACTCTCGGTAAATCTTCATCTGGAGAGATTTTTCTCATTGGGTCGGCTCTTTTCCAAGTATCAGATTTCCCAAACCCGTGAGTTAGACACCCATCTATCAGTTGATGACTCCCACAGAAACATATCATAGGAACTTCACATTTTTCTAAAACTTCAGCCACACCAATAAAACCTTTTGCTTCACCCGGCTCAGCAAACCCGCTCATTGCTATTGCTGTTGGTTTAAATTGTTCTACCACAGACATATTAAATTCCTGATAAGGCACAACAAGACACCGTTCTCCTGATACTTGTTCAAGACGTGCCTTAACCAATCCTTTTGAAGAACCGTCTTTATAGTAAGATTCTTCTTCTTGAAAATTAACAAATATATACATTTTTCCTCCTTTTTAATCTTTTACTTCTTCCCAATGTTTTTTTACAATATTAGCAAAGTTTTCCAATAGTTTTTTTCCATCCATCCAAGGTTCAGCGTATCCTTCTGGATGAAATTGTGTCCCGTAAAAAACTCTGGATTTATGTTTAATCATTGCTATTTTACAATGCCCACTACTTGCTATAATCTCAAAATCTGCAGGCAATGATTTTAGTTCGCAATAGTGAGCACATTTCATTATCATCAACTCAGGTAAACCAGTAAAGATAGGGTCTTCTTTTATCCGTTTTATAGGGAAAAAACCTGAAGCAACAAAATACTGTGAAGCATCAGAGGTATCGGTTCTTGCAACTCTTGGGAAATCTTCATCTGGAGAGATTTTTCTCATTCGTTTGATATTCTGATGTAACCCGCAAGTTAAACTCCCACCTATAAGTTGATGGCTCCCACAGAAACATATCATAGGAACTTCACATTTTTCTAAAACCTCACAAACTCCAATATACCCTTCTGGTTTACCAATTCGAGGAAATCCGCTCATTACTACAGCAGTAGGTTTAAATTCTTTTACCACCGACATCCCAAACTCCTGATAAGGCACAACAAGACAACGTTCTCCTGATACCTGTTCAAGACGTGCCTTAATCAACCCTTTTGAAGAACCGTCTTTATAGTACGATTCTTCTTCTTGAAAATTAACATATATATACATTTTTTACTCCTTTTAAAAAAAGATTTCAAATTTTCTACGACCGTTTTATTATATCATCAACAAGACTCTTCACATATTTTGCAATAGAAAGACAACTTGTTAGCCCGGGAGATTCTATTCCAACAAGATTTATAAAGTTTTGGAGTTCTTCCTGTATAAAAAAATCCTTAAAACAGTCTTTCGGACTTTGAAGTTTAGCCCTTATACCATACATTTCAGGTACCAAATGCTCTATATTAAAGTTAGGTAAATACTTTTTTATCTCTTTATAGAACAATCCTTGTTTTGTTTCATCAACCATAAAACAAGACATATCTTTCTCGCTAGGGTAAGGATGGTTTTGTTTCTCAACATACTCAATATCAGGACCCGCTCTTAACCCACCTCCTATCTTTGGAGTTAGGTGAATCCCAAGGAAATCTTTCCCAGGGATAGGGTATACAGGAAAAGGTATATTGGGGCCCTGTTCAATTGTGAAATAATCCCCTTTTGCCCAATAAAGGTTATGGCTAAGCCCAAGCATTTTAGATATTTTATCTGAAAAAAGTCCTGTGCTATTTACTAACACCTGTGTTGTGTATTCACTGCCTGCTTCAGTAAAAACCTTATACCCTTTATTAAAGTTTTCAATCCCAACAACTTCCTCTCCAAACCCTGCCATACCTCCAGTTTGCAAAAAATCATTATAAAGACAATCCATCAAATTGTGAGCATTTATTAAACCACTTGTGCCAGTATAACACCCTTTTTTACAACTAATATCAGGTAACAGGTTAAATACTTCTTGCCTACCTATAAATTTCATTTCAGAGACACCGTTAGATATTCCTTTATTATAAATATCTTGAAGTGTTTCAATTTCTTCAGGCGAGGTTGCAACTGTTAACTTTCCTGTTTTTTTGTGAATAATATCTTTTTTTTGACAATAACTATAAAGAAGAGAATTACCTTCAACAGAAAGTTTTGCTTTCAACGACCCGGGCGGATAATGTATACCGCTATGTATCACCTCACTGTTTCTTGAACTTGTTTCAAGCCCGTATTTATGGTTCTTCTCAAGAATTCCTGTAAACAACCCTACCTGTGACAGTTCTCGTGCAACTGCAAGTCCAACAACTCCCGCACCTATTACAAGTATATTAAACTCATATTCCATCTCATTCCCATACTATAAATTGAATAAATAATAAAAAACATATATAATTATAACATATAAGAACAGAACCATTCTTTTAAGGAGGTACAAATGAAAGACAAAAGAAGAATCGGTCTAATCTCTTTTCTTCAAGTTGCATCTTTTATTCTGTTAGTCGCTTTCTTTTGGGGAGTACTAAACTACTCTTTATCAGCAGAAGTTCCCACCACATCTAAAGCAAATGATCTTACTCCTGAACTAAGAATTCTATTAAACGCTTTCCCAGCAGAAGAATATGTCTGGACACGAATAGGTACAAACCCTAAAGCAACTGAACAGCAAAAACTATCTGAAGACTTAAACGTAATACAAGATATCTGGCACGTTCCATTTGCAAACACAAGACACGCTTTCAGAATAGATTTTTACCAGCAATTCAAAAAAGGTAATAACGTTTTACATTTATATCTTAAAGCAGATGGAGACGAAAATACTGGTCGCAAAACAGAAGGCGCTCATAAAGGTGTAGATTATATGTTCACCCTAATCGATGGCGACCCTAACCATAGTAGTACAAGGTTAGATATATATGATTCAGCAGGTAAATCTTTACGTAATAATGTTACTATAATTGTTAAAGATAAATCTGTCTACCTTGTAGCAGAATTATCTATCCTTCAACAAGATTCAAAATCTGTTTTTGAATATTCTGCCACTTCCTATACTTACACAAGAAAAACTCCTACTAGCAGTCTTAAAACCATTCACAGTAACGGTATAACTTATACTAAATGCACATCTATGGGGGTACCAGAAAAAACCAACAAAAGCCTTCTGATAAATTCAGGTATGAAACTTACCAACGGAAATGTACCGGGATGGCAATTGTCAGGCAAAACAGACTCACGTTCTGTGTATAGAACAGATACAGTAGAAAATGCTCTTCTTATTGACGGGCTTTTTCCTCACCAAAACGTTTCTCAGACAGTTATTCTTGAACCGGGACACTATTTATTACGAGCACACGTTAAGACCAACAGTTTTGCTACTGGGTTGTACGCTTCAACTTATAGAATGCACATAGGTGTTTCAGATAAGTACAAATGGGTAGAACTACCTTTTAACGTTACGGTCGGCAAAGACACATCTAAAAAAAAAACGTTTCTTTAGGAATTACACATATTGGATACCCTCCTACCGTACACAAAGCAGTAGTTAATATAAAAAATGTTGAACTTATAAGGTTGGGAGACACAGTATTAGAAGATAAATGGGTAGCAAACCTTCCTGCACACAAGTTGCACAACCTTGATTTAATAAATAAAACCCCTAACTGGGAACGACCTGGAAAAGTTATTTTTAATGACACATTGATTGGCACAGAACTCTGGTTAATGACTCAAGAAGGTAAAACAGACCATTCTTATGCTGGGAACCCCGATTTTAGTTGTGAAGGTAAATATCTTTATACTGGTTTACGAAGACCGCCTAAAGGGATTTTAAGAACAGACGGTTCTACCCGATATATTAACAACAATCTAAGAGGAATGGCTTGGTTATTTCCTTGGGAGAAGAAATATCTACCTAAAGGAGCCGACCCTACAGACTGGATATGTACAAATAGAACATTTGAAGAAATTTTTCTTTACAACCCTTTCACTGATGAAAACCATTCTATAAAAACACCATCCCGTACAGGTTGGAGGATAGTACACATACCAGCAATAGGTATGTATGGAGGCAGAGGTCCTAGGATTTCTGCAATAGATTATGAAACTCTTGTATGGCAATCTGATGACCGCAAATATATAGGGCTTTCAGATACAAATGGCAACAATTTTAAATCTTACAAAGTTAAAAGTATTTCTGCTAAACCTGAGAACGATATTATCTTCCCTGCTGATATAAAAGGTAGCGATTCTGCCCCAGTATCAAGCGTCTGGGGAAAAGGTGGCAACAACTGGAGAGACGCCGTTGATAAAGAAGGTAACAGGTATTACCTTTTTGAAATAAATAGAGGTAAATATTTTGACGAAGTTGATAATCCTTACCAAGTCTGGGCGATTTCTCTTACAAAAGGAGATAAAACAGGTCTTTTAAGGGTTGTGCCCAACCCAAAGGTAACAATCACAGAGCATGCTACAACTCATACAGGAGGCGTTCCACAACCTTCGTTTAACTGGTGGGAACTTGCTGCTGGATTACCCAGGTCTGGAGATAATGCTATCTTTCTTCTTGAAAACGGTAAATTATTACATATGAGTTCACTGGGTATGCATAGCAGTTTTCGAGATACTGCCAGTGTCAACGACCCATATACCGGACAAGTCGATTTTATAGGAAATTACGCTCATTTAGATAGAATTACCTGGCCTCATGAATACAGAAGAGATAAAGATTTTGCTACAGTTGAAAGTTTTGTAGAACCAACCTGCCCAGTTGTAATGATGGATTTAGAACATAAAACCCTTTGGACAGTAACAATAACAAATTTTCACGATTATGCTATACGTTACAGAACCAGAAGAGACAAAACCGCTTACCACAAACCAATGTTCAGAACATCCCCTGTTTTTAGCCCCGATTTCACAAAAATATCTTTTTTCTCTTCTATGCTTACAGGAGAACATCCTGACAGATTATGGGCAGATACATACATCGCAGTTGCACGTTACCCGCAACCACCAGTAAACTTAAAAATTTCACAAAACAGACTTAGATGGGACAAACCCCGATACAGTAAAGAGATTGAAGGGTATAATCTTTACCGTTCACAAGAGAGTGGACAAAATTTTTCTAAAGTGAACAACCAGTTAATAAAAGGAACCGAATATATATTACCACCCGATAAAGAAGGATTTTATGTTCTTACCTCTGTTGAATATTCAGGGTTAGAAAGTAGAACATTTTCTCCAGAACTTGCTGTTGGAAGAGTTAGGTTATTCCGCCATTTTTATGAAGCCGAAACAGGAGAAATAAAAAATCCTATGGTACCCTTCTTTGAGCCACAAACAGCTATCAACGGTTACGCAGTATCAATTACTGACCCAGAACTTGTATATACAGAAAAACTTCAATCTGGACTGACAGGAGCAGTAAAGTGGAATATTTCAATACCTATTAAAAGCAACATAAAAATTATGGCACGGGTACGTGGAATGTCTGCTTCTGAAAGAGCTAAATATACCACTGGTGTACCTTCAAATAAAGAGGTTGGCAAAGGTAGCTTTTCAGTTATATCAAACGGAAAAAAGGTAGGAAAAATAAATGTTGAAGGTACAAAATGGCATTGGGTTGCTATGGATGGTATGCTCAATGGGCAACCAGCAGGAAACACTTCTTTAGAACTTGAAACTGGAGACACTGGTATAGCAGTAGATACTATTATGGTTACAAACGATTTGAAGTTTGCACCACCATCGTTTGGTAATATACCAACTCAAACTCCATCTTCACCGTTAAACTTCAAGATTACTGAAGTTGTTAAAGGTATAAAAACACCTGTCTTAAAATGGAACGGATACAATATAAAGCCACCTTATATAAAACTAACCTGGGATAAATCGACAGCCCCGCAAGGAGTAAGACATTACAATATATATAGAGGAGAAAGTAAAGATTTTGAGGTTAGTCAATCATCGCTTCTTGTTAGTGTAGAGGACAACTTTTTTATAGACCCACAACTTGAAAAAGGCAAGGATTATTACTACAAAGTTGTTTCAGTTGATAATTGGGGCAATATATCAGCGCCTTCAGAAGCGATTGTTATAAAAATTGATTAAAGAAATTTAATTATATTACTTCGAGAAAGTTGACGAGGCAAGCACACACCCCATCCCGTTTTTACCCTCTACCCTTGGAGAGGGATTAAGGGTGAGGAGTTTATCCCGACAGTTTTTCTGAGAGAAATTGCTTCATATTCGCTCACAATGACAATCTTTCCTTATTTGCCTCTCCCCTTGAGGGAGAGGATGCAAGGTGAGGGGGGCTTTTTTCTTTATGCTTTTATCCTTGCTTTTTCTTTTCTTTCGTTAAAAAAGTATGTGTTTAGGAACGAATTACGAGGTGCTACTACAACTCAAGCAAGAATCGGGCTGTTAACAAAAGGTTCAAGCCTTTTGTTCCCCTA
>Ga0172382_10005694_pt1 | contig 18486 bp, 14 predicted proteins | sample Leawel138RmetaG_FD_122245 | JGI IMG/M metagenome (GOLD analysis project Ga0172382, IMG submission 122245) | Leachate microbial communities from a municipal landfill in Southern Ontario, Canada - Leachate well 138R metaG | ecosystem: Engineered > Solid waste > Landfill > Unclassified | place...
AGTGAGACCTCGTCGCCCATAAGTTTCGTAAAGATAGCGTCGGCACGCTCAGCGTCATCAATGCGAACCTGGCTGAGTACGCGATTATCTGGGTTCATGGTCGTTTCCCAAAGTTGGTCGGCGTCCATTTCACCAAGACCCTTAAAGCGCGAGATAGTCACACCAGCTTGCTTCACAAGATCAGCATCAGCGTCAACGGCAGTTCCGCGCTCTTCTTTTTGTGCGACCAGCTCTTTCAGTGCGTCTTCAAGCGCCGCTTCGTCGTAAACGTACTGCTTCTTCTGGCCCCTGTTAATGCTGTAGAGCGGTGGTTTCGCAAGGTACACATAGCCACCCTCAATGACTTCACGCATGTAGCGGAAGAGGAAGGTTAGAAGAAGCGTCGCAATGTGGCTTCCGTCAACGTCGGCGTCGGTCATGATGATAATTTTATGGTAACGGAGGCCATTAATATCAAAGGCGTCGCCAATACCCACACCAAAAGCTTGGATCATGGCAACAATTTCCTTATTGGCAAACATCTTGTCGAGGCGCGCGCGCTCGGTGTTAAGCACCTTACCGCGAAGCGGCAAAATAGCCTGCGTCTTGCTGTCACGGCCTTCTTTTGCTGAACCGGCTGCTGAGTCTCCCTCTACAATGTAGATTTCACTCTCGGCCGGACTCTTACTTGAGCAGTCGTAAAGCTTTCCAGGAAGCCCCATGCCGTCAAGTGCACCCTTACGAAGCACGTTATCACGCGCCGCGCGAGCTGCCTTACGAGCACGAGCCGCAAGAAGCGCCTTACCGACGATTTTCTTAGCAACTTCTGGGTTTTCTTCAAGGTAATACGCAAAGTATTCGTTCATCACCTGCTCAACGTAGCGGCGAACTTCCGGGTTACCAAGCTTGTTCTTTGTTTGGCCTTCAAACTGAGGGTCAGGAAGCTTCACGAGGATAATAGCCGTCAAACCTTCACGAATGTCATCACCAGTAAGGTTGTCTTCTTTTTCTTTCAGGAGGCTATTCTTGCGCGCATAGTCATTAATAACGCGAGTTAAAGCCGAACGGAACCCAACGAGGTGTGTACCGCCGTCTGGCGTGAGCACGTTGTTTGCAAATGGCTTCACAAGCTCAATAAATGAGTCGTTATATTGTATTGCGACCTCAACCATTGAATCTTCAACTTGCTTTTCAACATAGAAAATAGTGTCGCTGACGACTTCTTTACCAATATTGAGGTGTTTTACATAACTTTGAATACCACCCTCGAAGTAGAAAGCAGCGCGCTCATTGGTACGTTCGTCTTGTACGGCTACGTACACGCCCTTCGTGAGGTACGCTTGGTGGCGAAGGTAATCAACGACCCATTTGTAATCAAAGGTGACAGTCTCTTTAAAGATAGTTGGGTCTGGGTAGAACGTAATAGTTGTTCCGTTTGGACGATCAGTCTTTCCGACCTTCTTGAAAGGAACTTTCGTTGCACCGCGCTCGAATTCTATACGGTAAAGCTGCCCTTTTTGAACCACTTCGGCAATCATTGTGGTTGAAAGTGCGTTTACAACACTCGAACCAACACCGTGAAGACCCGAAGACACCTTGTATCCGCCGCCGCCAAACTTACCACCTGCGTGAAGCACGGTAAGCACAGTTTCGAGCGTTGAGAGGCCAGTTTTTGGGTGCTTGTCGATTGGAATACCGCGACCGTTGTCGGTTACCGTAAGGCCACCATCTTCGCGAATAATAACGTTTACCTTGCTTGCATAACCAGCAATTGCCTCGTCGATTGAGTTATCGGCGATTTCCTTAATAAGGTGATGTACGCCATCGTAGCCAGTGCTTCCGATGTACATACCAGGACGTTTACGAACTGGCTCAAGCCCTTCAAGGACTTGAATCTGCGAACCATCATAGGTGTTGTCTGTTTTTTGAGCCATCTTGAATTACCTTTTCTCCCCCGTTGCGGTATACCTGTATTTGTGCGGCCTTGAGCATTCGCCTCGAGCCTTATTTCGGGCACCCACCAGCCGTTTATCTGCCATTATTATACCACACCCATAAAAAAGCAATGCCATACCCCAAGAACTGAACACATTTTTTGCCCCATGTATGACTTGCATTGAACATATTTCTTATGCTAATCTTTGTATTAAGAAGTACATTATATAAACACACCACAACAAGATAATAAGGCGCACCCTATATGTTTAAAAAAATCGTTTCTCAGCTTTCGTTTAGCCCAGCACTGGTTGGGCAGCTTGGCTTTTACGCAAAACGGCTCCGCAGAGAACAAGCAACTCGCCGCCTAGGGCTTATCTTCGTTGCGCTCGCGCTTGTGGTGCAAAGCCTTGTGGTATTCCAAGCTCCAGAGCCAGCTAACGCCGCCAGCAACAACGACTTTATCGTTGGGGGGCTTGGGCTTGGCGCAAACCGTTCACTCGACAAGTTCGTTGGCCCGTATGACCGCAACGAGCGTCACCTGAAAGATATTATGACGTACTTTGGTATCACCCGCGCTGAAATTACCAGCACCACCTTTGGTAAGTTCCGCGTTGGTACAAAAAAGAGTTATGGGTATGAAAACCGCGCTGGATCGACTGCAATTCCTATCACCGATGCCAGCTTTAAGCACGTCGAAACAATCTATGGTCGCCCTCTCACTATCTGGGGTAATAACCCGAACGATGAATTCTACGGCTATATCGGCCACTCGAGTCGTATTGGTTGGTTCGCTATCTTACAAGCATGTGGTAACCTCATCACCGATGTTTACCCGCAGGCGCCAACCCCGCCACCCGCACCAGCAAAAATTGAAACCTCAAAAACTGCAGTAAATGTAACGCAGAATAATGTCGATGCAACGAAAACAGCCGCTCGTGTGAACGACAAGGTAAAATACACCGTTACTATTAAGAATTCTGGCGGTACGGCGAAAGCGGTCGACATGACCGATAACCTCACTGAAGTACTCAGCTTCTCGAAGCTCATTGATAACGGTGGCGGAGCCTTTAATAGCAACCTACGCACCCTTTCATGGCCGTCACTCACCCTTAACCCAGGACAATCGGTAACGAAATCATACACGGTGCAAATGAACAGCACCCTCATTACGACACGCACCGACTGTACCATGCGCAACCAGTTCATTGATAAGATTGTTACGATTCCCGTAGATTGTACAACCCCGCCCGCAAAAATTGAGGCCTCAAAAACAGCCGTGAACATATCACAGGGTAATGTTGATGCAACCACCGTTACCGCAAAGGAAAAAGATCGCATCACCTTTACTATCTCTGCGGAAAACACCGGCGGTACCAATAAAGAGTTCGTATTCGAAGATAATATTGGCGATACCCTTGAGTACTCGACCCTCATTGATAACGGCGGCGGAAGCTACGATGAAAAAACGCGCAACCTTACGTGGCCAAGCGTCACTCTCAAGCCGGGTGAAAAACAAGTTCGTACCTTTGTCGTGCAGATTCTTGCGACCATCCCTGCGACACCAAAGGGTGTAAGCGACCCAAGCTCTTACGACTGTAAGATTGAAAACGGCTTCCTCGCCTCTTCAGTGGTGATTCCCGTCACTTGCCCTTCGCCAAAGGTAATTGAGACGGTTGTTCCTGAACTTCCGAAGACCGGTCCTACTGAGAACATCCTCTTTGCTGGTATCGTCTTAGCGGTGGTTACCTTCTTCTATCTTCGCTCACGACAACTCGGTACAGAGGTCCGCCTCATTCGCCGAGATATTAACGGAGGTACTTTCTAATGGGAGCTGAACAATATCACGGCAACGGCGCAGAAAAAAACGAAGCGAAAGAGCTCGGTAAAGAACAGCTCGAATCGTACCAAAACGCTGAAAATGCGGTTGAACGAGCGGCTGAAAAAAGTAAGGTTGAGCACGGCGAGAAACGTGAAGCTGAAGCTCGCCAAGAGGCCCTCAAAGAGGCAGTTAGCGTTGAGCGTGGAAGCGCCGAGAAGAAGCGCAAGGAACCATCAGCGGCGCCACGTCGTCACGGCGTTGTCAGCAAGAAAGAACGCGATGCAAGCTACAAGCACCACATGAAGCAACTCCAGTCAGAGTTGCCTGCCCCACAACGCGCCTTTAGTAAGTTTATTCACAACCCTGTCATTGAAAAGACAAGCGAAGTGGTTGGAAGCACGATTGCTCGCCCCAATGCGATTCTTACTGGAGCGATTGTCGCTTTCGTGCTCGTCCTTGCGGTGTATCTTATCGCAAAATACTATGGCTATACCCTCTCTGGTTTTGAGACAATTGGCGCATTCATTGTTGGTTGGATTCTCGGTATCCTCTATGACTTTTTCAAGGGAATGATTACCGGCAAGAAGGTTTAGTCAGCGCAAATAACGCCTCATTTAAAAAGTAAAAAGGAGCTTCCCGCAAAGCTCCTTTTCTTTCTCTATATCCTAAGCGGTATAGGACTTACCGAAGTTTAATCGATACGCCATCATCCTCACCGGGTGTCGACGAACCACGTACCGTGAGCCTATCTGGTGGAGTTGGTGGAAGCGCTGGCGGTTGTGGTGTTTGTTGCGCCTGTGCGCCCTTATCTTTCTTCGCGGACTTCCCCTCTTTGGTATCGACAGGTTTCGTCACTTTTGGCTTCTTTGCAGAACCAAAAGCTTGCACCTGTTCCGGACGAGTATCGAGCCGCGCCGTTGGCCCAAAGGCTGGGTTCGGTGCAGCTTGTGGCGTACTCGTCTGTACTGGCTGTACTGGTTGCACCGATGGTGCTGATTGCGCGGTTTGCGCTGGTACGGGTTGCGGTTGCGCTGGTTGCGCATTCACTGGCGCACCCGCTTTCGCCTGCGCAGCATCGGCCGCAGTTGGACCGGCCGCAGCGACCATCTTCTGCTGATTCATAATTTGTTGACGCTTCGCAAGCCAATCATCGAGGAAAGAAGGCTGCTGTGGCGCACCTGGAGCCTGTGGAGCGGGCGCGCCCTGACTCAATGGGTTCGAAGACGCTCCGGTCGGGCTCCCACTCTTAAAGGTCGCCATACGGTCTTCCTGAGCCTTTTTCAAGGCGGCAACCTTCTGCTTTTTCGCTTCATCGCCGGCGCTCATGCGCTTATAGAATTCCTGCTCGACCTGTGCGCGTGGTTTACCGAACTTTGTTGCCGATAACTTCTTCAGCGCATCACGAAGTTGCGGGTTCGGCTGACCAAGTGGCGGCAAGAGCGACATACTAAATGCTGCTGACGGCACGTCGTGAATCATCACTGAAGCAATGGTCTGGAAGTTTGGCATACGCGTAAGGTCTTCAACATCAAAGGTTGGGGTAAACTTCTTCACCAAAATTTCTGCGTCGGTGATACCAATACGACCACTAATAACCGTACCGATGTTTCCGAGAATCGCCTCACGAATTTGCTCGGTAAGCTGCGTCATAAACTGGTTCGCCAAAATAAGGCTGAGGCGATACTTACGAGCCTCGGATAGAATTGTCGCAAAACTATCGGTCGCAAAGTTCTGAAACTCGTCCACGTAGAGGCTAAAGTCCTGGCGTTGATCTTCCGGCATATCGGCACGACCCATGGCAGCGGCATTAAACTTCATCACGAAAATCATACCGAGGAGTTGCGAGTTCAATTCACCAACGCGCCCCTTCGATAGGTTCACGAGAAGAATCTTCTTGTTGTCCATAATTTCGCGCAGGTTAAAGCCACTCTTGGTCTGACCAATGATATTACGCATCATGTCGTTGGCGAGGAATGCGCCGAACTTACTGGCGAACCAGCCGAGCATTTCACCCTTAGACGATTCGGTCGTCTGCGCCATTTCCTTGTGCCAGAAATCGAGCACTGTCTGCGAAGTGACGTGCTTAATTTTCTCGTCGGCGAAAGCTTGGTCAATAAATACCTGCTGTACATCGAGGAACGATGAACCGTTCGGGTCGGCCATGACAGTTAGGGCGGCGTTGCGGAACCATGACTCAAACCGTGGACCGATAATACCCGTATGCCCTGGGTCATACAGCTTATACAGCATGGCGATTGTTTCTTGAATAATAAAGTCGCGTTGGTCCTGGTTTTCAAACTCAAACAAATTCAACCCGACCGGCATCTCCATATCGCCTGGGGCAAAATAGATAACATCTTCGACACGCTCTTTTGGCACCATACCAAGAAGCTCCTCGGCAGAGTCACCGTGCGGATCAATAAAGGCAAACCCTCGGCCATCCATCATATCCTGGTAGGCTAAGTTTTCGAGCAGTTTCGACTTACCGGTACCGGTCTGTCCAATGATATAGGCGTGGCGGCGGCGATCTTTCGTACCAAGACGAATCGGCTTCTTTACCCCACGGAATTCGTTATACCCAAGCAGGAAGCCTTCTTCCATGACTTCTGTTGGACCATCCACTTGCTTTGCCGCCTGACGGTGCACCTGCGAAGTTGGAATTGAGTTCTGATCGGGCAAATGGAAAAGCGTCGCAAGCTCCACTGTATTCAAAACGTTCTGCGACACCTCTTGCGGGAAGAAACGGAATATGTAAGCTGTCACAAATTCTTCAATATTCTTTGAAACCGCAAACTTAAACCCGTTGTTTTGCGTTGAATCGAATAACGCAAATGCCGACACGATGTTATTCATCAGTGCCTGCGAACGCGCAGCCGTATTCGATGATGCCACGACACGGATTAGTGTCTCGTATCCTGGGTAGCGTGTTTTATCATCAATAGCATCAATAACTGCCTGTTCAACTGAACTCAGCTGCTTATCTTCTATCTTTATCTCTTGTGCCTCGGGTGGCTTCCAAAGCGCTTCAAGAATACCGGTCATAACGGTCTGCGTACCGCCCTTTTTGCCCTTATTCTTACGAATGCCTTCAGAAATACCCTGCGCGGCTTTTGCCCAGCCCTCTTCAGCAGGACGAATGAGCATCTGAATACCAACACCGTCTTCACGGCTTGCACTCGAAAGCGCATTAAGGAGTGCCCGAGCCGCATCGCGCTTCGACTCCTGATAGGTGGCAATCGGATACGCAAAATCTTTCTTCAGCGTGAACTCACCGCCAATGGTGCCGCTCATGCGACCAGCTGGGTTGAAAATATTACGCTCACTCACTTCTTCGAGCCGAGCCGATGGATAGGCTGCGGCGACCGCCTGTTGCACTACGTCAATCAAAGATACCGGAACGACCGCATAATAATGCACGAGCCCTTCATGGGCGACAATTTCAAATGAAATATGTCGCTGTCCGTAAATACGACTCTTAAACCCTTTGGTCGCCGTGCTGGCGATAATGTTGTACATTACCTGCGCCTGGCTCAGGACTTCTTCCGTTAGGTCGCGCTCGTCACGGCCGTTGCCCTCAATATCAGAGCTAATTGGTGGAATGTGAATATAGAGTGGTACCATTTTGAGCCCGCGCTCGTAGTTCTTCGCCTCGCGAAGCACCTTACGATACTGCGTAAATGCAAAGAAAGCCACACCCGCCGCGGCGAGCAAGACAATCAGTACCGTTATAATGATTCCTACCACACTCCCTCTCTCTTGTTGTTCGGCTTTATTCGTTGGCGCCGATAACCTTGCCGTATCGTTTCTGGAGATAATCTCGCTGTAACTCGCTCACCTGCTGACTTCTCGTATAAGGGTCACCGGCAGTTTGTCCGATGATTTCCTTCGCCTTATCGACCCACTCCTTCTCGATAAGATCTTCGTCCGCCGCAACAAGTGGTGCTGCCGAACTTACCTTTTGAAGGTTTGGTGGCGGCGACTGCGGCGGTGGCACGACAGGAGCGGCAGCTACCGGAGCAGCCTGTGTGGCCATATCACTGGCACGCGCCCCCGCTTCAGCTACTTGCTCAAAGCGTTCACCCCCTGAAAGCGGCGCAGCCTCGGGTGATTGCATGCGAGGAAGCTGCGGTACCGCTTCGGGACCCACCGACGGTGGCATTGGAAGGTGTTCCGCGCCCGACGCGGCGCTCCGAGAATTCTCTGGTTGCATATCTGAAATTATAGCACAAATGAGCGAGTAAAAAGCATGACACTCATGCTTTTTCGAGTGAATGCAGTGCTATGTCGCACTGAAGGCGCGAAATACCCCCAATCGCCTACTTCATCCTCCTACTCACATACAAACAAGCAACGATTTCAAAAACGATCACCAGCGCGACTTCATAGAAACCAATCGACTGCACCGACTGGAACCCGATAAGAATTACAGGAGCCGCGGCAAGCACGGTGCTGTAATAGTACGCCCGCTTAAAAGGAAGTGGCGTGAGCGGCTTTCGTACCGTCATACCCGAGGCAACCATTACCATAAGGCGGTTCATACCAAACAAAAAAAAGCTTATCACACCGACAAAGGCAAGATAAGCAGTAATAAAAATCAAAAGAAGCCCAAAAGGACCAGCATCGGCAGGCGATGTAAATACGAGCATGAGGCTCAATACAATTAAACTTGCCAACGATATTGTTGCTATAACACGCGGTAACATCCCTGTTAGTATAGCATGGTGATGCATGATACTCATGCTTTTTCCACTACCCTTTCCAGCTCAGGTATATGGAGCCTAGGCAGTAACTCTATCGGTACGGGATCAGCAAACGCCGCTGGAAATAATATTGGGCGTGTGATCGACATACCAGAGTACTGCCGTAGACTATCTGACCGCTCCGGGAAAACCCGGGGCAACCGTTTTCGCTCATTAGACTTATTCCGCGTTCTCACGCCAAGTGTTATACCTGCTTTACGGTGTTGCGGGAACTCCACATTCCTTACGGTGTAAAACAAGGATTTACTTGGCGCGAAAAGGTACTAAAGCCTAGACGCTTGATCACTTACCAAGAAGGTAAATGGTTTTGGCGGAGCATCGGTGATGCCATCTACTAATGTGTAGCGTACGGGTTATAAAGGAGCTATAACTAACTGCACGCGACAAACGTTTTTAAAGTGTTTGTTTTTATTCGATGGATTATAAGGTGCGTTACCCTATTACAAGGCAATAAAAATCTCATCGAGTGTCATTAGGCGACGTCACCGACTTTTCCGTCAAAAAAGTTGGGGTGTAAAACGTTCAAAGTTTGCGACGTTTTAGTCTACCAAGGCCGAATTGTTAAGGTGTTTTTGTGTGGTGGCTTTTATAGATGTTCTAAACTTTTTGGTTGTTTTTGTTTCTGCTAAAAGCTTGTTTTTACTTTAGCATAAGCATGTCTTTTGGTCAATAGTTTCATGGTGTATTTTATACGTATGTTTTACAACAACCATTAACAACAGGGGTATTTTACGGTGTTATATTATTATTGTTGCTTTAATTACATCGTTGTATATTTTGTATAAACTCTACGAACTTAGATCGTTCCACCGTTATATTATCGCCATTTCGCTAGTGCCGATCCATGCTCTTGCCTTATAAATGAGTCACCGTACGCCTGCCCGGCGCGCCCACTCATTACAGGCGAAGCGCGGGCAAACCATCGCCAACCTTCCGGCGCCCGAACCGTCGAAATACACCCTCCATGCAATGCAGCCCGCATGCAGATCTTTCGATCACTAGCCTTGACCTACCTGAAAGCGCTACAGGCACACCCACCCACGACACACTACGAACTGCCAACCAACTTGGCACCCGCGAAGCTCCTGCCAAAAAAAGCGTACCGAAAAGCACGATACGAGCTCCACGCACAGTACCTCCTTTATGTCCGACGCACACGCTCGTAATATATTCACGCGATACGCTGGCATACGAAAACTTTTAAATAAATGCTTGCTTTACGACGCTCCGCGCCCACAGGACGGACGAATCGACATACCCGCACGGCTCCACCCATAGCGTTTTTGCATAGAAAATAATAAGCGAAAGCACAATATATAGCGTTTCCTGCCTGTATACACTTTCTGTTCTATTTTGACTTTCCCACAGGCTCGAAATACGTAGTATTTTTTACCCAAAGAATCTTCTAAAAACATGTTGACATAAGCAGCTTGGCGTCATATTATAGGGGTAGTTCCTGAGTAAAAAAGTTATCCAGGAGCCAAAAACAAAAATCACCGCAAAACTCCACGAAATCGGCCATTCCTCGCAGGTGGCCGATTTATTTTTGGCTCTATTTTCATAATATCTCACACAAAGCGCATAGTTTCGCCATATAAAAAACCGCCCAAGCTGGCGGTTTAAAAACATACGTGGTGGAGCTGCCGGGTACTGCCCCCGGGTCCAAAAGGTAACCTGATATTCGTCTACAAGCTTAGCCTTATTCAGGCATTTTAAGACCACCCTCGCCTAAGAACAAGGCAAAGATAGCGAAGATCGTCTCGCTGAAAAATGTTCCACTCCTCGGCAGCTGCCCCGATGAGCGGTAAGTTACGTGTATATAACACCGTTCTCCCTACGTAACCTTGGAAGAATCGATGGCTACCCGTTAATTAGGCAGCGTGAGCAAAAGCGAATTGCTGTGGTGCGAACACCTTAGCAACTGCGTCTTTTGCCTTTGCAACAAAGTTTGCAATTAAATAAACACCTTACGGGTGTGAAACGACTTGCAAAATATCCTGTTAAATTCCTCTCGTCGAAGCTGTGTCAGCCCCACGCGTATCTGTTATTATAGCAAATTTTAAGAGAAAAGTTAAGGACTATCCCCTGATTTGATTGGCACAATAGGGGTATGAACGTCGCGCATATTATCTCAGCAGCCCTCACTGGCTTTAATGGTGCCCGCATTGAGGTCGAGGTAGACTTAAAAGCCGGCCTTCCGGGGGTGCAGATTGTCGGCATGGGTAATAAAGCCATCGATGAAGCCCGCCAGCGCGTCCGCAGCGCCATTACTAATTCCTCACTCGACTTCCCCGCCCGCAAGGTGACCGTTAACCTCGCGCCAGCAGAGCTTCCCAAAGACGGCACGCACCTCGACCTCCCTATTGCGCTCGGTATCCTTGTGGCAAGTGGGCAGCTTACCCCCAACGAGGTAGCGCAGACGCTCTTTGCAGGCGAACTTGCGCTCGATGGCTCTATCCGCCCCATCAGGGGTGCGACCCTCCTTGCAGAGCTTGCGCAGCGTCACGCTCTGCGGCGCATTGTCCTCCCCACGCACAATGCGCCGCAGGCCCGTCTCGCAACGTCTATTGAAATTATCGAGGCCACCTCGCTCCAGCAGTTGTTTAAGGGGCTTAAGGGCCTCGAGCCTCTTCATACCGCACCGCAAACACCCCCGCCTCCACCCAAAACAACGCCCTTCCCTCCGCTTGAAGCAATTATTGGCCACTCCCAAGCAAAACGCGCACTCCTCATCGCGGCAGCTGGGCGACACAATATCCTCCTCTCGGGACCGCCCGGGGCGGGCAAAACACTTCTTGCAAAAAGCCTCCCAGGGCTTCTTCCGCCCCTTACAAGCAGGGAAAGCCTCGAGGTTACCAAGCTTCATAGCCTCGCTACCGGTGATGATGGGCGTATTCACACCCAGCCACCCCTTCGAGCACCCCACCATACCGTTACCCTCCCTGCCTTTATTGGAGGCGGGCTTCGGCCACGCCCCGGTGATATCAGCCTCGCCCACAAGGGGGTGCTCTTCCTCGATGAGCTTCCCGAGTACCCCCGCGCCACGCTTGAAGCGTTACGCCAGCCGCTTGAAGATCGCACCGTTACCCTTTCGCGGCTTTACGGCTCTATTACCTACCCAGCAGACGTCTTACTTGTCGCCACAATGAACCCATGCCCCTGCGGGTACCTTGGCGATGACACGACGCTTTGCACCTGTACACCCTCTACACTCGCCGCTTATGGCCGCCGGCTTTCCGGCCCACTCCTCGACCGTATCGACCTACGTGTATCAATACGGAAGATTTCAAACGATGCATTTTTAACTACGAATTCGTCGCAAAACACACAACAGTCTAAAGTGTTATCGCTTATGCTTACTGCTCGCGCTATGCAAAAAAGACGCTACAAACGTAGCGACTTCTACAATGCTTATGCTTCTCTACAGGAGGCAAAAAAGTTGTTCGGAATAAGCGAATCAGCCAAGGCACTCCTGCACACCGCAAGCAAAAAGCTCGACCTATCAGCTCGAAGCTACCTCCGCGTTTTACGGGTCGCGCGTACTATTGCTGACTTGGAAGAATCGGAGGCGCTTGATGCGGCGCATGTGGCGGAGGCTTTGCAGTTTCGATAGCCACTCCGAAAAACATTCATTTGAAGTCTTGCCTGCTGATTGATAAACTTAATCTTAATGAATAAAATAAAACAAAACAAAAAATCCGTACCAAAAAGACTCGGGTCATAAGTCCATATATCAACTTAGCCCTAATAATATTACTCATCTTTTTTAAACCCCAGTTTAATCAATCCCTCGACCCGTTCATGATAATTAACTTGCTGTGTATTGCCATGTACTCGTCCTACATGCTTGCCGACGGCACAAAAGTTCGTACATCAGCATTAAGTTGGTTTATTAGTGCGTATCTATTTGTGATACTCGCGCTATCTGTTGCAATCAAAATCATCGACGCGCAACATATCGCCTTCGCATCGGCACCGCTCGCACCTCCCATCCTCCTTCTTCCACTTGTAGGCTTAGTTTCTTTTGTTGCGATACTCTTCAATATCAAGCAACGCAGATAGCTACGGCCGCCACCCCTCCCCACCCCTTGTATTCCTCGCATAAATTTGATAAAATAGACCCTGAGTTAAAGCTCGAAATGGCCGAACGAGAAGAAATCGGCCGATTTTAGATAAAAGGCCCGCGAGTTTAGGGTCAAAAAAGGAGAGGTTATTAACCAAAAAATTCGCATCAACGAGCAGATTCGTGCAAATGAACTACGCGTTATCGGAGAGTCAGGCGAACAGCTCGGTATCTTGAGTCGCAGCGATGCGCTCACCGCAGCAGAGGAAGCCGGTCTCGATCTGGTTGAAATCTCACCGAATGCCGACCCACCCGTTGCAAAAATCGTCGACTGGGGTAAATACCAGTACCAAAAGATGAAAGAGGCTCAAAAGAGCCGCCGCAACAACAAGCAAAGTGAACTCAAGCAAATGCGCTTCGGGCTCAAGATCGGACAGGGCGACCTCGAGATCAAGCTCCGCAAAGTACGCGAGTTCCTCGCCGAGGGTCATAAGGTCCGTATCCAAATTTTCTACCGCGGTCGCGAGAACGCACACCGAGAATTAGGCTACGATATGATCAATAAAATCGGTACCCTTCTCGAAGACGACGCCGTATTCGAGCATCAGCCACAAATGGCAGGACGAAACCTCAGCGTTATCGTTCGCAAAAAATAAGGAGAATATCAATGCCAAAGCTCAAGACCCACAAGGGAACTGCGAAGCGTGTAAAGATTACCAAGACTGGTAAGATTACCCGCCAGCGTGCCTTTGGTGCTCACCTTCTTGCCAAGAAAAGCAAGAGCCGTAAGCGCCGCATCAACACCACCGCTACCGTTACTGGTGGCACCGCCAAGAACATTAAGCGAGCTCTGGGTGCTTAAGTAAACGCCATCGAAGCGTTTCACCTACGACTCATCAAAGGAAGATCACATCATGCGAGTTAAAAAAAGCGTAACCGCACGCAATCGCCACAAAAAAGTTTTAGCACAAGCAAAGGGTATGCAGCACAACCGCACCCGCAGCTTCCGCCTTGCCAAGCAAGCGGTTACTCGTGCACTTGAATACCAATACCGCGACCGTCGCAACCTCAAGCGCGACCTTCGTGCCCTCTGGATCACCCGCATCAACGCGGCTGCTCGTATTGAAGGTACTACCTACGGTAAGCTCATTGCTGGCCTCAAGGCTGCAAACATCGAAGTTGACCGTAAGGTATTGGCTGAACTCGCCGTATCTGAGCCTCAAGCATTTAAAGCTATCGTAGCAGCAGCTACTAAGTAGTTTACCCTCCTTATACAAAATACCCGTCCGTAGTGGCGGGTATTTTGTATCTTACGAAAGTAAAAAAGCCCGGAGGCTTTTCTATACAAACAAAAAGCCCCTCAAGCGAGGGGTTCTTTGGGAGCAGTCGGCCTGTAAGCCGGGTTTTGTCGAGGACGACCATCTATCTAGTTATACCATTGCTGATACACTCAAGCGGGTATCGGCCAGCGAGCGGAACACTCGTGAATGCTGACCTCCTTGCAGCCGACAGGGTTTACCTTCCCCGCATGTCACCATGCGACGCTGTGGGCTCTTACCCCACTCATTTCACCCTTACCTCTGATAACAAGCCGAGCCTAACGAAGTTAAACCTTGCGAGCATCAGTTACGAGGCGGTTTTGTTTCTGTGGCACTTTCCCTAGGGTTACCCCCGGTCGCCGTTAGCGACTGTCGTATCCTATGCTGCCCGGACTTTCCTCTTGTTTTCACAAGCGGTCGTCTAGCGGACTGCCTCCTCTATTATACACATACACAGACTCCTTAGGTAGGGCTATTACTCCGCATACCAATCGACGAAACGACACTGTGCGTCGAATATCGCAATGACGACAACAACTATAAGAAGCTCTACGATGGTAAAGCCACTCCTTGCCTTTATAATCATACCTTCCCCCTCTGTGTATTATCCGCTTCTACAGGCACCTTCCCTTGTGTTTGACTCTTCTTATGCGCATCAAGCGTCTTATTCACCATACCATCCGCTAATTGGTTAAATTGTCGATTAACGTGCGTAAAAGTCACTCGATCGAACTGCTCCATCAGCCCGCGAATACGCTCATGGATCGGCCAGAGTTCACGATTCTTAATTTTATAGTAGCCTTTCATCTGGTTCACCACAAGCATACTATCCAGTTTAAAGTCGATTTTCTTATAACCAAGCTCGGCAGCCCGTTCAAGCCCCAGGCGAACCCCCTGATACTCCGCTTGGTTATTGGTCGTGATACCGAGGTACTCCCCGCCTTCAGCAATCACTTCTTGGCGGTCGTTGACCACGACGTACCCCGCCGCAGATGGCCCCGGGTTCCCCCGCGAACCACCATCAGAATAAATAGTTACCGCTCCATTTGATGTATTATTTTCATCAGTTATCTGTGTCTTGCCAAAAGTCTTCTCTGTTAATTCTTCTTGTTGAATTATTCCCAACAGCAATTGCGTTAAATCGGTGTATTCAACCTGTTGTGGGTTTGACATCGAAAACCATTTGTATTTCGAGTAATTCCCGCTCAGCTTCATTGGGTGGCGCTGCGGTGAAAGCGTTACCATATATACAATAACGCCATACTGCATTGCTCGGTCGTCGTAATCAATATAGGTTACTGCATCGAAAAGTTTCGCCGACTGGATATGCAGCCCCGAGTCATCGTGGAGGTAGCGCCGAAGTGCGTCCTCGGGCTGTTCGCCGTAATCAAGCTTCCCGCCCGGCAACTCATACTTGCCCAAGATTGATTCGCGCCCCGTACCACGCTTAAGGAGGAGCACTTTGCCACCCTCGTTAATTATTGCTCGTACCGATAGCCGTTGTTTCATAGAATATGTGTGTATTTTGATAGTTTTATACTTATAAGTATAAACGAAATGGCAATAAAAAACACCCTGCGCCGCAAAGGTGTGATAAAAACAAGATGTCCAGACGTAGAGGACCTGACGCGAGATGATGTTCCCCGCATATGTGCAAGGTGGATGACCGCAAAGTGACTCCACGGAGCCAAATAATTAGGCCTTCCTCATCTATGATATCGGAAAATCATATGCGCCAAACCGTATCGCCTGGACACTTCTTATTATACACGGAAAATGCCGTGGAAGACAGTCAGGAAGAAGTTTATGGCTTCCAACATATAGGTGCCAAGCAGCGACCCCGCGGCAAGCACAAGAATAAAGACGAAGATAATACCAAACTGCTCGATTGCTCGCATTCCCGTCCGCACAAGCTCAGGGGCGAGCGCATACAGTACACGAGAACCATCGAGTGGTGGAATTGGTAGCATATTAAAGACGAAGAACCCAAGGTTCACTGTCACCATAAGCGTTAGGAACGTACCCCCGATACCCGTCATTGGCGCACCGACGAGCGCCCAAACGCCATAGGCAACGAAAGCGATTACAAGGTTCGTCAGCGGGCCGCCAAGCGCAACCAACGCCGAGCCCCACTCTGCACCCTTTACTTGATCCGGGCGAAACGGCACCGGTTTTGCCCCACCGAAGATAGGACCCCCAATAAGCGCAAGCCCCAGCGGTAAAATAATCGACATAAACGGATCGATATGTTTAATCGGGTTGAGCGTGAGGCGCCCCTCTTTACGTGCGGTGTCGTCACCAAGCCAGTAGGCAACAAAGGCGTGCATTGCTTCGTGGAGCGTCATTGAAATCAAGATGACGCCGAGCACCATCACTAACTGTAAAACTATCCCTGAAACGTCCATCATATCTTCTTAGTATAACAGAGGGGCGGTACGCTACCACCTATCCTTCTGGTACTTTCGCTTCTTTTGGAATTTCTTACCGTGATGGGGTTTTTTACCCGGCAGCGGCTGACGACGAGGCTTGCCAAGGTGGTAAATAAAATCGTCACCGTGGTATGTTTCAAGCTTTGAAAGTGCGACAACCCGCCGTTTATCATCTGACGAAAGCTGGTCGAGCGCCACAATGCCATCCGCACGCGAACGAAGCTCCGATTCAACCAATTTTATAGGAACAAACGGCACTCGCTTATGAAAGCGCGAAAGCTGCGTGCGTTGACGCTCAAGCTGGTCATACGCCCACTTTGTAAATTCACGCGCAAAAAGCATGCGGTTTTCTTTCGTATCTTCAAGACGTGGCTCACCCGTGCCATCGAGTGTTCGCTTTCCAAACTTAATTTGCGGACGATCAACGAGGTGCCCGACGCGCGGGTCATACACCGTTCGGGTCTTTGTCACCTTAAATAGGTGTGGTAAAACACTCAACAGTACATCGGTATGCACTGCTGTCACCCCTGTTACAAGGTGGAGTACTTCAAGGCCACCACCCTTCAGCGGCACCTGCAAATCAAATGGTGTTCCTGTCACCATTGTTGGGTTTTTAACAACGGTATTGCTCGATAGTTCGCGCTGCTTACCACTCTGGATATGCTCTACCATGCCTCGTTCGTCAATAACATACCAAAGCTGGTCTACTTCACCGGCAATAATACAACGAAGCAGCGGCTCGACCTCGCCCTGCTCAATAGGAGTAAGTGCCGCACCCACAAACCCAAGGTCATGATGAAGCCGTTCGATAACCTCGGCAGCTTTTTCGACATTTTTTGCAATAATACCCAATTCTTCATATTCATCTTCGAGAACGGTTGGAAGTGCAAGGTATACGTCATACTGCGCCAAAAGGTCAGAGTGTGTCTGGTGGGTATATTGTCGCCACCCCGTGTACCGTGTGCCACCCTTAACAATGCCGCCGACCTCTTGGATGGCGATAATCGCCGCTAGTTTCATCTTAATTTCTTCAGGATATTCAAGCGATTCAACCAGCATACGGGCGTAGTTCGATTCAACTGGGAAGCGCTCCATTTGCCGGCCCACCCCTGTCACTTCGCCATCTGCCGTCATCGCACCGAGTGCAAGCAGGGTCTTTTTCGCGCGACGAATCGCCCCTTTGCTTGGATCATGATAAAAATCGAGGGTTTCGATATCAATACCAACATTCGCAAGCCGCAGAACGAGGCGATCAATGTGGCTACGCATAATTTCAGGAATGGCATACTCGGGACGTTGCTCGAAGGGTAAACACGGCATTTTATCGTACTGCGCCAGTACATACTCGCCCGGTTTCGTGCGCCCCGCACGCCCAGCGCGCTGGAGAATATCGGCCTGTGATATCTGGGCGATGAACAACCCCTCTACCCCACTCCGAACCTCGCTTTGCCGCTCAAGCCCACTGTCAATCACCATATCAATATCATCAATGGTAATACTTGTCTGGGCGATGTTGGTTGCAAGAATAATCTTTCCATAAGGGTAATTCTCGAACGCCTTCTGCTGCTCATCGGCCTCAAGCTGGCTATGGAGCGGGATGATAGGCACCTTTGCCGTTGCTGCTTTCTTCCCAATCACCTCTGTAATTGCCTGGATTTCCGCCTTACCGGGCAAAAACGTCAGAATGTTACGTCCACGGTGCTCAAGTTGCTCGAAAAGCTCCGAAATAACATCGGTACCACGGCGGCGCTTCACCTCATAGTGACGGCCAGGAACGTCAATGACGGCATCGGTACCAAAATAGGTTGCGAGCGACTCGGTTTCAATGGTCGCGCTCATCACGACTACCTTAAAACGCGGCTCTTCCTCGCAGCGCTTTTTCGCCCACGCCACGAGCACTTCCATATTCTCATTCCATTCATGGACTTCGTCGAGGACAAGTACTTGTTTCTCGGTAATTCCCGCCCCTGTTATTTCGCGGACCAGCTGCAACCCGTCGGTGCAGTAGAGGATGCTCGTATCGCCACTATCGTCACGCTCATGTGCCGTACGATACCCAATAATTTCAGAAGAATCTTCACTATTACGCAGCGCCCACTCATCGCGCACACGGTGGCTGAGGTTGCGCGCCGCCAAAATACGCGGCTGCGTAATAACTACCCGAGTATAGCCGTGCTCA
>Ga0172382_10005695_pt1 | contig 18484 bp, 9 predicted proteins | sample Leawel138RmetaG_FD_122245 | JGI IMG/M metagenome (GOLD analysis project Ga0172382, IMG submission 122245) | Leachate microbial communities from a municipal landfill in Southern Ontario, Canada - Leachate well 138R metaG | ecosystem: Engineered > Solid waste > Landfill > Unclassified | place...
AACCAAGAAAACATTTTTTTTGCGAACCGATATCAGTAAAGAAATTTTTGATGTGAATTTTTCGGAAGAGAATTTTGACAAACACTTCTTGTTAATAGATGACGTAATGACATCAGGGACAACACTTGAACAATGTGCTAAGGCACTATTCAAAATTCCGAATGCCAAGATAAGCATCGTTACCATGGCACTAACACATTAAAAATGCAAATTCTAAAAAATATAAAATTGCCCAAAATCAACCTGAGTGTTGTTATAAAAGCCTTGTCAATTCCCTGAAACTTACGTTAAAGTTACTTTGACTCCAATCAAAATGATTAACTTTGCCAGAATTTGTAAACTTCATCTACATAATGGATAAGAAAATTTTCTCCTTTCTGTTTTCCACTCGCTTAACGGCTGTTTTATTCATCGTTTTTGCAGCTGCAATGGCAATCGGAACATTTATCGAAGATAAATACAACACAGATACTGCCCGAATTATGATTTATAATGCATGGTGGTTTGAGGTAATCATGGTATTCTTCCTCATAAATTTTATAGGAAACATCAAACGATATAATCTTTTCCGAAAGGAAAAATTAAGTACACTTATATTACACCTGTCTTTTATTCTGATTCTTATCGGAGCTTTTATTACCAGATATATAAGCTACGAAGGTATAATGCCGATTAAAGAAGGGCAAGTCGTAAACCAGATGTATTCCGATAAGGTTTTTCTGACTGTTCTTGTCGATGGAGAACACGATGGAGAAATGCGTCGGAAATCACACGAAAGACCACTTATTCTATCGCAAGCTACTAATAATAACTTTTCGATTAGAGGAGAGTTCAGCGGAACACCATATCAAATCAGTTACAAAGACTTCATAATGGGAGCTACAGAAGAAATTGTGGAAGACAACAATGGAGATTTGTACATAAAACTCGTAGAGTCTGGAGAAGGTACAAGACACGAACATTTTCTTAAAGAAGGAGAGGTGCAAAACATTCATAATGTACTTTTTTCTTTTAATAAAGAAACAGATGGAGCGATAAATATTTTCAAAGACGAAAACGATGAGTATTTTATCAAATCAGCTTTCGGAGGAAATTTTATGGTAATGGCCACTCAAGACAAAGGTTTGGTTTATGCCGATTCTTTACATTCGCTCAATTTGCGTTCACTTTATACATTAGCGGGAACAAACTTCGTGTTTCCCGAACCTGCTATCAAGGGGAAAATCAAATATATTTCAAACGGAAATTGGAAAGATAGTGAGAGTGATGATGCACTTACCGTTACCGTAAAATCTGAAGGATTAGAAAACGAAGTTACACTTTTGGGAGCAAAAGGTAAAATGGGTGTTCCGTTTTCGTTCAAGCAAGGAAATCTCGAATATACTTTGCTTTTCGGAAGTAAAGTATATGACCTTCCTTTTTCGATTCGTTTAAATGATTTTGTGGCAGACAAATATCCGGGAACTCTTAGCAGTTTTTCTTCTTTTAAAAGTAAAATTACTGTTGAAGACGAAACCCCGTTTGACTACGAAATTTATATGAACCACGTGCTCGACCACAACGGATATCGCTTTTTTCAGGCTTCGTACAATTATTCTGATGCCATAGCTCAGGAGGCTCACGACCCGGATATTACGATACTTTCGGTAAATCACGATTTTTGGGGAACGTGGATTACTTACATCGGTTACACACTTCTGTATATAGCGATGATTTGGATAATTTTTGACAGAAACTCAAGGTTCGGAGATTTGAGAAAAATGCTCAAAAAAGTAAAGAACAAAAAAGCCAAAATGCTTTCGGTTTTAGCCTTGTTTTTAGGGCTGAACGGATGGGCTCAGGAACACAACCACGAACACGTTCAAGATACTACCCAAACACAACAACACGAGCATAAGAGAATTACATTAGGCATATCAGGAACCGAAATTGATTCACTGATTACGGTACTCACGGTTGATAAGACTCATGCCGAAAAGTTCGGAAAATTAGTGATTCAGGATGCGGGAGGAAGAATGAAGCCAGTCAATACTTTTTCGTCCGAATTAGTGCGAAAAGTCAGTAAAAACGACCATTATAAAGGGCTAAATTCCGATCAGGTATTTTTGTCGATGATTCAGTATCCGAACTTGTGGAACGAAGTTCCGATTATTCATCTCAAAAGAGGGAACGACAGTATCAGGCATTTGTTAGAAGTTGACGAAAACGCCAAATACGCATCGCTTTTGAATTTTTTTGACGAAAATGACAACTACAAATTATCTCCGTTTTTAGAAGATGCTCAACAAGCAAGAGTTCCTAATGCTTTTCAAAAAGACATTATTGAGGCTCACAAAAAAGCAGTGTTGTTAAGCTCGGCTTTGGGAGGAGGAATTCTGAGAGTATTTCCGATTCCGAATGACCAAAACAACAAGTGGATTTCGTTTTTAGAGTTAAGCAATTCTAACATCAAAGGGCAGGATTCTATGTATGTGCGAAATGTTTTTCCGCTGTATTTTCACACCTTACAAGAGGCAAAACGCTCGGGAGGCTATAATCAGGCAGACGAATTATTAGAGAGCATCAGTGCTTATCAACACAAATTCGGAAGTGAGGTAATGCCTTCCGATAAAAAAATTCAATCAGAAATAACTTACAACAAATATGACATTTTCAAGAAATTGTTTTCGTGGTATATGTATGCGAGTTTACTGATGTTTTTCTTTGCTATTGTACAGATTTTTTACAATAACAAGTCGATAAACTTATCACTTAAAATCAGCCAATATCTCATCGGATTTTTGTTTGTTTTACACACAGCAGGATTGGCACTTCGTTGGTATATTTCAGGACATGCTCCTTGGAGTGATGCTTATGAATCAATGATTTATGTGGCCTGGGCAACAATGCTTTTCGGACTTATTTTCGGACGAAAATCCGGATTGACGACTGCCTCTACGGCTTTTGTGACTTCGATGGTTTTGATGATTGCACATTGGAACTGGATGGATCCCGCTATTGCTAACTTACAACCTGTTCTGAATTCGTATTGGCTTATGATTCACGTTTCGATAATTGTAGGCAGCTACGGACCTTTTGCTATCGGAATGATTCTCGGATTAGTAGCTTTGTTTCTGATGATTTTTACCAATGTAAAGAACAAGAAAAAAATGGAACTCAACATCAAAGAGCTTACATATATTAACGAAATGGCTCTTACCGTAGGGCTTGTAATGCTTACCATCGGAAACTTTTTGGGAGGACAATGGGCTAATGAAAGTTGGGGTAGATACTGGGGTTGGGACCCGAAAGAAACTTGGGCACTAATCTCGATAATGGTTTATGCTTTTGTGATTCACGCACGACTTGTGCCGGGAATGAGAAACTTATGGATTTATAATCTGTTGAGTGTTTGTGCTATTGCTTCGATCATTATGACGTACTTTGGAGTGAATTTTTATCTGTCCGGATTGCACTCTTATGCTAGTGGAGATAAAGTCGTAACTCCAAGCTTTGTGTATTACTCCATTGCTTTTGTTGCTATAGTCGGATTCGTCTCTTACCTGAAATACAAGAAGTTTTATAAAAAGTAAACAAGAGTTTTTTCAAAATTTATTTATATTTGCTATCATAACTTAGCATCACTTCTAAAAAAAGATGAACGAAAAAACCCAGGAATTTTATAAAAGGCTAAAAGTAGAATTAACCAATACTTCTCTTTGGCCTACAGAATACTTATATAAATTTGTAGTTCCTACAGATACCGAAAAGATCAAACGGGTAGAAAACATATTTGACAATATGGGAGCTGTTATTAAAACAAATCACTCCAAAACGGGAAAATACACCAGTATCTCGATAAATGTCAAGATGAAAAATCCCGATGCTGTTATTGAAAAATATATAGAAGTGTCTGAAATAGAAGGAATTATCTCTATCTAAAAAATACTTATGGAATTTAAACCCGAAGAAGCCATTAATTACCTTGAATACAATTCGCAACGCAAAAAACTTGTTATCCCCGAATACGGAAGACATTTGCAAAAACTCATAGACTTTGCTATTGAAACAGAAGACAGAGAAGAGCGAAATAAATTGGCAAAGTACATTATTTCGATTATGGGAAGCATGAATCCGCATTTGCGTGACGTGCCCGATTTTCAACATAAGCTGTGGGATCAACTCTTTGTTATGTCTGATTTTAAATTAGATGTAGATTCCCCGTATCCGGTTTTGTCAAAAGAGCTTTTACATCTGAAACCCGAACCGCTTCCGTATCCGCAAAACTTTCCGAAATATCGTTTTTATGGAAACAACATCAAATATATGATTGATGTGGCTAATAAATGGGAAGAAGGTGATATGAAGACAGCTCTTATCCGAGTAATTGCCAACCACATGAAAAAATCATACCTGAGCTGGAATAAAGATTCAGTAAAAGATGAAGTTATTTTTGAGCATCTATACGAGTTGTCAAACGGAAAAATTAATCTGATGAGTTCAACCGAAGAACTTTCGGACTCCTCCGATTTGATGCGTACCAACAAAAAGGCTTCTAATAAGTCTGCGCAAGGAGGTCATCAGAAAAACACAAGGCAGAAAACAGTAAGCTCAAACAAAAATCACAAATAATTATGGCTGTTTTTAAAATCGAAGGTGGCAATCCCCTAAAAGGAGAAATAGTTCCTCAAGGGGCAAAAAACGAAGTGTTGCAAATCTTATGTGCCATATTACTTACTCCCGAAAAAGTAACGGTTCATAACATTCCTGATATTTTAGATGTAAACAAACTTATTTTGCTACTCAAATCAATGGGGGTTAAAGTAGAAAAATTAGCTCCAAACAGCTATTCTTTTCAGGCAGACGATATAAACTTAGGTTATCTCGAATCTGACGATTTTAAAAAAGACGGAAGCTCGCTTCGTGGTTCTATCATGATTGTCGGGCCGCTTTTAGCTCGTTTCGGAAAGGGATATATCCCAAAACCGGGAGGGGACAAAATCGGAAGGAGAAGATTAGATACGCATTTCGAAGGATTTATCAGTCTGGGAGCGACCTTTCGCTACAACGAGGAAGACGCGTTTTATGGAGTAGAAGCCGATAAACTAACCGGAACGTATATGCTTTTAGACGAAGCATCGGTAACCGGAACGGCAAATATCGTGATGGCGGCCGTTTTAGCCAAAGGAAAAACCACTATTTATAATGCAGCTTGCGAACCTTATTTGCAACAACTCTGTAAAATGCTCAACCGAATGGGAGCAAAAATTTCGGGAGTAGGTTCTAACTTACTCGAAATTGAAGGAGTTGAATACCTATCGGGAACAGAACATACCGTTTTGCCCGATATGATTGAAATCGGCTCGTGGATAGGGTTGGCTGCAATGACCAAAAGCGAAATCACGATTAAAAATGTAAGTTGGGAGAATCTCGGAATCATTCCCGACACTTTCAGAAAACTCGGAATTACCATAGAAAAAAGAGGCGATGATATTTATATTCCGAAACACGAAAACGGATATGAAATCCAGAGCTATATTGACGGTTCGATTCTGACCATAGCCGATGCTCCGTGGCCGGGGTTTACTCCCGATTTGCTGAGTATAGTATTGGTAGTGGCTACCCAAGCCCGAGGAAGTGTACTTGTACATCAAAAAATGTTCGAAAGTCGTTTGTTTTTTGTAGATAAGCTGATTGATATGGGAGCCAAAATTATTCTGAGCGACCCACACAGAGCAGTGGTTATAGGCCACGACTTTCAATCGCAACTCAAGGCGACTAATATGTCTTCACCGGACATCAGAGCAGGAATTTCGCTGCTTATTGCAGCACTCTCTGCCAAAGGCGTGAGCACCATTCAGAACATCGAGCAAATTGACAGAGGCTATGAGCGGATGGATGAAAGACTTCGTGCGTTGGGAGCCAAGATTGAAAGAACCTGAATAAAATCTTAAAAATAATCTTAGATTTAATCTAAAAATTCCTTGAGACTCTGTCTCGGGATTTCCGCTTACACCTCTTCTTTGGAGAGGTCGAATTTACTCTGTAAATTCGGGTGGAGGCAAAACAAAAGAAATTCTTTTGTTTTAGCTCGTATAACTACCCTAAATATTTCTTGCCCTGAACTTGTTTCAGGGTCTTTTTTTATTAACTGTTTAAATATCTATCTATACAAGTATTGTATGTTTAACCTCTTTATATTTTTATCTCAAAGATTAATATGCCTGTTATAAAATCGATTTATCTGCGTTTTTTTTAACCTATTTTTTTCTTGATTGAATAAAAATAACCTCAAAAAGCATTAATTTCATTGTTTTTCTTGGAAAAAATTTGTTTTGTTAAGAAAGTTTTATACTTTCGTCAAGTTAATTTTAAATATAGAGAATTATGAACACATTTATTTTTGAGCGTTCGGATACGTTTCGAACACGGAAAACAAAACGATGGTTTGCTTTACTTTCGTTTTGTTTTATGTTATTTATGGGGCAAATGGGGTTTGCCCAGACTGTAATTATAGGTACAGGCGTAAATACTAATACAAACATCCCTGTCTATACTTATTGGGGGTATAATGCCAGTCAGCAGATTGTTACAGCTTCCGAGTTAGGAAATCCCGGAACAAAACAAATTACAAAAATTCGTTGGTATGTTGATGGTAACGCAGACCTTATGTCGTCATCTGACAATTGGCAGGTTTATCTTGGTAACACTACAAAAACAGATTTTACGAGTGATACTGATTGGGTGCTTGCGGGAGATATGACACAAGTGTTTTCCGGAACAGTAACGGCAGTAAATGCTTCTTGGATGGAAATCACTCTTAGCTCGACTTTCATCTACACAGGCGATAATTTGGTGGTTGCCGTAAGTGAAGTTGAACCAAGTTATGCAGGAAATTTTAGTAGTAACACAACTTTTGGGTCATATACTTCAGCTAACAATACGGGTATTTATATTAGAAATGATACTAATCCCTACAATTTTACCAATTCTCCGGGTACAGGAACACGAACAAATACTTTAGCAAGATTACAAATAGAGTTGAGCGAACCACCTTCTTGTTTTCCTCCTACAGGTTTAACAGCTACAAACCTCACTTACGGTAGTGCAGATTTAGGTTGGATAAGTGACGGAGAGCAGTTTGACATCAAATGGGGTACACCGGGCTTTGATGTGGAAGAAGAAGGTGCTTTAGAAGAAGATTTTGTGAGTGGAGCAACGCTTTCCGGTTTAGATGCAGAAACTACTTATGAGTTTTACGTACGTCAGAATTGTGGTGAGGAAATGAGTGATTGGGCAGGACCTTACTCTTTTTATACAGGATATTGCGTGCCAGCCACTACTTCAGGAACGTCTTATGGTATCACAGGAGTTTCTACTTCTGGAGGTTATACAAATATCTCTAACTTAAATTCCGGATTTACTTCTGGAGGATACAGCAACCAGACTGTTTTTTCTGTAAGTCAGTCTCCAGGAGAACAGATTAATTATTCAGTTAGTGTACCAAGCTATACTAATCTGGAAATTTGGATAGACCTGAATCAAAATCTTGTTTTTGATACAGAAGAATTAGTGGCAAATCACGCTTATTCTAGCTCTGCAACAACATTTAATGGAGTTTTAGATATTCCTGAGGAATTATCTATTGGGGAATATAGAATTAGAGTGCGTTCTCGTTATTATTGGAACACTACCGCTAACCCGTGTGGTGTAGTACAAGGAGAAACAGAAGATTATACCCTTTCTGTAGTAGCTCCTCCTACCTGTTTTCCTCCTGCAGATTTAACGGCTACAGGCATTACTCATAACAGTGCAGATTTAGGTTGGACAAGTGACGGAGAGCAGTTTGACATCAAATGGGGTGCACCGGGCTTTGATGTGGAGACCGAAGGTACTTTAGAAGAAGGTTTTGTGAGTGGAGGAACACTTTCGGGCTTAGTTTCTCTAACGACTTACCAATTCTATGTACGCAACAATTGTGGAGGTGGAGATATAAGCGATTGGGCAGGACCTTTCGGGTTTACGACACTTTGTGCTCCTGAAGTGGCTCCTACTGCTGTTCAGTCCTTCTCTGATTTTACAACCACCGCCCCTAACCCAGCTTGTTGGTCAGAGGCTACAGGAGACGTTACAGCTAATTCTACGTTAACTGGTACTACAAGTAAGTGGGCAGGAGGAAATTTTGGAAATACGGGTTCAAACACTTCTGCTAGAATTAACTTATATAGTAGTTCTAGTGACTGGTTGATTAGCCCGCAAATAGATTTAGGTGCAATACCTGGTCTATTCAGAGTTAAATATGATATGGCTGTTACATCTTATTCAGGTACGACAGCTCAGTCAACATTAGGTTCGCATATTGTTAGAGTAATTGTTTCGACAGATGGTGGAGCAACATGGTCTGTTAATAATACTGTAAAAACCTACACAGGGGTGGGATCATATAGTAATACCGGACAAACAGAAACAGTTAATTTAACCGAATATTCAGGAGTAGTAAAGATTGCTTTTGTGGCAACCACAGCATCTATATCTCCTGATGTTTATTTCTATGTGGATAATTTTACGGTTGAAAATCTTCCATCATGTCTTGAACCATCTAATTTGACTGCTACAGACATCACAGCTGCTGGTGCTGATTTAGGTTGGACAAGTGATGGTACTGCTTTTGACATCAAATGGGGGATGTCCGGTTTTGATGTAGAGACCGAAGGTACTTTAGAAGAAGGTTTTGAAAACGGAGGAACGCTTTCAGGTTTAGATGCTAATACTACTTATGCGTTTTATGTACGCATCAATTGTGGAGTTGACGATTTGAGTGTTTGGGCAGGTCCTTTTAGTTTTACAACGCTATGCGAGGCTGTTTCTGCTTTAAACGAAAACTTTGACTCAACAACAACGCCAAATTTACCCGAGTGTTGGGGTAAAATATTTGACAATGGTGCAAATTCTTTTGCTACAATAACAACCACGACTACTAATTCTTCTAGTCCAAATGGTGTAAGTCTGTACAATTCGGATTCATCATCATCATCAAACATCATTTTGGTTTCCCCTGTTTTATCCAACTTAGATGCGGGTACGCATTGGTTGCGTTTTTCTGGTCGTAACAGTATAGCGAGCCAAGACATCGTAATCGGTACATTGTCAGACCCAACAGACGGAGGCACCTTTACACCTTTTGAAACGGTTGACCTTACAACTACTTTTGCTGAGTACACTGTTGATTTTAGTGCTTATTCAGGAACAGACACCTATATAGGGTTTAGAAGACTGTCTACTTCGACCTACACCTATGTTTATCTTGACGATATTGTATGGGAAGAAAAACCGTCTTGTATGGCTCCTACCGATTTAACAGCTACTCCTACCTCCCTTACCGGAGCAGATATTTCTTGGACGGCTTCTGAACCTGTTCCTGCAGAGGGCTATGTGTATGCGGTTACTACATCGCCTACAGCTCCCGAGTCGGGGACTTCGGTTGTAGGAACTTCTGCCTCTGTATCTGATTTAATTTCCAATACTACTTATTACCTGCACGTTCGTGCCAATTGCGGAGAGGAAGATTACAGTGACTGGGTAACCACTTCTTTCTGGTTAGGCTATTGTATCCCTACTGGTGCAGCTAACAATTCGGATGAAATCATGAATTTTACATTAAACAACCTGAATAATGATTCTGCTGCTTCAGAGGGAACAGCAGGTTATATGGATTATTCCGGTACTGTGGCTCCGGCTCAGTTGCCGGCAGGCGTTGCTGCCATAGCTTCTTTAACAAGTGGGGCAGGAGGTGGAAATCACGGAGCTGCCATTTGGATTGATTATGACCAAAATGGGACTTTTGATGACAGCGAAAAGGTAGCTTGGATAGGAAATACTATTGGTGCGAGTGCAACAGTAAGCTTTCCTGAATTTACTGTTCCTGCCGAAACAACACCGGGCATATACAGATTGAGAGTTATGTATCGTTATAATGTATCAGGAGAAGCTTTTGTCCCTTGTGTAGCAGGAAGTATATATGCTGAAATTGAAGATTATGCGGTTCAGGTATTACCTCCTCCCTCTTGTTTACCTCCTTCAAATTTAACAATCTCCAACCTCACTTACAGTAGTGCAGATTTAAGTTGGACAAGTGATGGTACTGCTTTTGACATCAAATGGGGTACACCGGGCTTTGATGTAGAAACCGAAGGTACTTTAGAAGAAGGTTTTGAAAACGGAGCAACGCTTTCAGGTTTAGATGCAGAAACTACTTATGAGTTTTACGTACGCAACAATTGTGGAGTTGACGGTTTGAGTGATTGGACAGGACCTTACTCTTTTTATACAGGATATTGTGTGCCTACTGGTACAAGCGATAATTATAGAATTACGGGAGTTTCTACATCTGGAGGTTACACAAATATTACCAATCCGGGCAACGGAACTTCAAACCCTTACAGCAACTATACTGCTATGAGTGTATCCCAGTCTCCGGGAGAGTCTATAAGCTATTCGGTAACTGTTCCTGCGTATAGTGGAGGATTGCGTATATGGGTAGATTTAAATCAGGACTTAATTTTTGATGAAGATGAGTTGGTGGCAATACACACCACGTATAATGTTACTACACTTACAGGAGACATCAATATACCTGAAGAATTGCCTTTGGGCAACTATCGTATAAGAATACGCTCCAACTATTCTTCCTATACTATTCCTGCTTGTGGAGATGCTCAGTATGGCTATGGAGAAGCAGAAGACTATACTCTTTCTGTAGTAGCTCCTCCTACCTGTTTCCCTCCTGCAGATTTAACAGCTACAAACATTACTATAAATAGTGTAGATTTAAGCTGGACAAGTGACGGAGAGCAGTTTGACGTCTTATGGGGTGAAACTGGCTTTGATGTGGAAGAAGAAGGCACTTTAGAAGAAGATTTTGAAAATGGAGGAACGCTTTCCGGATTAGCTCCTCAAACGACATATCACTTCTATGTACGCAACAATTGTGGAGTTGATGATTTAAGTGATTGGGCAGGTCCTGTTAGTTTTACAACACCTTGTCTTCCTACAACAGTACCGTATCTTCAGGATTTTGAATCTGTAACGGTTCCTGCCTTACCTGATTGTACATCAATTCAAAATGTGGGAACAGGACATAACTGGGATACTAACAATACGTCAGGTCAAGGCTTTACAGGGAAGTTTTTAAGATATGACTATAACACCTCAAATGCTGCTAATGCATGGTTCTATACACAGGGTATCGAGCTTGAGGCAGGTGTTGAGTATGTTATTTCGTACGATTACGGAAATAATAGTACTAGCTATACCGAAAAATTAAAAGTAGCTTATGGAACGTCGGCTGCAAACACAGCAATGACTACCCAACTGGCAGATCATCCAACTATCAATCAGGGTGCGAAGCAGTACAATGAAGTAGTGTTTAGCCCTGCTTCAACGGGAGTGTATTATTTCGGATTCCACGCTTATTCTAATAGTAATCAATGGACTCTGCGCTTAGATAACATTCACATAACTGAAAAAGGCTGGACAGGAGAAGTTAACACAGCTTGGGAAAATGCAGCCAACTGGAGAGGAGGAGTTCCTGATGCTTCTGCTGATGTAGTTATCGACTCAGCTAACCCTGCTGTTATCAGTACAGATATTACAGTGAATTCTATTACTCTGGGAGCAGATGCTTCGCTTACTGTTGCAAGCAATACTTCGCTTACTACAGGAGACATTACCGTAGCAAGCGGAGGTAGTTTTGTGATAGAAAATAATGCTAACTTATTCCAAACAGCAGGTGCGGTAAATACAGGAGACGTAGCTGTTAAGAGAAACAGTTCGCTTATCAAACATTTAGACTATACGTTATGGTCATCGCCTGTTGCAGAACAAGGATTAAAAGCCTTTTCTCCACAAACAATATGGTATCGTATCTATACCTATAATACAACAAGTGACCAGTGGGGTCAGGTGTTTGGTAGCTCAGAAGCTCCTGATACTGACTTTGAAGCAGGTGTAGGATATATGTTCCGTGCTCCGAATAATTTTGTAACCACTCCTTATACGTATAACGGAGAGTTTACAGGAACCCCGAACAACGGAAACGTAACGGTTAATTTTGATGCAACTAACGGAACATACCAAGGAATAGGAAACCCTTATCCGTCTAACATCAAAATAGAAGGTCCAAATGGATTCTGGGATACTAACTCAGGTGCAGGAACATTGTATTTCTGGACAAATGTTAATCCGTGGGATGATAACCTTGGAGATTATACAGGTAACAACTGGGCTACTTTTAGTAAGGTAGGAGGAGTTGGCACAGCAGGCGAAGGAGATTCAGCTGAAAATGACGCAAGCGACAAAACTCCAACCGGAATCATTCCGGTAGGACAAGGTTTTGTAATAGAGTCCGGAAGCGAAAACTCGGTTACCTTTACCAACGATATGAGAACATCAGATGCAGGAGTATTCTTTAAGATGCTTGACCAAGACAAAGGAAGATTATGGTTAGACCTGTCAGAAGGCAGCCAAGAACTAAATCAGGTTCTGATAGGTTATGTTTCGGGAGCTTCGCAAGGTTATGACTTTGGTTACGACTCTGAAATGTTCGGTTATGTAGGTTCTGCTCTTTATAGCCTTATCGGTAATAACGAGGTAAACTACACCATTCAAGGGCGTGCTTTACCGTTTGACGATAACGATGAAGTTCCGTTAGGATTCAGAGCTAATAACGGAGGTTCGTTTACCATTTCGTTGAATAACTTTGACGGATTGTTTATCGATGAAAATCAGGATATTTTCCTTAAAGATAACCTTACCGGAGAAGAACACAATCTGAAAAATGACGCTTATAGCTTTGTTTCAGAAGAAGGAACATTCAATAGCAGATTCTCGATCGTTTACAAAGAAGCGGGTTCACTTAATGTTTCTACACCTGATTTAAACAACAATTGGGTAGTTTTCAAACAGAATGAAATGTTCCGTATTCAGACTCAAGGGTTTGATATGTCAGAAGTTACAGTTTATGATATTTTAGGAAGAGTGGTTTATACTTCGGAAGCAGAAGGAAACAATCATATGATTTCTCGAATTGATGCCAACCAGGTTTTAATTGTTAAAGTAACTACTTCCGACAATCAAGTGTTGACCAAAAAGGTTAATAATTAATTAATTTTAAGAAAACTCCGCAAAGCTTTGGTAATTAAATAAAATTTCTATCTTTGCGGAGTTAATTATAGTAACGTAAAAAATAAAGTATTATGAAAAATAGTTTTCTAAAAAGAATTTTACCTGTATTTTTTCTTTTAACAACATTTGTGTCTTTTGCTCAGCCTGGAGGACCTGGAGGAGGAACAGGTTCGGAAGAAGAGGCGTCTATTGATTCGGGTCTTATTGTGTTATTGATTGTAGGTATTGCTTTTGCAGCTTATATGATTTTAAACAACAGAAAAGTAGTAAAAGGATAAATTTACAAATCAATTTAAAGTCGGGGAGCTCTTGAGCTCCCCGACTTTTTTATAGAGGTCGGTAACAAATGTAGTATTGAGCAAAAACCTCAAAAGGAGATTAGTACTCAATTTTATAAAATCCGTTTTCGTAGGTAGAATGAAATCGGATTTTGTATTTTTCACAAGTTTGTTTCCAAAGCTGCACGTACGATTTATAGTTCGAAGCATCAGCAATAACAACCTCGGGCTTGTGATGCTCTAAAAACCGCTCTAAATTAATTTTCGGAGAACCGGTAAGCAAGACTATATCGGGAGATAAATCATCTTTATAAACCGATGAATTATCAATTATCATCATTTTTTTACTTCCTGCAAAATAAAAGTTTTGTAAAGAATCTACTCTGGTTTTGATTGAAAAACTTCCTATTTTATAACTTCTAATCAGATTGTCTTTTTCGGTAAGCGAATCGTTGGTAAAAAAAGTAATTTTGTCTGCCTTTTTATCTGATATAATTGTGGTTCTGTTTTTGTTGAAAACGATAAGTTCATTAGAATTTTTGACTTTTATTTTACTGAAAATATAAGCGGTTTGCAAAAATAAAATTCCCGAAAGCAGAGCAATTAGACTGCTAAATTTCCGATTTTGTAATCGGATAAAAAACGAAAAAATAACCATATACCAACCCACCAGCATATATACATTAAACGGAACATCTGTAAAGACAAACCCCTCAAACTTTGCCACCTGAAAAGAAACCTGATTAATATACCAAATGCCATATTCCATTATTTTAGACAGATAAAAATTCGTAATATCAAACAAGGCTAAAACCGAAAGAGCTATACCATAAATCATAAATCCTGACAAAGGCAAAAGCACAAGTAAATTTGTGATGATAAAAAGTGTTGGAAACTGATTGAAGTAATACAAACTGAGTGGTAAAACCCCGATTTGAGCTGCTAAAGAAACGGTTGCTACATCCCAAACATACTTGGCAATTTTGTTCCTGGGTATATAAAACCTATCCATCATCGGTTTTGCCCAAACAATAAAAAACAAAGCCAGATAGCTCAACTGAAACCCCACTTCAAACAAAAAAGCCGGATTGCAAAGTAGTATAAACAACATCGAAACTACGAGCGTATAAAAAATATTTGTATTCCTATTCAGGCACGTTCCGAGCGATACAAACGAGAACATCGTAACCGCCCTTACAATGGCAGGGGCCATTCCTGCTAAAAGAGCAAAACCCCACAAAGACAAAAGTAAAACAGTGAGTTTAAGGAGCTTTCCTTTTCTGTGATTGGGAACCAGCTTCAAGATAAAGTTTAAAAACAAATAGATATAAGCTACGTGTAGTCCGGAAACCGACAAAATATGAACAGCTCCCGCATATTGATAGGCTTGCAGAATATCAGGAGAAATGTCTTGTTTTTGTCCTAAGATAAGAGCGTGAAAAACCGTAAGTTCATCTTTGTTAAATCCGCTTTTTTGTAAGTTTGTCAAAATTCGATTTCTGATTTTGTAAGTGTAGTAGTTTAAGGTTTTTTGGGTTTGTAGCTTTCGAATATTAGTAGTGTCTGCATATATTTGGGCATATACTTTCTGTCTTTTGAGGTATTTTCCGTAATCAAATTGGCTCGGATTTTTCGGATTATAATGAGGAATGACTTTAGAATAAGCCTCAAAATTAGTCCCGATTTCAGGCTCTTTAAAATAATGATTCCTGTTGATGTTTATAAGTACAGTCCCTAAGCTTTTCTGATTATCAATCGAGTTTACTTTTGCATAATATCGGTAGTTGTAAGCGTTAGGCTTCAACTTGGAATTGAGGGTGAAATTTACGAGTTGTTTTTCGCTTGTAATTTTATGAAAATAATGTTGTTTGTTAAGCAAATCATTATGCAATATTTGGGTAAACACTCCCCAACAACAAGAAAAAACAACCACCGAAAATCCAAAATAGACTTTGTTTTTTGCCCAAAAATGCATCAGAAGAAATAGCAGAAATCCACCAAAAACTAAGCCCACTCCAAGTTCAAGTTTAGGGCTGAAACAAAAAGCTACCAAAAGCCCGAAGACAAAACCTATGGTAACTCTGGCAATCGGAAATTGCAAAAGATTCATAAAGTTAAGGCTTTATTAAGCACAAATTACAAAAAAACAAGCATAAACTAAAATAAATCGTAAGAGATTAGTATTTTTAGTTGTGTAGAGTCAATTACGGTAATATAAATTTAAACCGATAAATGCACTATTGAAGTAAAAATAAATTCTAAACAGTTTCTTAGTAATTTTCTATCTTTGACAAATACTGTCGAATTTAGAAGATCACAAATAAAAAATGATTAGTCAATACTTTAAAAAAATATTCCGATTTGCAGAACCGTACAAAAAATATATGTGGTTGAATATTTTTTTCAACATACTATATGCTTTGTTCAGTGCCATATCGTTTTTGACGTTGATGCCTATGTTAGAGGTTTTATTCAAAAACGAAAAAAGAATAATCGAAGCTCCTAAATACGAAGGCATTACCAAAGCGGGAGATTACCTCAAAGATTATATGGGGTATTGGATTAGCAATTCGATGGAGCAAAACGGTGCTTTGCAGACCCTGATGGTTTTAATTTCGGTAGTAATCGGAACATTTTTGCTGAAAAATTTATTCAATTATTGGGCAATGTATTTCATTACGTTCTTGCGAAACGGAATCCTTAAAGACATCAGAAATGCCTTGTACAAAAAATCGGTTGAATTGCCCTTATCTTACTTTTCCGAAAAGAGAAAAGGCGATATGATTTCGCGAATGACCTCTGATGTGTTAGAAATTCAGCACTCGTTTTTGTCCGTATTGGAGCTTTTGGTCAGAGAGCCTTTGACTATTTTGTTTACTATCGGAGCAATGTGTTTCATAAGTGTGGAACTTACCTTATTTGTTTTTATCTTCATTCCGATTTCAGGTTTTTTGATTTCGATAGTCGGAAAATCTCTAAAGAAAAATTCGGACAAAGCCGCACAAGAACAAGGCTATTTTCTTTCTATTATTGACGAAACGCTTGGAGGACTCAAAGTGATTAAAGGGTTTAATGGAGAAAAGAGATTTCAACAAAAATTTGAAGATTCTACCTATCGTTTTTTCAAGCTAAACAACAGAATCCTCAACCGACAAAACTTATCTTCTCCGCTTAGCGAATTTCTCGGGATTGTAACTATTGCCACTTTATTAGTTTACGGAGGTCAGATGGTTTTGGTGGACGAAACCCTTTCGGGAGCAGCTTTTATTACGTATATGAGTTTGGCTTACGGAGTTTTAACTCCTGCAAAATCTATTTCCAAGGCATCGTATTCGGTAAAAAAAGGAAATGCAGCAGCAGAACGGGTTTTAGAAGTTTTAGAAACCGAAAACCCAATTACCAGCAAACAAGGTTCAGTAGCAAAAACTTCGTTTGAGGATAAAATTTCCATCGAAAACATTTCGTTTGCTTACGACAATGATAAGGTTCTGAAAAACTTTTCGCTTCAGGTTCCCAAAGGAAAAACCGTTGCTCTTGTCGGACAATCCGGAAGCGGAAAAAGTACGATTGCCAATTTGCTTACTCGTTTTTATGATGTGCAACAAGGAAACATCAAAATTGACGGAATTGACATCAAAGATTTTAATTTGCAAAGCCTGAGAGGGCTTATGGGCTTAGTAACTCAAGACAGTATTTTGTTCAACGATACTATAAAAAACAACCTTTTACTCGGTAAAGAAAATGCAACCGATGAAGAAATCATTACAGCTCTGAAAATTGCCAATGCGTATGAATTTGTCAAAGACTTACCCGAGGGAATTCATACCAATATCGGAGATAGCGGAAATAAACTCTCGGGAGGACAAAAACAGAGATTATCTATTGCCAGAGCCGTACTTAAAAATCCTCCGATTATGGTTTTAGACGAAGCTACTTCTGCTTTAGATACCGAATCCGAAAGATTAGTTCAACAGGCGTTAGAAAATATGATGCAAAATCGTACTTCGGTCGTTATTGCACATAGGCTTTCGACCATCCAAAAAGCAGATACCATTGTAGTGATGCAAAAAGGAGAAATCATAGAACAAGGTACGCATGATGAACTCCTATCCAAAGGAGGAATGTACTCTAAATTAGTTGCAATGCAGAGTTTTGAATGATAATTCTTTTAAAATTTTACGAATGCTTTTTAGTCGTTTTTTAAATTTACAACCCATTTGAAAAATTCCTGATGAAACATATTCTTGCTCCTTATATTCCCGAATTTGCCTTAGATGCTACTTTTGAGCTGATAAAAGCCAACAACGTACACCTGAAAATTGTAAACCAGAGAGTTACAAGACACGGAGATTACAGACGACACCCTAACGGAATTCATCAAATAACCGTAAATGCGAGTGAAAATAAATACCGTTTTTTTATCACACTTATCCACGAAATTGCCCACTTGATTGCGTATAAAAAGTACGGAAATAACATCCTCCCGCACGGACAAGAATGGAAACATACTTTTCAGCGATTGATGCTTCCGTTTATAAAACCTGAGGTTTTCCCCAACGAACTCTTACCGCTTTTGGCAAGACATTTCAGGAATCCGAAGGCAAGTAGCGATACAGATACTACTTTGGCTTTAGCCCTCAAACAGTACGACAAACCCAACGACAAAAATTATGTGTTTGAAATTCCCTACGGAAGCGTCTTCCGAATTTACAACGGAAAAGTATTCAAAAAAATGGCACTTCGTGTCAAACGGTACGAGTGTACAGAAATAGCAACCGGAAAAACCTATCTTTTTAATCCGAATGCAGAAGTGGAATTGTTGAAGTAATTTTATTTAAAATCGGATTTTTCAGTCAGAAAATCCATAATCCTTTGAGTTGCTCCTTTTTGGCTTACAATAAAATCAGCACAAATTTTTCCTTTTTCCCCCGCTACCGCACGAATCCTTTCGTGTGGTAAAGGGTAATAATAAAAAAAATAAATTTGTAGATTTGCTTTTATGAGTCGGAATTACAAATTTCATAATCTCCGCTACCGCACGATTG
>Ga0172382_10005696_pt1 | contig 18484 bp, 9 predicted proteins | sample Leawel138RmetaG_FD_122245 | JGI IMG/M metagenome (GOLD analysis project Ga0172382, IMG submission 122245) | Leachate microbial communities from a municipal landfill in Southern Ontario, Canada - Leachate well 138R metaG | ecosystem: Engineered > Solid waste > Landfill > Unclassified | place...
AACTTACTGATCCGCCTACCTGCCCTTTACGCCTAGTAATTCCGGACAACGCTTGCAACCCCCGTGTTACCGCGGCTGCTGGCACGGAGTTAGCCGTTGCTTATTCATATGCTAATATCTCTGTCCCCATACTATTAATATGAAAACCACTGCTCACATATAAAAGAACTTTACACCCCGAAGGGATTCTTCGTTCACGCGGCGTCGCACTATCAGTCTTTCGACCATTGTAGACTATTCTCGACTGCTGCCTCCCGTAGGAGTCTGGGCCGTATCTCAATCCCAGTGTGGGCGACCACCCGTTAAGGCCGCCTACCTATCATCGCCTTGGTGAGCCGTTACCTCACCAACAAACTAATAGGGCGCAGGCTCATCCTCAAACGGCAGCTAAAAGCCACCTTTTATGCAACACCAATGTGCCGCACGTATCCGGTATTAGCCCAAGTTTCCCTGGGTTGTCCCCGTCTTGAGGGTAGATTACCTACGTGTTACTCACCCGTTCGCCACTCTCTGATCCCCGAAGGAATCATACCGTTCGACTTGCATGCCTAATCCACGCCGCCAGCGTTCGTCCTGAGCCAGGATCAAACTCTCCATCATAATCAAATATGATTGCGTTTATAAAATTGACAAGAGCTCTTCCACTCATTCCCACTCTATATACTTAAAAAAGATCAGCCAGCTTGCAAAAACCAAGGCTCTCGCAAGCGGGTTTAGCCATTATTTAAAGGGGGCTTTTTTTGTCAAGAACAAAATTATGTTTTTTACGGATTATTTTTTTCTTAATCCAGTAACGCCCTGAAAAATAACGCTATACATAAGATACTTTAATCCAAAAAAAGATAAAAGCAAATGGAAAATTCACCCTCTTTCATCCGCTCACCCATTTAGAGGAGGATAAAAAAACACCCCAAAGAGGGCAGATACCGGCTGTTTGCAAATGAAAAAGCCTCCCGCAAATGGGGAGGCTTTTACCATATATGTAGTTTGGATCTGTATTAATACATTCCGCCCATGCCGGGATTGGGCATCGGAGCGGGTGCTTCGGGTTCTTTGATATCGGTCACCACACACTCGGTGGTAAGTAGCAGGGAAGCGATGGAAGTGGCGTTTTGCACTGTGCTGCGTACCACTTTGGCAGGATCGATGATGCCGGCCTTAAAGAGGTCTTCAAAGACGCCCTTATCGGCATTATAGCCCATGTGCACATCGCTGTATTTTCTCAGCTTTTCCACCACCACGGCGCCTTCTTCGCCGGCATTGGCAGCGATTTGATAGGCAGGCCTGGCAAGTGCTTTGATCATGATATCCACAGCCATCTTCTCTTCATAGCTAAGGCCTTTGAGGCTGTTCAGCGCTTTGGATGCCTGGATGAGGGTAACCCCACCGCCGGGCACTATGCCTTCTTCCACTGCGGCACGGGTGGCGTGCAGGGCATCATCCACACGGGCTTTCTTTTCTTTCATCTCGGTTTCAGTGGCGGCACCAATGCGCAAGACTGCCACGCCGGTACTCAATTTGGCAAGGCGTTCCTGCAGCTTTTCCTTGTCATATTCGCTGGTGGTTTCTTCCACTTGGGCTCTGATCTGTTTGATGCGTCCTGCCACTGCTTCTGCATCGCCTGCGCCTTCACGGATGGTGGTGTTTTCCTTGTCCACGATCACCTTTTTGGCGGTACCCAGGTCGTTCAGTGTGCAGCTTTCCAGCTTGCGCCCCATATCTTCGGAGATGAGGGTGGCGCCGGTGAGGATGGCGATATCTTCCAGCATGGCTTTGCGGCGATCACCAAAACCGGGGGCTTTCACTGCCACCACGTTCAAAACTCCGCGCAATTTATTCACCACGAGGGTTGCCAGTGCTTCACCTTCGATATCTTCGGAGATGATCAGCAGGGGCTTGCCCGTCTGGGCGGTTTCCTGCAGGATGGGCAGCAGGTCTTTCATCACGCTGATCTTTTTATCATAGATCAAGATGAAGGGATCTTCCAATTCGGCTATCATCTTGTCTGGATTGGTCACAAAATAAGGGGAGAGATAACCGCGGTCAAATTGCATTCCTTCCACCTTCTCCAGACCGGTATCGATGGATTTGGCTTCCTCAATATTGATGATGCCTTCTTTGCCCACGCTCTCCATAGCTTCGGCAATCAGTCTGCCGATTTCAGGATCGTTGTTGGCGCTGATGGCAGCAATCTGGGCAATCTCTTCGTTGCTCTTGATTTCTTTGGAAAATTCATGGATTTTTTCCACCACCACCCGGCTCGCTTTCTCCAAACCGCGCTTCAAATACATGGGATTCACGCCTGCGGTTACGTGTTTGAATCCTTCTTCTATAATGGCTTGTGCCAAAATGGTGGCTGTGGTGGTGCCGTCTCCGGCCACATCGTGGGTCTTTTCCGCCACTTCTTTACAAAGCTGGGCACCCATATTTTCAAATTCGTCTTCCAGCTCAATTTCCTTGGCGATGGTCACACCATCATTGGTGATGGCGGGAGAGCCAAACTTTTTATCCAAAACCACATTTCTGCCCTTGGGACCAAGGGTAACTTTAACGGCATCTGCCAGCTGATCCACACCGCTCTTGAGCGAGGTGCGTGCATCATGCGAATACAACATCTGTTTTGCCATTTGTTGTTCCTCCATATATCATTAATTATTGTCTATTCTTAGCAATCACGCTTGTTGAGTGCTAAAAATATGATAAGCCGTTTTTTGTCAATGCCAAATTCTATTTTGTTTTACCTTCCGTGGACTTAGAATATCAACTGTATTTCGGAGAGAGGGGAATTTGGTTTAAATCTATCGTATCGTGCCCCCTGCCCCCTAAGCCAGCCCACTGCTGGCTCCCCTATTAGATGCCCTTGCGATGCCTTTGCGATACCCAGCAATCCGCTGGGAGAGGCAACCACATCACAACCACATCTAATAGGGAACGATGTGGGGCGGGTAAAGATAAACACAAGGAGGTTTTTTAATCATGGCAATAATAAACATAAAAAACAACTTGGTATTATCCTGAATGGCATTATACTATAAACCACAAGACTTGTTGAAAAGTATGGGATTTTGGCGAGCGCTTTCAGGCTGCCAAACGCTGCTTTTTGACAGGTTATGGCTTCCGGGATTGAATCCGGGTGGGAGACAAACAATCTCCAGCACCGGTCTTTCGGGAAACTAATAAAAACATACGTAAGCTTGGGGATTCCAAGCTTGGAAAACAAGGAGAAACAAATGAATAAACTACATTTGATTTTTATTGTGGTTCTTGTTTTGGGGATGATCCCCTTATTGGCACAGAACAGAAAAGTGGAAAACACTCCACTTCCCAATGGTCCGCAAAGAGCCACCATCAGCGTGACAGACATGACTGGTGGCGTAACCGCACATGATTTGGTGCAAGCTTTGGTGGGGGGTGGTGTAACCATCTCCAATATCGTTTATACTGGAGCCAACGTGGCATCTGGAATGTTTACGGGTGGTAGTGCTGCCGGAATTGGCATCGACGAAGGCATCATCCTCTCCACGGGTGCCGCCACCTTGGCACTTGGTCCCAACCAATCTAATAGTACTTCGTATGATAATGGTTTACCAGGAGATGCTGACCTCAACACGCTGGTTACAGGTGATATAACCTATGATGCCACCGTGTTGGAATTCGATTTCATACCCGATACAGAAAATCTGCAATTCACCTTTGTGATGGGCTCCGATGAATATGAGGAATATCTTAATTATCATGACGTGTTCGCTTTTTTCCTCAATGGCACCAATATCGCCCTGATCCCGGGCACCAACACCCCCATTTCCATTGGTACCATCAATCCCAACGTAAACTCATCCTACTATATCAGCAACGTACCCCTGCCGGGAACCTATGATATCGAATGCGACGGCTTCACAGTGCCCATCTCCCTCAACGCCACAGTGATTCCCGGTGAAGTAAATCATATCAAGTTGGCAGTTGCCGATTATAGGGACGGTGTTTGGGATACTTGGATTTTTATGCAGGCGGAAACCTTCATTAGCGGCTACAACGTCTATGTGGATTCCGAACCCCAAGGCGCGCGTATCTTCAAAGATGGAGTGGATACAGCATTGAACACACCTGCCACCATATCCCAGGTAACCGGCTCCACCAGTGTTTATCACGTTGAAATGCCTGGTTATACTTGGATTCCTACCGCCCATACCGTGGCAAACATCCAATCCAACCAGTCAATTTTCTTTGAAAGTGCGCCTCCCACCACCCCTGTGGAACTCTCCTCCTTCACAGCCAACACAAACACACAGGGCTTTGTGGCAGTCCGGTGGGTAAGCGAATCTGAAACCGACATGTTAGGCTATAAGGTATTGCGCTCTGATAGTGACCAATTGAGCGAGGCGATGATCATCACACCTCTCTTGATTGGGGCCACAAACACATCTTCCCAAGCGGTTTACCAGCATGAGGATCACGATGTGGAAATCAACCACACCTATCATTATTGGCTGGAAGTGGTCAATATGACCGGCTCCCAGTTCTTCGGTCCGGTAAATGTAACCATTACAGGGCAGATAATACCTGAAATCCCCGTTCTAAACAAGCTGGGCAATGCATATCCCAATCCCTTCAAATCCAACACCAGTTTCCAGGTGGATGTAAAAGCTGGCGATAGTGGCACCGTTAGCATCTATAATAGCAAGGGACGCCTGATAAGGGTTTTCAATGTGCGCGAAGGCAACCAAGAGATTCATTGGGATGGCTTGGACCAACATGGCAACCGCAGCCCCAGCGGAATATATCTGTATAAACTCAGCACCCCTTCGATCAATGAAACCCGTAAGATGCTGATTGTGAAATAAACATCCAAATATCGTGTATCACAAGAACCCTGGATATTCCGGGGTTCTTTTTTTGTGGGTAAATAAGTGGTGGGGGCTTGTGACATACGTCAGAGAAGCAAATGTGAAATCTGCCAATTCAATGCATCAGCACCACCTTCCTGGCCACGCTCCTGTTACCTTGCACCAGCCTCAGCATATAGATGCCGGAAGCAAGGCGCATCCCCTTCTCATCTTTGCCGTCCCAGCTCATTTCAGATACCGTCCGGGGCGCTGCATCTTGTGCCAAAGCCCTCACCCTCTGCCCGCGCAGGTTATACACTCCCACGGAAATGGGCAGGTGTTCATCTTTGGTGATGACGGCAAAGCGAGTGCTGTGTAAAAAAGGATTGGGATGGTTGGCTCCAATGGCGAGCCGCGCAGGCGGTGTGTGATAAGGATCATCACTGGCTGTGTCTTCCAGAAACAGATTGCGGAAAACGTGTTGCACAAAATCCTTTGCCTGATCCTGGTACATATAATAGAGGGGAAAACTGAGCGTGATTGCCTCTCCTGCCTCATAAAAATTGCGCAAGCCCACCGGTGAACCATTCAATACCCCAAAGTAATGCTCATCTTCAAAATCAGAATCGGCAACATAAAGGATTTGTGCGTTGTCCGTGGGATGAATGGCGGTTATCTGACGGAGGTGACCACCCTGCGAACTGTCAATTTTTTGCGGATCCACCTGCAAATCGATCATCCCCTCAAATACGGAATTGGCATATTTCAGGTGCGCTAAAGAAGGCGACAGAGCCTGTTGGATACCCAGGCACTGGGCGGCAAAATCATCCACTCCCATACTCCTGTTTATACCCATGACGCTGAAAAGTATCTTTCCCCCTGCTGCTAAATACTCTTTGATGGCAGGCTTGACCCGAGCGATATAATCCATTTCTGCCATATCATTCCCGTGCCACAGGATGGAGGAATAAACACCGATATCTGCCAAACGCAGCAGCTCATCTTGTTCTTCACAATCAAATTGATCCACGGTAAACCCTTCCAGCAGTCCCTCATAAAAGGCATCCACCAGGTCGTTGGGGATGTTGTAAGTACCAGCTCCATAACTGTGCTTGGTTTCATCCACGATCAGGATTCCCCTATCCAGGGTGAGCGGTCGGCTGGAAACGCTATCCGTGAGCTCCGAAGTATTGCCATCTTTGTCAATCGCCTGCAGTGTATAATAGTAAAACCCATCCTGGGAATTGACATCGGTATCCGTAAAGCTGGTATCTGTAATCGGCAAGGTGGTGACGGGGGTTCCCAGCTGTGTATCAGAATTGCTTTTATAAAGGATATAGCCTGCCAAATCCCATTCGATATTGGCATCCCAGGATATCTGGATGGCGTCACGAATGGGAGTTTCACACAGGTTGAGCGGAACTTGCGGGATCACCCTGGGAATGCCGCTATCCTGCACCCAAAAGCTGAGCTTGCCTTCCGCATCCATGCTGTATAGCCTCACCGTATATTCCTCATCCTGAACCAGATCGGAAATCGTGTGCGAGAAACCTGCCACTATCTCTTCACCAGAGATGCTGCCATCTGCATTGCTATAACAAGCCTTATATTGGGTGATGCTGGCATCATTGGAAGAAGCCCACTGCACTACCAGTTCATGGCCATTGCCTCCGTCCAACACTTTCATCTCCCGGGGCATGGCTGGCATCAGGGAATATCCCGCCAAGGTAGCCATGATGGCTTTCACCATTTGCGCACAAAACTGGGGATTGAGCTTGTCTATTGTATCCTCAGGTGTGTGCATATGTTGATTGAGAAAGGGTTCCTGTAAGTAAATGGTAGGAAATCCTCTTATCCAAAAACAATAACTGTCGCCACGCGTTGTATCTTGTACACCTTCCACAGGAGTAAGATCGGAATAAAGGATCATCTGCTCCCACGCAAATTGATGCTGCTGTTCAGAGCCGGTATAGGGATGCAGCCTGATTTGCCAATCATCCTCTTCGGATACCATAAAAGCTATCATATCCAAATTGATATACGCCCTCAGCCTGGTACCGTTTTCCCTCAAGTGATACGAACAATGATTTGAGCCGTGTAAACCTGTCTCTTCCATGGCAAAGGCTACAAAACGGATATTGCAGCGTGGCTGAAAACCGGCCAACATCATGATCCTGGCTATTTCCAAAATGGCGGCGCATCCACTGGCATCATCATCCGCCCCTGGTGCCAAGGTCATGGATGGTATCGGAGACTCCAAAGTGGAATCATAATGTGCTCCGATATAGATGTATTCATCCTCGGATTCCAGCCCCGGAAGGGTGGCTATCACATTATATTGAGTTCCGCCCTGCGGATGCTCAAATATCTGAAATTCAGTATCCGTGATCCCAAACCGAATAAATTGATCCTTTAGCCAGGTGGCAATCTCCAAACGGTTTGGCGCCAGATAATAGCGCGTCTCAAAATCCTGCAATACCTGAATATAAGACATGATTGAATCTGCATTCACAGCTTGCACCAGTTGCAGAATCTCCGGCGACACCTGCCCCCGTCCCTCCGGAAATTCAAACCCAAAACTGTTAACGGCAAACACTCTGCCCATCAGCAGCATAATTACCAATAAGAAACTTATCTTCTTCATGATAGACTCCTTAGGTTTGCATCCTATTTAATCCACAATGCCAAAGTTATAAAATATCAATTCCCAGTCAAGCTTTTTTGTGAATATCGTAAACCACCGATCAATAAATCAAGTAAGAGCCCCTTTCCCCTGCGGCTAAGCCTCTCCCTGTCCACTGTCCTCCTGGCTCCTGATCCCTAAGCACTCGCAGTGTGCGCCCATTTTCCCCTTGACGTTATCCGCCAGAATATTAGAATGGATTTTATCCTTTTATATTATAAACAGATAGCGCTCATCCTGGAGGTTATAAGTGCCCAAGAGTACGATTTCCAAAAACCGTTTTACTCTTTACAAAAAGGGGATTTTAGCTGGCTCCCTGCTGCTGGTGCTTGTATTATTTGCCGTGGTTTGGTATGTCTTTCCCGGCAAAGCTGAAGCCACTATTTCTGCCAAAACCTACGAAGACGCCACCCGGAGCATGGTGGATACCAGCCGCAAATATCTGGAACAGCCCCGCAAGTTTCGTAGCTCCCATGGAGATGCCATGGATTGCAGCGGATTTGTGCAACATATCTATTCCCTTCACGGCATCAAAATCCCCCGTACCGCCAGTTTGCAGGGGGCAAACAGCCGCCAGATCTCCTTCAGCGAAGCCCTGCCCGGAGACCTGATATTCTTCTCTGCTACTACAGGCAATTCTGATGCAATTGGACATGTGGGCATGGTGGTGGAAAACGACGCCAACGGTCTGCACATGATCCACTGTTCCTCACGGGGGATTGTGGAGGAAGATTATTTCAAGAGCGCCCACCATCTGGGCAGATTCAAGTTTATAGGTCGCATGCCCCAGTTAGAGGCAAAATACCCGGATTTTGTAGCGCCCACACGCACTATCTCTGTAATCGGCGTGGGAGATATCATGATGGGCACCAATTACCCTTCCTCAAGGACCCTTCCTCCCAATGACGGTCGCGATCTATTTGAGCCCGTCAAACACATCCTCTCCTCTGCAGATCTCACCTTTGGCAATCTGGAGGGCGTGATCCTAACCGGCAAAGGAACTCCCAAAAGATGCGCCAACCCAGCCACCTGCTTTGCCTTCAAAAGTCCGGATCACTATGCCGGATACCTCAGCGATGCCGGCTTTGACGTGCTGAGCCTGGCAAATAACCATTCAGGCGATTTTGGTGCAGCCGGAAGACGCAATACCGTGGCAAAACTGGATGAATTGGGCATCAAATATGCCGGAATCGACGAATATCCCAGCGTCACCTTCCAAAAAGATGGCATCCGCTATGGCTTTTGTGCCTTTGCCCCCAATAATGGCACCATCCAGATCAATGATTATGACGGAGCCAGGCGCATCATCCGCGGGCTCAAAGCCAAAAGCGATATCGTGATTGTCTCCTTTCACGGCGGCGCAGAGGGCTCCTGGAGAACCCGGGTGACGGGCAAAACGGAACACTACTTAGGTGAAAATCGTGGCAATCCCAAAGAATTTGCCTATATGGCAATCGATGCCGGCGCCGATATCGTGTTTGGGCACGGTCCCCACGTAACGCGTGCCATAGACCTTTACAAAGATCGTTTCATAGCTTACAGCCTCGGCAATTTCTGCACCTATGGCAGCTTCACCCTCTCCGGGAATCTGGGCATTGCCCCCATTATCAAGGTGAATGTCTCCAGCACAGGCCAGTTTATCGATGCCCACATCACCGCCACCCGCCAGCCCGGAAAAGGCGGACCCGTCTTAGACGCAAATAATACCGTTATCAAAGAGATTGGCAGGCTCACCAAGCTGGATTTTCCCAATAGCAAACTGATTATCTCCGAAGACGGCAGCGTGAGCCGCAAAACAGATACCACGGCAGCAAAAACAAAGCAGTAAAGAACCCCTCTTACCCTCCAACATAGGAGAATTACAGCTCTCCCTAACCCCTGAAACCTGAACCCTAATTTCTATAAGTCCTTTTTTAACAACCGGTTAAAACCGGTGGAACCACCGGCTGAAAGCCAGTGTTACTGCTCGCGCAGCGAGCTCCCCCTAACCCCTGGCCTCTGCACTCTAACCTCTGCGAGCGCAGCGAGCACCCTAAAGAGTCTCGGAGAGACGCTATTTCAGGTCAACTCCTGGTATACTAATACGTTACGAGTCTCGGAGAGACGGCACTTCAGATCTAATACAGCGCACGAAGCAAACCCCTCATCCCCTGACCTTAGGCACCTGATCTTGGTATGCGTAGCAAGTCTAAATCTGCTTGTGTATCACGAAATGGGGTTTGATGGCACACAAAATGCGTTAACCGTATTCTATGACTCACAAGTAACCTGAACGCAATATTTTGGGTAGATCGAGGTGTTCTCAAAGGGGATAATTACAGTACAAGCAAACGAGACCTATCTCGGTTTATTCTTTGACATAATCATAACACAGAATTTTCCAATCGCCTTTCTTCATGCTCTCATAATCAAATCCGTACCGCTCATGTTTCGGCCAATCATTTGGGAATTTTACCCTGAAGAACCCACCTATAGCGGATTCCATTCCATCATTAGGGCCTTCTAAAGCAAGCAATGTGTTCCCAGGAGAGAAATCTTCCCGACAGAATTGTGCGCTGATAACAACAACGAGAGCGGCCATTGCGTCTACAAGATTTCGGAAGTTTGCAGAGTTAAAATGCTTTAAACGATCATGTTTTATCCCAACAAAATCCTCATACCATCGGGGTTTTGGTATTTTATCCTCATTGGTCTTACGACATCGAGAGAATTCCTTAAAAGGCTGGATTATTTTTTCATTGTCATTCCAATATGGTATTTTTACTTCATAGGAAGACAATCGATGTGATTTGTTAATCAGTATATAATCACTAATGTTCAGTCTATCGTCTTTGACTTCGTATCCGTTTTCTTTTAATATAGCCCTAAAATTTGTTTCTATTTCAACGCAGATACGAAAGAACAGTTCGTATATTCTCAAAGAATATGTATCCAAGTTTGTATCACAAGGTTCGATATAGTACAGTAGATTTTGGAAATCATGTTGAATAAGTAAAAATGCTCTAATATAGTGTTCAGGCGATATAGAATAATCCGGGTCAGAGATATATCGCGTAGGACTGTAGGTACCATCAATAAAGGGTCGACAAGTCCTCTTATATGGGAATTGTATAGACATAGTTCGTTCTCCTCATAGCATTATGTGTAAATAGTTGAAATCTTTAGAAAACATTATTGTTTTGTGCTTTTGCTTAGCCTGCATTACAGCAGGGAGCGTGGAAAACATGGAATGAACCATACAATCAGCTACTCCCTTCCCATAATTTATTGACCCGGTCTTTTATCTTCTGCTCATAGAGAGTGATTAGCTGGCGGTTGGTGTCGATAAGTTTTTGTTCGTTCTCTATACGGTCAATGATGGCTTGCTGAATACTGAGATCGGGCACCGGAATCCGGAAAGTATTTATGAAACTTTTAGGTATTCTTTGTAACCCTCCAGTTCCCGTCATATTAGCTATTGCCGGAATTCTAAAATAGGGGCTAACGAGTAAGATGTAAATCCATTGAGGCAGGATTTTATCTGTGCATCTAAAAACATAGTATTCACTTGAACCAAATCCTATTCCGTTCAATAAGTCTAAAGCTATTCCAGCTTTACCATTCTCAAAGCAAGGAGTAACCTTGGCAAGGAGAATATCATTGTTTTTAAAATATGTGTAGCTACCAGATAGTAATTCCCCTATTGGTCTTGAGACTAAAGGAGTAAAAGTCATTCGATTAGTCAATAAATCGCTCATGGGAACAAAAGATACAGGCAGTTCACTTGAGAGATTAGAAACCTCTTTTTTTAAGGGATTTATCACTGCTATTTTTTGAATCTCATACTGTTCCCACTCTGGATCAATATCAATACGCGGTTTCCAATTATCCACCACCTGTTTGGCGCCATCAATTATCTTTTGGTAGGAATCCAGCTCTGCTACAATCTCTTCCTGGACTGATAGGGGTGGTAGGGGGACTTTAATCTTCGCTATCTCTGATATTTTTACTGATGGATAGCTTGGATTATACGTAATCTCCCTTGCATCAAAAACCATTAATAAATAATAAATAAATTTAGGTATTGCTTTTGTAGGATCTGGTTTGATTGTTGCTAAATGACTTGAGACATAGCCGTCAACACCAAGCAAGGCTCTATGATTAAGTAATGTTGAAGCGCCACTTTTGGGGAATAGAATTGTCCCCTTGGTAAATAGTCTCATATCTTTAATGCCATCATCATTTAGATAATCTGTTGAAGAAATGAGATTGTCTGAAAGGTGCAATTTACCAACATCAGCTGTTCTAAAAAAGGGATATTTTCCGTTAACAAACTTCGTCGCCTCCTGAGGTGCAGAATTACCTGAACCTATGATACAAAACTCACCAAGTGCAGTAACTGGGTAGTGAGACAATGATTTAAGGGCAGGCCTATATCTCTCTCCATCAAGATTGAAGTCCTTTTTCTCGGCCAGCATAGCCTTCTCTGCCAAGATCACGTCCTTCTCCGGCACGTTGTATTCCTCTCCGGAGAGCAGCGCTTTTTTATATGCCATCGCATTGGCGAAGGCGGCGGGCAGGTCGTTGGCAGCGATGGGCCTTCTTTGGGCGCCTAAGTCAAAGCCATCGTTATTAATTTTGAGAAAGATGATTTTATCGGTTTTTTGAGCTAACTTTTTATCTATCCAGAGGATGGAGGTTTTCACGCCGCTATAGGGGTTAAACACTCCCGGGGGCAGGGAGATCACGCCCACCAGATAGTTTTCTTCCACCATCAATCTGCGCAGTTCTTTGTATGCCTTCCCGTTTTGGAAGATGATGCCTTCGGGCACGATGATGCCGGCTCTGCCATTACTGGTAAGGTGTTCCAGCATATAATCCACAAACAGCACTTCGCTGCGTTTGGCTTGGATGCTAAATTTTTGGTGGGGGCGGATGCCTCCTTTGGGCGTCATGAAGGGCGGATTGGCAAGGATCACGTTGGCATATTCGTTCCAGCGCTGGGTGCTGGTGAGCGTATCATATTCATAGATTTGAGGTGTATTAAAGCCGTGCAGATACATATTTACCAGGGAGAGGCGCACCATCTCAAAGGCGATATCATAGCCCTTGATATTGTTGTGCAGATATGCACGCTGGTCTGGGGTAAGCAGGTCTCCGGTGTATTTCTTTCCATTTTGGCTGATCAGCTCATCCAGCGGTGTGCCGTGGTTATCGAAGGTGTGGGGGTCTTTAACGGGATCATAATTTGAGCTGTTTGTTTTGATGATGTGTTTGTAGGCAGAGATCAGGAATCCGGCGGTGCCACAGGCGGGGTCCAGGATGCTGTCCTCTTTTTGGGGATCGATAAGCTCCACCATAAAATCTATGATATGGCGTGGGGTGCGGAATTGCCCGGCATCTCCCTGTGAGCCCAATACAGCTAAGAGATATTCAAAGGCATCGCCCAGTTTTTCGCTGTGTTCATAGGTAAATTCATCTATTGTTTTCAGGAATAGCCTCAGGGTTTCGGGGTCACGGTAGGGCAGGAATGCATTTTTGAAGATATCCCTGAAGAGGGTGGGGATGGAGGCGTTGGCGGGAATCCTGGCCAGGGCATCCTGATAGAGATTCACCCTGCCTTCACCGCTCAATTTGGGATCAAAGAGGCGGTTCCATGCATATTGGGCAAAATCTCCGGTGAAATATTTGGGATTGCCTCCCAGTTCTATGGATTCGTTATCCATATCATACATAAATTTATAGATGAGAGCGATGGTGATTTGTTCCACCTGGGTGCTGGGTACGGGCACTTTGCCCACCAGGATATCCCGGGCATCATCAATCTTTTTTTTGGTGGCGGTATCAAGCAAAGGGGGGCTCCTACATAAATTTGTTTAAGACAACGTAATCTTTGATATATTCAGGTATGGCTGTGCGCCAGTTTTCGTTGATTGCTCTAAAATCTGCCATGCTGAAGCGGGGATAGGTGTGCAGCTCGGCATAGTTTTTGTTTTCTATGATCTGGCGCAGGTGACCGTCTGTGATATAAGCCATGAAATAGTATTTGAGGGCGGGAATATCATTCTCGGAAACTGGTTTGGAAATGGAGATAAACTTGTCAAATTCACTGTTTAGCAGTTCGTTTTTATTTTTGAAGCCGGGGATGAAGCCAAAAGCCTTTTCCACCACTTCACGAAGGCTGAGGCGGCGGTCAAGCTGGATTGATTGGCGCAGTTTTTCCAGGGTAAAATAATCCTCAGGCTTATCGATGTGGTTTTCATTGATATAATCCAATACAAAATCCCACTTTCCGTCCTCAATACCCTGTTTCACGATGGGGTCGTTCTTTATTTTTTCTTCAAACTTATGGAAGAACATGCGGTCTATCTTCATACCCTCTATGCCCACCTCGATACGCTGCACTTGGGCAAGGGGATCGGGGGTAAAGATAACCGCCGCATCCTTGGGCTGGGCTGGTGGCAGTGGATCGGCATCGGGCTGAGGCTCTGAGGCGGCTGGCAGGGTAAGGATTTGATCGTAATCGTATTCCTCTTCAAAGTATTCACAATTGGCAAAGAAATCGAAGAGCAGGAAGTTCGTTTTTATCTTATCCTGATGCTGGGCTTTGAGGGCATCATCTATAAACTGCTGATAAAAATCATGGCGGCGGGTGCCTCTGCCCTTGATCTGAATAAAATCTGTGGGTGAAAAGATGGGGCGCATGAGGGCGATATTGAGGATATCAGTGCAATCGTAGCCGGTGGTCATCATGCCCACGGTTACGCAGACTCTGGTTTTGGAGGTGCGGTAATCCGGGATGAAATTGCCCCTGCCACTGAGGTTGTTGTTTGAGAAATTGATAGACATCTGTTGGGCATCGGGGATGATGGAGGTCACCTGCATGGCAAAATCAGATTTGTATTTGCCGGGGAACATCTTATCTGCCAGCACGTTCAGGATTTGGGTGATTTTGGTAGCGTGCCTTTGGCTTACGGCAAAGACTATGGATTTACCAATTTCGCCACTGATGGGATCGCGGGCGGCATTCTCCAAAAAGGCGCGGCACAGGGTGATATTGGTGTTTTGGGAAAAGAAGCGCTTTTCAAAATCACGTTCTTTATAATAGGCTGTGGATTCCTCGGCAGTTTCGGCTTTATCTATGTAGGCATATCCCTCATCAGACAAAAGCTGGGTGGTAACGCGGGTACGGGCATCGATTACGATGGGACTGATGAGGAAGCCATCTTCTACGCCATCCAACATGGAATAGCGGAAGGTGGGCACGCCGCTTTTACAGCCAAAGGTTTCATAGGTATCCAAAAGCAGCCTGCGCTCGTATTCGCGAGGGCTGTTTTCATCAGGGGCGGCGTTTTTGAGATAATCCTTGGGGGTGGCGGTAAGCCCCAGCTTGTAGCCCACAAAGTATTCAAATACGGCTCTGGCATTGCCGCCGATGGAGCGGTGGGCTTCGTCTGAGATTACCAGATCAAAATCTGTGGGGCTAAATTTTGTGCGGTATTTATCTCCGGAGAGCAGGGATTGCACGGTGGTAATCACGATGTCTGCCCTTCTCCAATCTTCTCTGTTTTCTTTGTAGATAAGGGAGGTGTAGTCGTTTGAGAGATACCTCACCATGCTGCGCTGTGCCTGATCTTCCAATTCCAGCCTATCCACCAGAAAGAGCACGCGATGGGCATTTCCTGTTTTTAAAAACAGCTTCATCACCGCTGCGGAAATAAGCGTTTTGCCCGTGCCCGTTGCCATCTCAAAGAGGAAGCGGTTGTTGCCATTACGCACTGAATTTTGGATGGATTCAACGGCTTTTACCTGATAGGGTCTGAGGATGGGTAGGTTGTGTTTTTTGAGGTATTCGGCTTGGGTGTCCGGATTTTGGAAGTCTGGATCTCGGGCATATTCGGGCTTTATGGTGACGGCAATATAGCCTTTGGTAATCACCTCGTTCTGCAATGCTTTGGGATCAGGCATATATTTATTATAGCTCTCTATAGACTCCGGAGTGGGAAATTTGGTGATGATTTCGGGATTGCCAAACTGTGTATCCCAAAAATAGTGGAGATTTCCATTTGAGAGCAGGATAAAGCGGCAGTTTTGGGATTTGGCATAGGTTCGGGCTTGTTCTTTGCCCACCAGGGGATTGTGTTTTTCGCTCTTTGCTTCCAACACGATGATGGGGTGGGAACGCTGGTCCAAAAGCAGAAAATCGATGAAACCCCGTGATTGCTTTTCAAAATCCTCACCATATTCATTTATCATCTCTTGGGTGATCTTGATGTTGTTTTCAAGCACCACGTTAGCAGGCTTGCCGTCTTTCTCAAAGAACCTCCAGCCGGCTTCTCTGAGGAGGTCGTTAATCTTTATACGCGCTTGTGCTTCTGTGCTCATCGATATTCCCTCGGTCATGATAGATATGATTCTTGGCATCTATCTATCACTTTCATAAGTTTCTACAATAAATAAACAATCTCGAATTCTGTCAATCCCAAAAACGGGAAGCCAGCCTGCGGCTGGCTTGGGAACCAGTTGACATTGATCAGTGGACAAGGAGGCTTCGTCCGGATAAAAATTGAACTTGACGGAAAAAGATAGATGGAATGCAATGTAAAGTGTTATTGAATATCTCTAAACAAAGCATGAGAAAAACAAAAGGAGTAAGAGCCATGAAAACCAAGCTTAGCTTTCGCAGAGTCATCTTGGCAGTGTTGCTAATCACCCTGTTGAATATCGCACAGGGCTGTTCCAAAGAAAAACCCGGTATTTCAAAGTATTTCCCTGTCCAAACGGAAAAATCAGGCACCTGGAATCTCATGGATATGGATGGTAACCTGATCTTGGATAAGGGCTTGGAACACAGACCAATGACTGCAACAGAAGGCATCTTTTATATTTTGAAAAAGGGAAGTTTTGAGTATTACAAGGCAGGCAAAGAGCCGCTTAAAATCGGGACTGCATATTTTGACGGATCCATTTTTAGCGAGGGATTGGCAGCCGTGGTCCAAGGCGAAGGTGATGACGGCATCATTCAATATATCGATCACGAGGGAGTTGCCAAAATCACCCTTCACAAGCTGGATGGCATGCGGGTTACAGCCGCATCCATCTTTAGCGAAGGCATGGCATGGGTCAAAAATGAAAACGACAAATATGGCTTTATAGACAAATCCGGCACCCTTGTGATTCCCTTCAAGTATGATTATGCGAGGCCGTTTCACGAGGGACGGGCACTGGTATCACAAGATGCGGAATTCAGCGTCAGGACTGGATTTATTGACGCCAAGGGCGAGGAGGTGATCAAGCTGACCGATCAATACTATTATTTCGCAGATTTCCAGGAAGGATACACCACGTTCCGCGATAATAGCAACGGCTACCATGGCACCATCGATACCACGGGCAAGATCGCAATCGATATCAATAAAGAATTCTATCATATTGGCTCATTTGTGAATGGCGTGGCAGATTTTTATGATGAAAATGCCCAAGGTCTGGCCGATACCAAAGGCAATGTGGTGGTACAGCCCAAATATGATGAAATCACATTCTTCCCCGCCGGCATCGCGGTTCGTACCGATAATAAATGCGGCGTGCTTGATTTTGAAGGGAAGGAAATCTTTGACATGACGGATCAGTATGAGAGCATAGTTCCCTGGGCTGATGGGAAATACTTGGTGAAGGATGGGAGTTTTGCTATTTTTGTGGATCAAAACGGCAAGCAAATAGGAAACGACCGTTACTACGATTTTGATGAGCGTGGATTTTGGAGCCATATGCTTAAGACCAATGTGGATATCTACCATTCTGGCGCGGGAGAATAGAAGAGGAGCGAGCGGGATCGCAAGGTTTCAAGTTTCAAGGCTTAGCTAATGCCAAGTCTGTTTTGAATTTGTAAAAATCCCTGTCCCCTAACCCCTACGGCGAAGCCGCTCCCCTGTTCTCTGTGAGCGTAGCGAACACAGTAATTCGTGGTTAACAAAAAAGGTGATAGGGTTAGGTATTTGGTATTTCGGATTAAACAAAAGGGAATACCAGAAACATTTGGACTTGACAAAAACCTCTTTTATGAACGGCTTGGTTTTTTACAAAATCGAATTCAAATCAAAGGAGAAGTTCGTGCAAAAGGTAATAGTTATTATTTTGGCTTTTTTAATTCTCAGCAGCGCTGCCATGGCGAAAGAGGTGGTAATTGGTGAGGGGAATGAAGAACTCATATTTCCATTTAGTCATGACAAACCATACCATCACAGTGCAGCCATATATCTTGCAGATGAAATAGGGGAACAAGGCAATATTACGCAGATTCAGCTGAATTGCACCAAAGCCAACAGACATGTAAATTTGGAATGTGAGATTTTTGCAAAGAGCATCCAACAAACCACTTTCGATTCTTCTAAATGGAATGATCTGATTCCGGGTGCTGAGCTTGTTTATGCAGGGAATCATAATTTCAGTGCAACCGGATGGCATACATTTGATTTGGATGATTATTATTATGATGGCAGCGACCATCTTCTTCTCATGTTTTACAGTTTTGCAAACGACACCACCAATAATCCCAAAATTCAATGGGAAACATCTGAAACTCCTGCCACTCTTTTTTATTGTAAGGCAGGAACAACAACAAATAATCCAAATTTGAACGCACGCTTACAGCGCCCGAATATCATCCTTACAATTCAGGATATTAATACGCCCACCATCAGTATCATCATGGATGAACAAAACATGCCCAAGATTATGTGGGATTCTGTGGAAAATGCTGTTGGCTATAATATATATAGCTCTGCTGAGCCCCATAATGGCGAGGACGGCTGGATGCTGTTGGATACCGTTTCAGAGCCCGGATACACCTATGAGGGTGCTGATGATAAGCGCTTCTTTAGCCGAACTTGCGCAAGATTTTCCTAAAAAAAGCCATTTTCCAATCGTAAGTCATTGATATATAGACCTCGGATACCCAAAAAAAGGTCTGTTAGTGCCCAAAATTAGATACCTGCCTGAA
>Ga0172382_10005698_pt1 | contig 18472 bp, 17 predicted proteins | sample Leawel138RmetaG_FD_122245 | JGI IMG/M metagenome (GOLD analysis project Ga0172382, IMG submission 122245) | Leachate microbial communities from a municipal landfill in Southern Ontario, Canada - Leachate well 138R metaG | ecosystem: Engineered > Solid waste > Landfill > Unclassified | place...
GAGGCCCATGCGGTCCTTCACCGGCACCACGGACCTGTCAAAGTAGCCGTTGTCCCGGGCGTGGGCGGCGCGCTGCTGGGAGAGCAGGGCCAGGGCGTCCACGTCTTCCCGGGTCCAGCCGCCGAGGGTGGCGATGGCGTCGGCACCCAGGCCCTGGGGAATGGTGAGTTCCTTGATGGACAACTCGGGGTCGTTGAGCCAGGACCCGCCGGCGGCACCCATCTTGACCCGCGACATGGACTCCACGCCCCCGGCCACCACCAGATCTTCCCAGCCCGAGGCCACCTTCATGGCCGCCAGGTTGACGGCCTCGAGGGCCGAGGCGCAGAAGCGGTCGAGCTGAAAACCCGGCACGCTGATGTCCCAGTTGGCGTACTGGACAATGGCCTTGGCCACATCGCTGCCCTGCTCGCCGACGGGGCCGACACAGCCCATGACGACGTCGTCCACCCGGGTGGTGTCCAGGTCGTAGCGCTGCTGCAGCTCTTTCAGTAGGCCGGCCCCCAGCACCACGGGCTTGACTTCATGGAGGGACCCGTCCGCCTTGCCCCGACCGCGGGGCGTGCGGATAGCGTCGTAAATGTACGCTGTGTTAGCCATGTTCTACACCTCAACAATGTGATTGGCGGGGGCGCTGGTGATCAACCCCCGAGTGGAAAACTCTTCTCCCGCCCCGTGCGGGGTGAAGAGGGAAAGCTCTGGGCGGCAACAACTTAACAATGTCATCTAGCCGCTTGCGGGGTCCTATTATTGCCCATTGGGCGCCGGGAGCAATGGCAGCAGTGGACAGGAAAATTGACATTTTGTAACATGGCCGCCTGTCTTCCAGGCTTGCCAGACATGCGAAACGCGTCCGTTCACATCCATTTTGTCCGGGTAACCCTGAATAACGCCCAACAGCACAATCTAGACATTAAAGCGCTCCTCAGCCGCAGCCGGATTTCTCCCCAGTTGATCCAGCTGGACGACGCCCGGGTCTCGGCGCGGCAGTTTGCCGACCTGCAAACCCTGACCATGCTGGCCATGGGGGACGAGCTGCTGGGCCACAGCCCCCACCCGGTGCGCCTGGGCTCCTGGTCGGCCATGTGCCACTGGCTGATCCACACCAAAACCCTGGGCCAGACCATCAAGCGCTTCTGCCGCTTTTACGGGCTGATGGAGCGGGGCTTCAGGGCCCGGCTGACCACCGAGGGCAATCTGGCCATTGTCGACGTCTCCCCCTGGTCGGAACCGGAAAGGCATCAAATCTACGGCTATGAACTCTTTATGTTCACCTTTCACCGCCTGCTGTGCTGGATGACCCGGGAAAAACTGCCCATTCACCGCATGCACCTGCCCTACCCCAGGCCCGCCCACCACCGGGAGTACCAGTACATGTTCTACGGATACCCGGTGTTCTTTGACCAGCAACGCTGCTCCATCAGCTTTCACCGGGCCCTGTTGGCCAAACCGGTGCGCCAGGATATCACTGCCCTGACGGAATTTCTCCGCCACCCGATGTACGAAATCATTGTCCAGGATCACGACCGCTCCAGCTGGTCCGCCCGGGTCAGGGAGCTCATCGCCAGAAACCCGGCGGACAATCCCGGCCTGACGGATGTCGCGGCAACCCTGGATACCCCCAGCCACACCCTGAGGCGGCGACTCGCCGACGAGGGCCAATCCTATAGCGACTTGAAGCGGGAGGTCAAACGGGATCTCGCCATCCACTACCTCTCCAGCCGCGACATCAGCGTCGAGGAAGTGGCCTTCAAAACCGGCTTCTCGGAAGCCAGCGCCTTTATCCGGGCCTTCAAGCAGTGGACTGGGGTGACACCCTATACCTACCGCAAGGGGCGCTGAGGTCACAATGATGCTACCGGAGGCCTTGCGGCGAGCAACGGGATGCTCAAAACGTCTTGGTTATCCCCAGGCCGTAGGTTCTCGGCTCCGCCGGGTAGGCCGCCAGCTTGCCGGACTGGAGGGGCACGTCGAAATGCACGTAGGAATAGTCCTCATCCAGAATATTTCTCGCCCACAGGGCAATTTCCAGCTGCTGACCGAGAAAGCGCAGCCCGGTGCGCAGATTGGCGATGCCATAGCCATCCTGCTTCTTTAGCGGGTCGATATTGCCGTCCATGTATTGCTCGGTACTGTAGTTGTAGTCAGCGCGAACATAGGCCTCGGTCTGGTGGTCGATGGTGAACACCCGGGTGGCGCCGATGATAAAGGTGTGCTCCGCGTTGGTGTCCAGCGGGTCTCCTGAGCGGTCGCAAAAACCGTCCTGGGGACTACCCCGCCCCGGATCCTGGATGCCGGTGAGCCAGGAATAGGCGATCCAGCAGTTAGCCCGATCGAAGCCGACAAACTCCGCCTTGTTGTAGACATAGGCGCCGTTCAGGGACAGTTCGTCGGTGGGCTGCCACCACAACTCCAGCTCGCCACCCCGGGCTTTCACCTCGCCGGCGTTGGCCAGGTTGAAGCCGGCGCCCTGGAAGGAGTTGGTCTGGTAGTCCTCGGTGACGGTGTGGTGAAGGCTGAGATTGACCCGCAGATTCTGCCGGGGAAAGTCGGCTTTCATCCCCAGCTCAAAGGTCTGGGAGGTTTCGGCGTCGAACACCACGCTGAAGGCCGGGCTGATGCGGTCGGTATTGGTGCCTCCCGCCTTGTAGCCGGTAGCCCAGGAGGCGTAGAACAGCATGTCGTCGGAGGGAAACCAGCTCAGCTTGACGGTGCCCGTCACCTGCTCGTCTTCAAGGGACTCAGCCACGTCGGAGCGGGGGTTGGCCAGGGTCAGGTCGGCAAGGCCCAGCAGCGCCCCCCAGGACGCCCCCGGCTGGGTGAAGCGGCCAGCGATTTGCTTGTCTTCATTGGTGTAGCGCAGGCCCAGGGTGCCCAGCCATCGGGGACTGAAGCGATAGTCGTATTGGCCGTAGATCGCCCAGTTTTTGTGCTCCTGCTCCATCTGGTTGACCGCACGCTGGTTGTCGGGAAATGCCACACCCTGAACACCCAGCGCCTGCAAACCAAACAGCGGATGGCCGGGGGGCAGAGGCACATTCTCCAGACCAACCACCATGGCTGAGGCGGTCAACCCCAGCTGCTGGGCCAGCCCCCCCAGGGCGGCCGCGGTGGCGAGGTCTCCGCCCTGGGCCGCCGCAGCCGCCAAATTGGCGAGATTCCCGGCCTCCGAGAAAACACTGAGGGCGATGCTGTTGTTGGCATCGTTGCCCAGGGTGATTTGACTGGTGGTGTCCAGGTCCTGCTGGAAATAATAGGCCCCCAGCAGAAAATCATAGTTATCGTCATTGATGTGGAAGCGAATTTCCTGGGAAAACGAGTCCTGTCGGGCATCTTCCCTGCGGGAGACAAAATCCAGGGTGCTGAAGTCCCCGTCCACATCATCGCTGGAGTCGAAGCGGCGCCAGCCGGAGATGGCGGTTAACTCACCCCCCAGCACACTCCAGTTCAATTCCGCCGAAAGCCCCTGATCCTCATTGCTGGAGAGCGGCAGCTGGCTGAAGGCCACCACATCGTCGAAAACCCGGCTCTCATCGACAATGGTGGCGCCAAAGCCCGCCACCGGGACCGGAAGCCCGGGAATCAGCACTGAGCGGGGAATGCTGAAAATACTGTCGGTTCCCGGGCCGGGTGTCGCGCTGTAGGCGCCGGTGACACTGTTGCGGGAAAACACCTGATAGTTGTTGCGCACCGTAACCGCGGCGCAACAGACCTCATCGATTTGCGAGTAATCGGCAATCAGGCGCAGGCTGAGGTCGTCATTGGGGGTATACAGAAACTGCAGCCGCCCCCCCTCCCGATCCCTGTCGTTGAGCTTGTTATCCCCCAGATGCACATCGTCGACGAAGCCGTCCCGGGAGGTGCCAAAGCCCGTCAAGCGCCAGGCCAGCACATCCTCGACCACGCTGCCACCGACGGCGCCATTGACGCTGACCAGGTTCAGATTGCCCACACCGGCCTCGATATAGCCGCCAAATTCATGGCTGGGGGCGACTGTGCTCATCAGCACCGCCCCGGAGGAGGTATTGCGTCCGAACAGGGTGCCCTGGGGGCCCCGCAGCACCTCCACTTGCTCGATATCCACCAGCTCGTTGATCATCGAGTTCTGCCGCGGCCGGTAGACGCCGTCCACATACAGCCCCACCGAGGATTCCAGGCCGAAGTTGGAGCCACTGGTGCCCACCCCGCGAATGGAAAATACCGTGGTGGTGGCGCTCTGATTCTGGGTTACCGCCAGGGCCGGTACACTCTGCTGAAGGTCGAAGACATCGGTGATACTGAGCTCCGTCAGCTGACCGCCGGACAGGGCGGAGACCGCAACGGGGATCTCCTGGATATACTGCTCCCGCTTCTGGGCGGTAACGACAATTTCCTCGATGACGCTGGCCAGGGCCAGCTGGGGAATCGTCAGACCTATGGCCACCAGCCCACCGCGCACCGAGGCCGCCAAAACTTTGCGCTCCGCTTTGTCCTGAGCCCACATCTCCCACCCCCTCACTCGATTCTTGATGTTGTACCTGAAAGATATACCCAATTTCATTGCTGTCCCACAGTTTTTCGGGTAACTACCGGTAAATGTAGCTCAGCGTTGAGTTTTCCTGAGGGGGGGGGCGGTGGCGGACATAAATCCGGTACTGAATAATTGAGGGCTTTATGGGGCTTCGACCTCAGATCGCGGTTGGGCTTATTTCAGTGCTATTCATGTCTCCAGATAGTTGTGGGACTGCAATGACCCAATTCGGGAAAATTGGGAAAAACAGGCCTGTTTTACTCAGTCAGTGGCAAATCAGTAACGACAGTTACTCAGCCACAGACTCTGGTAGGGCTCCAGCACCAGGGAGGCGCCGAGATCCGGAATACCGATGCCGCTGATCAGGTCGCTCCAACTTTCGGTGGCCACCAGGTTGATCTGACTGAGGAGGATGGTCTGGGGCTCGGTGGTGATATTGGCGAGGCAGAAAATACTTTGATCCCGCTTCAGGCTCTGGCGCCAGAAGGCAAAAATCTCGTCCCCCAGGTGGAGGGTGAACTGGGTGACATTGGGGTGAAAGGCCGGCTGGCGACGGCGGATGGCGATCAGCCGCTTGAGTTCGTCGAGCACGGGGCGGTGGTGCAGGCCGGCGTCCGCCAGTCTGGCAACCAGATCGCCCTCTTCCCAGCTGTGGCGATTGATGGAGCGCTTGCGGCCGGTATTTTCGAACTTGCGGGTGTCGTTTTCGGTACCCAGCATGCTGTGGATATAGATGGCCGGAATCCCCTCCACCGCCAGCATGATGGCGTGGGCGCAAACAAAGCGCTGGAACTGCCACTGGTCGGGTCCACCCGCGGCGGTACCTTTCATGGCATCGTAGAGGCTGATATTGATTTCATAGGGCTTTTCAAACCCCTCCTGACCCTTGCGGAAAGACACCATGCCGCCAAAGTCCTGCATTGTGTCGATCAACACCCTCAGCTCATCCTCATCCAGCAGTCCCTCCGTGGGGCGCAGGCCAATACCGTCGTGGGAGGCGATAAAGTTCAGGTAGGCGGTGCCGTTCTGGGCGGGGGGCATGCTCATCATCCAGGTTTTCAGGTGCCGGCAGCTGCCGGTGATCAGGGCATTGACCAATAGCGGGGGCAGGGAAAAATTGTAGATGACATGGGCCTCGTTGGCATTGCCCAGGTAGGTCAGATTCTCCCGATTGGGGACATTGGTTTCGGTGACCAACACCGCCCTGGGATTTTTGTGCTCCACCAGCAGGCGCAACAGCTTGATGATCTCGTGGGTCTGGGGCAGATGCACACAGCTGGTCCCCGGCTCCTTCCACAGAAAGGCCACTGCATCCAGGCGAAACACCTCCACCCCCCAGTCCAGGTAGCGGGCCACAATACCGACAAATTCCGCCAACACCTCCGGATTGGCGAAGTTGAGATCCACCTGGTCTGGGCTGAAGGTACACCACAGCCACTTGACGCCGTCGGCGGTTGCCACAGGATTGAGCAACGGGGTGCTGCGGGGGCGGATCACCCCACTGGTATCAGCGTGTTCATCGGCGGTGTAAAAATAGTCCCGCCCCGGGTGCTGGCATTTTTTAAAGTTTTCAAACCAGCGGCTGCGGGCGGAGGCGTGGTTGATCACCAGGTCCGCCATCAGGCGAAAATCACCGGCCAGGGCGCTGATATCCTGCCAATCCCCCAGCGCCGGATTGACGGCAAGGTAATCCATCACCGAAAAGCCGTCGTCGGAGCTGTAGGGGAAGAACGGCAGAATATGCAGTATGGTCACCGCCTCCGCCAGCTCGGCGGCCAGAAAGCGGCGCAGGGTAACCAGGGGCTTTTCACCCGCCCTGTGGATGGAGTCGCCGTAGCTGATCAGGGCAATATCCCTCTGATCCCAGTGGTTTTGGTGGGCTTGCACCCGGGCCATGCCGGCTGGGTAGGCCATCAGCTGGATCAGCCTCTCCACCCAGGACTCCAGGTCCCTGTCGCCGTAGATTTGCGCGAGATGCTCCCGCACCCGCGACCTCAGGTCGGCGCACACTTCGCTCCTGTCCATCGGCTAACCCCGATACTGTCGGTGATCCCCGTCCACCGCGTCTCTGAGCATGGCGAAGATCTCCGGGATGGCACTCACCACCCGGTTCCAGCCGGGCACAAAGGGGGTATCCATGGGGTTGTGGAGAAAAAACGCGCCCGCATCGACAATATTTTGGGCAAAGACCTCCACCGCCATCTCCTCGGCGTGACGGTCGAAACTCAGGCCGTTGATGGCGGCATCGTTGGCATAGGTCTCGATAAAGTCCAGGGCAATACGGTAATAGGAGGCCTTGATGGTGCGAAACTTCTCCACCGAAAAGATCTCGCCGTTGGTGGCCAGCTTGCGGAACAGGGTTTTGGCGATATCCAGGCTCATTTTCGACAGCCCGCGACGGGCGTCCTCAGGGGATACCTCCTGGTGTTTGTGGTCGTAGACATCGGCGATATCCACCTGGCAAAGGCGATTGGTGGAATAGTTGCGGTACATCTCCGACAGCACTCCCACCTCCAGCCCCCAGTCGCTGGGAATGCGCAAATCGGTGAGCACGTCCATGCGCAGGGAAAACTCCCCGGACAGGGGATAGCGGAAACTGTCGAGATAATCCAGGTAGTGATTGGGGCCGCACACCAGGCGCAGGGCGCGGATCAGCGGGGTGACCAGCAGGCGGCTGACCCGGCCGTGCATTTTCCGGTGGGCGATGCGGGTGTAAAAGCCCTTGCAGAACTCGTAGTTGAAATTGGGGTTGGCCACCGGGTACACCAGCCTGGCCAGCAGTTCCCGATTGTAGGTCAATATATCGCAGTCGTGCAGGGCCAGGGCCTCCACCCGATCGGTGGCCAGGGCGTAGCCGAAGCAGTACCACACATTGCGCCCCTTGCCGGCCTCGGTGGGGGCCAGGCCGTGTTTTTCCAGCACCTGGTCGACCTGGCGCAAACGGGGGCCGTCGTTCCACAACACCACAGGCTCCTGGGGCAGCTTGGCGAAGTATTGGAGGGCGTGGCGATACTGGTCTTCCGAGGCCCGGTCCAGGCCGATAATGATCTGGCTGAGATACTTCACCCTGGTGAGTTCCTCGACGATATTGGCCAGGGCCGCGCCCTCCAGTTCGGAGTACAGGGACGGCAGCACCAGGCCTATGGGCCGGTGCTTGCTGAACCCGAGAAGTTCCGCTTCCATCTCCTCCAGGGGGCGGCGGGTCAGATTGTGAAGGGTGGTAATCACCCCGTTTTGATAGAAATCGCCCATGTTCTAGCCCTCCATAAGGGTTGTTATGGCGCTGGCCCACCCGGCGGGCCCGCGCAGCTGGGTGCGGAGAATGTGTTTTGGCCCCGACACCTGCAGCTGCGGCGAGTTGTCGGAGCGGACAATCACCGCAATATCCGCCGCTGCCAGCATGGTCACATCATTGGGGCTGTCACCCAGGGCGATTATTTCCGGCGCGGCGCCCCAATGGCTGGCGTACAAACCCCGCAATTCCGTCACCGCCCTGCCCTTGTCACTCCGGCCGGACACCGTCAAAAAGCGCCCCCCCTGCTGGGCACTGCAGCCTGCTTCCGCGAGGGCTAGAATAAAATCGGCGCGTTGGTCGTCCCTGCCCTGCCACACCAGGGGTTCGGAAAATTCCCGCTCCCGGGCCAGGGCCGCCGCGTCCGGGGCCAGGCCGGTGCGCTCCGCCACCTCGGCGGCGGACATGTCGCTGAAGCCGCGAAAACAGAATTGGCTGCGCAGCCCAGCGAGGACAGCGAGAATCCTGTGGTGGGACATACCCAGCACCAGGTCACCGGCAAGCAGCCCGCCCCGCCCTGTGTCATCCGGGTGGGGGCAGATGGCGGCCCCGTTCTCGACGATAAATGGCGCAGTGTTGGCGGTGGCCCGCTTGAGCGCAAGAATTTCGGCGCGGGTTTTACTGGAGCAGTACACCACGGGAATCTGGTGGGCTGCCAACAGCTTCAGTGCGGGCAGTGCCGCCCGAAAGCTGTAGTCGTGGTGGTCCAGCAGGGTGCCGTCGAGATCGGTGACCACCAGCCTGGGGCGTGGAGTGGTGTCGGGTTTGATGTCAGTCTTAACGATAATCACCTCTGGACGGGTTGTTTCTTTTCCCTGTCAGGCCGGCCCGGATCGCGCTGCCAAGCCGACCACCGCCGCGATGTCATGGTTCTCATCCAGGGTCAGCAGGCAATCCGCCCGCGCTGGCATTTCCGCCAGGATATGGCGGGTAATGCGCTCATAGTACTGAACAAAGGTGCCCACTTGCTCCGGGCTCATCAGGGCGGAAGCATCCCCCCCCTGTGCCCTCAGCCTGGCCCGCAGTTTCTCTTCCTGCACCAGCCGCCAATCCCGCACCAGCTCCCAGCGGGGCACACGAATCAGGATCAGCATCTCGAGGCGGGCGAAGAGCTGCTGGTAGCGGCCGGCCAACTGGGCATTCACATAGTGGCGCCAGCGCCCGTCGCGGTCCCGCTGTTGTTCCACTGCATTGATGGGCTGGGCAAGCTCCGCCTCCTGCTGTGGCCGGGCCCCGACACACCAGCCCTCCACCAGGATCACCCGGGGCCTGCCGCGGAAAACAGGCCAGGCTGCCTGGGGTCGACGGTCGTCTACTGCCTTGTCAAAGGCCGGAATGGCGGTGAAATCATGGTTCACCGCCTGTGCCAGGTCCTTGAGCACATCGAGACCCAGCTCGATATCGTGGGTGCCGGGCACCCCCCGCACCGCCAGCAGAGGATGGACATCCGCCGCCAATTGGCGGCGTTCGGCCCCGGTGAGGTAGAGATCGTCGAGGGAAAAAGCCGCACAGGGCAGTCCCTGTTCAGCGTCCAGAATGGCGGCCACGAATTTGGCCAGGGTGGACTTGCCCGAACCCTGGGCACCACAGATCCCCACCACCAATGGCCCCGGCGTGTTTGCCACCCGCGCCGCCAACTCTTCCGCCAGTGGCCGATAGACCCTGTCCACCGTGGCCCGAAAGCTGGCGGGCAACCCCTCCTCCGCCAGCAGCTGGTGGAGAAGAGTATCCAGGGCAGGGGATTTTCCCATTTCCACATTTGTGTTCATCACACAGTTGTATAAAGCAATATTGCTGCCAAAACAACAACGCCGGAACAGTGTCCGGCGCGATGGGGGGGTAGTGCAGGCCTGAAAAGGCTATTTGCCCATAATGCCCTTGATGGCATTGGGCAGATCGGCGGGCAGCATGACGATTTTCGAATTGCCGGACTTGGAGAGGTCGTGGATGGCGTCCACATAGCGTTCGCCCAGCAGGTAGACGGCGGGCAGCTCCTGACCCTGGATCGCCTCGGTAACCTTTTCGATGGCGGTCTGGGTGGCTTCCGCAAGCACCACCTTGGCCTCCGCGTCCCGGCGGGAGGCTTCGAGACGGCCTTCCGCTTCGAGAATCGCGGCGTGTTTCTCGCCGTCGGCGCGGGTCACCGTGGCGCGGCGCTGACGCTCCGCCGCCGCCTGCTCCTCCATCGCCTGCTGCATGGTCTTGGATGGGTTGATATCCTGGATTTCCACCGTCTTCAGGGTGATACCCCAATCGGCGATATCATCGGATATCGCGGTCTTGAGCTTGGCCTTGATCATATCCCGGTTGGACAGGGCGTCGTCCAGATCCATTTCGCCGACGATGGAGCGCAGTGATGTCTGCACCAGGGTCTGGATGGCGATTTCGTAATTCTCGATACCGTACACCGCCTTTTCCGGCGACAGGATATTGATATAGGCCACCGCGTTGGCAATGATCACTGCGTTGTCCCTGGTGATCACCTCCTGGGAGGGAATATCGAGCACGATGTCCTTGGTGGTCACCTTGTAGGCCACCACCTCGATATAGGGCACGGTAAAGTTGAGGCCCGGGGGCAGGGTCCGGTCATACTTACCCAGGCGCTGCACCACCCACTTGCTGCCCTGGGGTACCAGGCGCACCCCCTTGAGCAGGGTGACCAGCAACAGTACAAGAATCGCTAGCAATACAATGACGTCCATTTTCACTCTCCTAGAGTTTCACCACAATCAGGCTGTTGCCCGAGAAATCCTTGATATGCACCCGGTCGCCGGCGGCGACCTGCTGCTCGCAAATAAACTCCCACTCATCGTCGCCGAGGATGGGAATACTGAAGCGCACCACCCCTTTTTGGCCCTCCTGGGGAACCCGGATCACGGTACCTGACTCCCCGATTACCGCCTCGCGGGAAATACCGGCCTTGGTTTTGTCCACCATCCTGGGGCGAAAATAGCGGAACCAGTACAGGGCAAAGCCGGCGGAAAGCACTATCCAGAGCACCAGCTGGATACTGAAAGGCAAAGCGGGAAAGAGCAGCAGCACCAGTCCGACAACCAGGGCCCCCAGGCCAAACCAGAGAATGGTGAAGCTGGCGAGAAAGATTTCCGCCATCGCCAGGACGATGCCCAACAGAAACCAGTGCCAGTAGAGCAGTTGCAAATCGTCCATGGTCAGGGCCTACCTCTGTCTTGGTTGTGGGAACCTTGGCTGCGGGAACTGCGGGTGAAGTTGAGCAAATGGATTACCAGCGGCAGCATCAGCAGAATCCCCGCCGCAATGTATAAAACGCCACTGCCGTCGCCGACAAACAGGTACACCCCCCAGGCCACCAGCATGGCCCCCACAAGGTCGATTACCACCAGACTGAAAGGCAGGGAAAGCTTTTTATTCTTGTCCATTGCGAAGCATCTCGGGGGGCTGTCGCGGGATATTACAACACATTGCGCAACTTGAGTGCCTGGGGATAGGGCGCCATATACCAGGAGTTCTCGATATAGCTGTCCGGCGCCTTGCGGAAGTAGTGCTTGAGCAGGGTGATGGGCACCACCAGGGGAACCTCCCCGGCGCCATAGGCGGCTATGGTATCCACCAGCTCCGCCTTGTCGTCCCGCTCCAGCTCCCGCTTAAGATAACCCTGGATATGTTGCAGGACATTGACATGATTGCCCCGGGTGGCGATTTTTTTCAGGGTGGCCATGGCCCGGGAAAAATACTCTGCGGCCACCTGCTGCAGATTGTCGCCCCTGGCGGTGGCGGCCAGTCTGCCCAGGTCCCGGGCCCGATCCTGATCGTGGCTCATCAGGGTCAGTTTCATCCGGGCGTGAAAACCGGTGAGGGCTGCGACAGTCAACCGGGGTGCAATCTCGTGACGCCACAGGTGGTAGACGAATACCCGCTGGATAAAATTTTCCCGCAACCCGGGATCCCCCAGTCGCCCCTCCTCTTCCACCGGCAGCTCCGGCAGCGCGGCCAGGATCCCGGCGGCAAACAGGCCCGAACCCTGTTTTTCCGGCATGCCGTTGGCGTTGTAGACCTTGACCCGTTCCATGCCGCAACTGGGGGAGCCCTTTTTCAGGATAAAACCGCTGAGCTGACCGATGGTGGAGAGCTGGCTTTGGGTGTAGCCCTGCAGGGCCTCGGTGACATCCAGACCGGGATCCTTGACCCCCAGCACCCGCACCCGGTCGCCGTCCGCCACCAGGCGAATCGCAGGCCTGGGCACGCCCAAGCCAATACCCACTTCCGGGCAGAAAGGGGTCAACTCGAAGTACTCACCCAGGGTGCCGGTGATATAGGAGTCGTGCTTGTGGCCACCGTTGTGGCGCACCTCGTTGCCCAGCAGACAGCTGCTGATGCCGACAGGAATTTTTTCACTCATGAATTGACGTCATTGGCAGTTATAAACCATAAGAATAGCGTGTTCCCGCTGCCCTGCCGATAAGGACTCGGCGGGATAATAGTTTTTGCGCATCCCCAGCTGACGGAAACCCTGGCTGAGGTAGAGGGCCCGGGCCGGGGCATTGCTCTCCCGCACTTCGAGGTGGATACGGCGGGTCCCGGCATTGGCGATGAGGTGGCGCAGCAGCCGGCGCCCCAGGCCCCTGCCCCGGTACGCCGGGTCGACCACGATATTCAGGAGCTCCGCCTCATCCACCACCAGGGACCAGATCACCGAGGCCACCAGCCTGCCGCCGTCCTCCAGCACCCAGCAGTGGTGACTGGCCAGGCTGTCCAGGTAGTGGGTGACTGTCCAGGGGTGACCCACCGCCCCGGCCTCCAGAGCGGCGAGGGCTTCGGCATCCTCAGTGCGACCAGGGCGCAGAGTGATCAACCGCCACCCTCGGCCAGGAAGCGGATGGCCTCCCAGGTGTCCCGCTTTAGCGCCGGGTCCCGGTCCATGGCGTACAGGGAATGGGTGACCACGGCCTCGGCGGCGCAGGGCAGCGGCAGGCGCTGCCCCACCGCCAGCGAGTCCCCGGCGGCCACCTGGGCAGCGATATCCCCCATCAGCAGCACCTGGGCGAAGGGCTTCTGGTTCATCTTGACCTCAAGGAAGGTGGCCAACAGTTCCCGAGCCCCCTGCAGACCGCCCTGGGTGCCGCGGGCGATGGGCCAGTCGATCAGCTCGGCGGCGGGCAGGGGTCCGTCGAGCCTGTCGATGGCCTTGAGCAGCCTGGCCAGCATATCCTGTTGCCGGGGGCTGGGCCTGGCCCCCGGGGGCATGGCGCTGAGCACCACCAGCGGTGGAGACGGCTGCCAGAAAGCGAGGCGGAACTCCACAAGCTCGGTGTCCGGGGGCGGGGTGCTGGCGGCATCGACCACTGGCGCCCCCGGCTGGCGAGTCCTGGCAGCGGGAGATGATGGCAGCTCCACCCTGGGTCGCTGCAGCGGGGCGGCTGGTGATGGCTCTTCCGGGGTGGACGCCACCGGGCATTCTGCCCGGGTTTCGCCCTCTTCCCCTGGGAAGTCCGCGGCGCAACCGTCCCTGGGCAGATAGCGCACCACCCCCAGGGCACCCAGATACCAATCCCGCAACGAAGCGGCCACCGCCTCAGTTCCCCTGCCGCTGGGTGGTGGCGAAAGCAGATAGGCACTCGGCAGTCACCGTCTGGCTCCTGGCAAGGCTTTTCTGGTGTGGGCTACAGGTCGCCATTCCCCGGCTCCGATTTGGCGGCGACGACCGGCGGCTCCGCCGCCAGAGCTTGCCTGCGGCGCACCTTTTTCAGCAACCAGAACACCGGTGCCGACAGGGCGTAGGTCATTGCCAACAGCAACAGAATAGCCGCCGGATCAATGGAGATGATCACCAGCACCAGCACCACCCCGAGGATCACCATAAAGGGCACCCTGCCCTTGAGGTCGAGGCCCTTGAGGCTTTTATAGCGGAAATTGCTCACCATCAGAATCCCCGCCGCGGAGGTGACCAGGGCGGCGACGATGGCGGTGGCCAGGGAAGGCTCGGCACTGTGGCCCACCCACACCATGCCCGCCACCAGGGCGGCGGCGGAGGGGCTGGCCAGGCCGATAAAAAAGCGCTTGTCGACACTGTCCACCTGGGTATTGAAGCGGGCCAGGCGCAGGGCGGCGCAGGAGGCGTAGACGAACGCCGCCGCCCAACCCACTTTGCCCAGGCTCTGGAGCATCCAGCTGAAGCACAGCACCGCGGGGGCAACCCCGAAGGAGACCATATCCGAAAGACTGTCGTACTGGACGCCAAAGGCGCTCTGGGTGTTGGTCATGCGCGCCACCTGACCATCCAGGCCGTCGAAAAACATGGCGACAAAAATGGCAATGGCGGCCTGCTCAAAGCGGCCGTTCATGGCGGAGAGGATGGCGTAGAAGCCGCCAAACATGGCCCCGGTGGTGAGCAGGTTGGGCAGCAGGTAGATACCCCGGCGGCGAACCTGGGGCTCGGGCTGGTGCTCGGTGTCGGGGTTGTCTTGCATGGTGTCCACTCCTGAAAACTCGGGGCCTGCAGAATTTACTGCCGACCGGGATGGAGGCGTCCGGCGCCGACTGGCAGCCATTATAGGGTATTCCCCCTGGGAGGCGAAAAAAAGCGCGGCCCGGGCCGCGCTTTTTTGGGGAGATGGGAGAAGGGAGATGGGAGGACATTTCGTCTCCCGTCTCCCGCCACTCAGTTCCTGGACTTGTCCACCAGCTTGGACTTGCCGATCCAGGGCATCATGGCCCGCAACCTGGCACCCACTTCCTCGATGGGGTGCTCGGTGGACTGGCGACGGCGAGCCTTCAGTACCGGGTTGCCGGCCTGGTTGTCGAGCATGAAGTCCCGCACGAAACGGCCTTCCTGGATGTCGGTGAGGATGCGTTTCATCTCCTTTTTGGTCTCCTCGGTGATCACCCGGGGGCCGGACACATAATCGCCGTACTCGGCGGTGTTGGAGATGGAGTAGCGCATATCGGCGATGCCCCCCTGGTACATCAGGTCGACGATCAGCTTGAGTTCGTGGAGACACTCGAAGTAGGCCATTTCGGGGGCGTAGCCCGCTTCCACCAGGGTTTCAAAACCGGCCTGCACCAGGGCGGTGGCGCCGCCGCAAAGCACCGCCTGCTCGCCGAAGAGGTCGGTCTCGCACTCCTCGCGGAAGTTGGTCTCGATGATGCCGGAGCGGCCACCGCCGTTGGCGCTGGCATAGGACAGGGCGATATCCTTGGCGCGACCAGAGGTGTTCTGGTACACGGCGATCAAGGTGGGCACACCGCCGCCTTCCACATAGGTGCCGCGCACGGTGTGGCCCGGACCCTTGGGGGCGATCATGATCACATCCAGATCGGCGCGGGGCACGATCAGTTCGAAGTGGATATTGAGGCCATGGGCAAAGGCCAGCACCGCGCCTTCCTTGAGGTTGGGCTCGATCTCGCTACTGTAGATGGCCCGCTGGTGCTCGTCCGGCGCCAGGATCATCACCAGATCCGCGGCGGCAACCGCATCCGCGACCTCGGCCACCTTCAAACCTTCGCCCTCGGCCTTTTTCCAGGATGCGGAGCCCTTGCGCAGGGCGACGATAACATTTTCCACGCCGGAGTCCCTCAGGTTGAGGGCGTGGGCGTGACCCTGGGAACCATAGCCAACGATGGCCACGGTCATGCCGCGGATGATGGAAACATCACAGTCTTTGTCGTAATACACTTGCATGTTGATTCACCTTTTTTGGATAACGCATTGATAGTTAATTAGCTACCAGTTGGCAGTGAGGGTGGCACACCCGGCGAACTGTCAACCGACCACTGTGAACTGCTGATCCCCGCCTACTCACAACCTCAGGGACTTGTCCCCCCGGGATAACCCGGAAACCCCGGTGCGCGCCACTTCGACGATATCGGCTTCCGGCAGGGCGGCGATAAAGGCGTCCAGCTTACTGCTGGCGCCGGCGATCTGCACCGTGTAACCCGTGGTGCTGACATCCACGATCTGACCGCGAAAGATATCCACGGTGCGCTTGATCTCGGCCCGCTGGGCACCCCCGGCACGCACCTTCAGGAGCATCAACTCGCGCTCGACATGGGGGCCATCAGTCAAATCAATCACTTTAACAACATCAATCAACTTATTGAGTTGCTTTGTAATTTGTTCGATGATTTTGTCGTCACCCGTCGTGGTCAGCGTGAGCCTGGAGAGACTCTGATCCTCGATGGGAGCCACCGTCAGGGAGTCGATATTGTAACCCCGCTGGGAGAACAGGCCGACCACCCTGGACAGGGCGCCGGGTTCGTTTTCCATCAAAATCGAAATGATACGTCTCATCAGGTACGCTCCGTCTTGCTCAGCCACAGGTCGCGCATGGCGCCGTTGGGGGCCACATGCATGGGGTAGACATGCTCGCTGGGGTCCACGTAGATATCCATAAACACGGTGCGGTCCTTCATGGCGAAGCACTCGGCCATTTTCTCGTCCAGCTCGTCAAAGCTGGTGACCTTGATGCCCACATGGCCATAGGCCTCCGCCAGCCTGACAAAGTCCGGCAGCGAATCCTCGTAGAGGATATGGGAGTAGCGACTGCCGTACTGCATGTCCTGCCACTGCTTGACCATCCCCAGGGCCTGATTGTTGAGGGTGATGATCTTCACCGGCAACTGGTGCTGGGTACAGGTGGACAGCTCCTGGATACACATCTGGATACTGCCCTCGCCGGTGACACAGGCCACATCCGCATCCGGGTGGGCCATCTTCACCCCCATGGCTGCCGGCAAGCCGAAGCCCATGGTGCCCAGGCCTCCGGAATTGATCCACCGGCGGGGCTTGTCGAACAGGTAATACTGGGCGGCAAACATCTGGTGCTGACCCACGTCCGAGGTGACAAAGGCCTGGCCCTGGGTAATTTTGTACAGCGACTTGATGACATCCTGGGGCTTGATGACGCTGCCCGAGCTGGGCTCGTAGCGGGACGCGGTGTACAGCCCGTGGCGGGCCCGCCACTCGTCGATCTGCCGCCACCAGCCGCCCAGGGCCTCCTGGTCCGGCTTCTTGCCGGTGTCGCGAATCTGGTCGAGCATGTCCTGCAACACCACATCACAGGAACCGACAATGGGAATATCGGCATTGACCGTCTTGGAGATGGACGTGGGGTCGATGTCGATATGGATAATGGTCGCCTCGGGACAGAATTTCGCCGGGGTGTTGGTGACCCGGTCGTCGAAGCGCGCGCCCACGGCGAGGATCACATCCGCGTGATGCATGGCGGTGTTGGCCTCGAAGGTGCCGTGCATCCCCAGCATGCCGAGAAACTGGCGGTCGCTGCCGGGATAGCAGCCCAAACCCATCAGGGTGTTGGTGACCGGGTAGTTGAGCAGTTTGGCAAGTTCCGTCAGGTACTCGGAGGCCTCCGCCATGATCACCCCGCCACCGGCGTAGATCACGGGCTTTTTCGCCGCCAGCAGGGTTTTCACCGCCCGCTTGATCTGCCCGGAGTGGCCCTTGGTGGTGGGCTGGTAGGAGCGGATGCGGGTCTTTTCCGGGTACTTGTAGGCCACCTTGACATTGGGGTCGGTGACATCCTTGGGAATGTCCACCACCACCGGGCCGGGGCGCCCGGTGGAGGCGATGTAGAAGGCCTTGGCAATGGTCTCGGCGATGTCTTCCTGGCGCCTGACCATAAAGCTGTGCTTCACGATGGGGCGGGAAATCCCCACCATGTCGGTTTCCTGGAAGGCGTCGTCGCCGATCTTGTCCTGGGTGACCTGGCCGGAGACCACCACCATGGGAATGGAGTCCATGTAGGCGGTGGCGATACCTGTGATGGCGTTGGTGGCCCCTGGGCCCGAAGTCACCAGGGCCGCACCCACCTTGCCGGTGGCGCGGGCGTAGCCGTCGGCGGCGTGTACCGCGGCCTGCTCGTGGCGGCAGAGAATGTGCTTGAGCTGATCCTGGCGGAAAATGGCGTCGTAGATATGGAGTGCGGCACCGCCGGGATAACCCCAGAGATGTTCGACACCGGCTTCATGGAGAGCGCGGACGAGAATATCGCCGCCTGACATAAGTTCCACTGTAGTACCCTCATTGGTTGGTCAACACCGGCTCGACAGCCTGAAGAGAAAAACCAACACGCGGGCATTACAGGATTGCGAGGGCAACACAGGGTCAGGCGAATCAATAACTGCCGGGTTCAGACCCCATAAGGACTGCGGGTAAGCAGTTCCTTTCTGTAGATGACCAGCGAGTGACGTTCACACTCTTCTGGTATGGCACAAGCCGAAAAAGCAAGTATCCACTTGCGGGCTGCAACTCTAGCAGCAAAAGCGGATTAGTCAACCCCGAAATTGTGCTCTCACCGCGAAATCCTGGTCACTTGGCGAGCTCATCCATCCGGGCGTCGCGCTCGGCGGCCTGCTCCAGGAGCAGCTGCTCCACCCCCCGGGCGTCGTCCAGGTTCTTCTGGTAAATCACCTCGGGCTTCTCCTCGGGACCCTGCCGAAACACCAGCAGATACAGGGTCATTGAAATCACCAGCAGTGCAAGCAACATTCTGATCATGGGCAGTTACCGATTTACTCACAAGTCGGGAATTAGGGCGACACTTCGGGGTCGAGGGCAGAGGTTTCCAGCAGCGTCGGCGACAGGACGTGGCGGACCCTAATGGCACTTGCTTAAGCCAAGCAACCACATCAGGCGACTACAAAGCACCAGAGAGTCGTCAAGCAAGCGCCATTTA
>Ga0172382_10005699_pt1 | contig 18469 bp, 14 predicted proteins | sample Leawel138RmetaG_FD_122245 | JGI IMG/M metagenome (GOLD analysis project Ga0172382, IMG submission 122245) | Leachate microbial communities from a municipal landfill in Southern Ontario, Canada - Leachate well 138R metaG | ecosystem: Engineered > Solid waste > Landfill > Unclassified | place...
GGATCGAGCAACTGATCGATGTCGGTTTCGACCGTGTCGAAAAGCTCAATTTCAAAGCCCTCGGCGGCCTGGGCATTTTCTTTCTGGTCTGGTCGGTGATCAGTGTTCTCGGTCGGGTCGAGGCGGCCTTCAACCGCGTCTGGGGTGTTTCGGAACATCGGGCGCTCCTGCGCAAATTCACCGATTATCTGAGTGTCGTGATTGTCTTTCCGGCACTTGTCATCACCGCCTCATCAATCCCGGCAGTCGAGATGGTCATGCGTCTGATGGACGGCGGCAGCACCCTGCTGCCGGGCGGTCTGCTGGTTTCGCGGCTGCTCAAGGTGTCGGGGATTGTCTTCCTCCTGACGCTGTCCTTTTCGTTTCTGCTGCGCTTTCTGCCCAACACCCGGGTCAAGACCGTTCCCAGTCTGGCGGGCGGGCTGATCACGGCGCTCCTGATGCTGGGCTGGCTCAAGACCTGTGCCGCGTTTCAGTTCGGGGTCGCTAGGCAAAGCATGTTTTTCGGCAGTTTTGCAACTGTGCCAGTCCTGCTTTCCTGGGTTTACGTGAGCTGGGGTATCCTGCTTTTCGGGGCGGAGGTTTCCTTCGCCGTGCAGAATGCCGATACTTACCGCATGGAGCTCGAAGCCGCCCGTGCCAGTCTGCGCACCCGCTGGCTGGTGGCGGCCGATCTGCTTGCGACGGCGGCGGCGGCTCTGCGCGACGGCGACGGCCTGCTGCACATCCCGACCTATGTCAGCCGGCGCCGCGTTTCGGTGCGGCTGGTCAACGATGTCGTCCACGAACTCTCCGAGCGTCAACTGCTGGCGGAGGTCACCAGCTCACCCGGCTCATTTGCCGTGCGCCGCGACGTGCTCAACCTGACCCTCGGCGAGCTGGGCACGGTACTGATGGATACCGGCGTACCGGCCGCCACGCTCGGTTTGCATCCGGCCTCCCTCTCGCCCCTCTACGATCCGCTCGACCGCTCCTTTGTACAGATGCTGCCGCAGCGGATTGCCGAAATAGATCTTCAGCTTGCATTCGAAAATGTCCAGAACAGTCAAACCCCCAGCTAATACTCCCGCCAACCGCTGGCGTCATGCCGGTGCGCTGCTGCTGATTGCGCTGGTGGCCGCCGCCAGCCTTCCGCTCGAAGGCTGCCTCTCCGGCAGCCGCATTTCGGCACCGCGCAATGCCCGCCGGATTGAAGTGGAGATGGTGGCGACGGCCTACGACGACGGCCCCGAATCCTGCGGCTGGAAGCGCAACTGGTACGGACGTCCGGTCTATGCCTACGGTCCGATGAAGGGCAAGCCCAAACAGGTCGGCATCACCGCCAGCGGAGTGCGTACCAGCCACGGCACGATTGCGGCGGATACGGCGTATTACCCGATGGGGACGGTGATGTATGTGCCGGGGTACGGCTATGGCGTCGTCGAAGACCGCGGTGGCGACATCAAGGGGCCGCAGCGCATCGACCTCTGGCACAGCACCCGCCGCCAGGCGCTCCAGTGGGGGCGCCAGCGCGTGCGGGTGATCGTCTTTGTGCCCGACAGGGGCTGAGCCTGTACCGGCGACGCTCTTCTCAGAGGCGCGGACCGAAGACCGGGTCGGCCGGCATGGCGGCCAGGGTATCGGCCAGCAGTTGCGAGGCCTGTTCGACATCACTCAGCGAGAGCGTTTCGACCGGGGTATGCATGTAACGCAGCGGCACACTGACCAGCGAGACGGCCGCCCCGCTGCGCGACATGCGGATCGCGAAGGCGTTGGTGCCGCTGGCACGCGCTGTCGCCTGGGGCTGGAGCGTGACCTGGGATGCTGCGGCGGCCGCTTCGATGCGTTCGTTGAGCGACTTGTCGTAGGCCGGGCCGTAGGCCAGCACCGGACCGCCGCCGAGCTTGATCTGGCCGACGCGCTTTTCGTCCTTGCCGGGATCGTCGCTGGCAAAGGTCACATCGACCGCGATGCCGGCCTGCGGCGCAACGCCAAAAGCCGCCACCTTGGCACCCAGCAGACCCATCTCCTCCTGAGTGCTGCTGATGGCGTGGACAGCCACATTCAGCTTGCGGCCCTTGAGGCGGCGCAGGGCGTCCATCACGACAAAAGCGCCGACGCGGTCATCCATCGCGCGTGCTGAGACGCGGTCGCCGAGCAGTTCGCGCCAGCCGGTTTCGGCCACGGCGGGGGTGCCGATTGCGACAGCTTCGAGGGCTTCCTCGCGGGAGCTGGCGCCGATATCGACCCAGAGATCCGTCAGTTTGGCGACACCGTGCTCGCGTTCCTTGGCATCCATCAGGTGGATCGCCTTGGCACCCACGACCCCGCGCACCGGACCCTTGCGGCCTTGCAGGACGAGCCTTTCGCCCGGCAGGAGCTGGATATTGACCCCGCCGACGGCGGCCATGTAGAGAAAGCCCTCGTTATCGACATGCTGCACCATCAGGCCGATCTCGTCGCAGTGACCGTCGATCATAATCCGCACCGGGGCATCGGGGTTGACCACGGCGTGCAGGTTGCCATGGACATCCACATCGACCGAGTCGGCATAAGGTCGCACATACTCGGCAATCAGGCGCTGACCGGGCATTTCCCAGCCGCTCGGGGTCGGTGTTTCCAGGAGTTGGCGTAAAAAGTTCTGGGCTGACTTGTCCATAAATAACCTCTTCAAAAACTTGCTGTCGGAGCAGAATGTTCCGTCGTTGCGTCTATACTATAGTTAATTCGTTCCGCTTGTGGAAGTTATTTTGACAAACCCCTCGCGATCCCGCGCAACAATCCATAGCGAACAAATAGAGCTTGCAGCTTTTTTCGTAATTTCGCACAATGGAAACGCATGAGCGCACCCCTTGCCAAAAGTCTCAATAAAACTGCTCCACGTGTTCTGGCCCGTTGCGGCGACGGCACGAGCTGGCAGCTTATCTCCGTTCACGGAGGCTCCGGAATGCGCGCCCGCATGACGGTGCTGGGGCTGGTGCAGGGCGAGTGCATACATGTCGTCCGCAACCGCTTTCCCGGTCCTCTGATTGTGGAAGTCAAGGGCACGCGTCTGCTCCTGGGGGTCGGCATGGCTTCACGGATCCTGGTGGAACCCTGCTGTAATCAGATATGAAAACATCGCGCAAGCGCCCCCTCGTCGTGGCGATCGCCGGTAATCCCAATTCCGGCAAAACAACCCTTTTCAACGCCCTGACGGGAGCGACGGCGCATGTCGGCAACTATGCCGGCGTGACGGTCGAGCTGAAGCGCGGGCGGGTGCAGGCGCAGGGGCAGGAGATCGAGTTTGTCGATCTGCCCGGCACCTACAGCTTGACGGCCTATTCGGCCGAGGAGATGGTGGCGCGTCAGTTTTTGATGGACGAAAAACCCGATGTGGTCGTGATCGTGGCCGATGCCTCCAACCTTGAGCGGCACCTCTATCTGGCCTTGCAGATCGCCGAGCTGGGGATTCCGCGCGTCGTGGCGCTGAGCATGGCCGATATCGCCCGCACGCAGGGGATACGCTTCGATACGGAACGCCTGGGGCAGCTCTTCGGCACGGCGCTTGTCGAAACGGTCGCACCGCGCAAAGAGGGGATGGATGAGCTGGTCGCGGCCGTACTCGAACGGGCGGCCAATACAGGTGCCGGCCTGCCGATTCGCGTGCCCTACGGCCACGAGCTGGAGGAGTCGATCGGGAGGGTGATCGAGCTGCTGGCGCGTGAGGCCCCGGAGCGTCTGCCTAAGGAGGAGTATCTCAAACGCGTGACGGCCCTGCAGTTGCTCGAACAACTGCCCGATACCATGGCACGTTATGATGACCCGACCATCGTCGCGCTGCTCGAGTCCGAGCGCCGCCGGCTGCGCCAGCTCCTGCGCGACAACCCCGAGATCGCCATCGCCACGCGCCGCTATGGTTTCATCGCCGGAGCCTGTGCCGAAACGATCCGCACCACCGCCGAATCGCGCTATGCCATTTCCGACCGGATCGACCGCATCGTGCTGGCTCCGGGGCTCGGTTTTGTCTTTCTGCTGGGATTGCTCTATGTGGTTTTCTGGGCGACCTTCACCCTCGGAGCCTGGCCGCAGGAGGCGCTCGACTGGTTCTTTTTCTCCTTCATCGGCAAAAATCTGGCCGCCCTCTGGCCGCCCGATTCGACCAGTCTGCTCAAGGATCTGCTGCTCAACGGCATCCTCTCGGGTGTCGGCGGTGTGCTGGAGTTTCTGCCCAATATCATGATCCTCTTCTTCGGCATCGCCCTGCTCGAAGGCTCGGGCTACATGGCGCGGGCGGCCTTCCTGATGGACCGGGCCATGCACCGGATCGGCCTGCACGGCAAGAGCTTCATCCCGATGCTGATCGGGATCGGCTGTACCGTGCCGGCGATCATGGCGACACGTGTGCTCGATACGCGCCGCGACCGGCTGACGACTCTGCTGGTGCTGCCTTTCATCAGTTGTGGTGCGCGCTTTGCGGTCTATGCAATGCTGATTCCGGCCTTCTTCGAGCGGCACTGGCGCGCCCCGATTCTGATGCTGCTCTATATCCTGGGCGCCCTGCTGGCCATCGGCGGTGCCCGGTTGCTGCGCGGCACGATCCTCAAGGGCGACAACACGCCCTTTGTGATGGAGCTGCCGCCCTACCGCCTGCCGACCCTGCGCGGCAGTCTGCTGCACATGTGGCGGCGCGGTCGGGCCTACATCGTCAACGCCGGCACGATCGTGCTGGCGTTTTCAATCGTCATGTGGTTTTTCTCGACCTTTCCCCGCAATCTGGAGGGGCCTGATGAGGTGGACGGCGGCGAGACGGTGGAGTTCAGCCAGACCGTGGCCCGCAATTCCTATGCCGACCGGATCGGCCGGGCGATGGAGCCGGTGCTGCGTCCGATGGGCTTCGATGCCCGCATCGGCACGGCTCTGATCGGCTCGATTGCCGGCAAGGAACTGCTGATTTCGCAACTGGGTGTGGCCTTCGCCATCGGCGAGACTGATCCGATGGAGCCGGACGATGCCGAGGAACGCAATCTCGGCGAGCTGCCGCTGCAGAAGCTGCTGCGTCAGAACTACCGTCCGCTGGTCGGTTTCTGTCTGCTGCTCTTCAGCATGCTCAGCACGCCCTGTCTGGCGACGATTGCCGTGACCTGGAAGGAGGGCGGCCACTTCAAGTGGGCACTCTTGCAGACCGCCATGCTGAGCGTGGCGGCTTTCGTGATCACGGCGCTGGTTTACCAGGCCGGAACGGCGCTCGGCTGGTAACGCCGGACGATTTCCCGCATGGCCGGCTGCGCCTCTTCAAGCCGCTGCGCCAGCGCCAGTTGCGAGCGCGTGCGCACGAGGTTGTGCTCGGGATACTTGATACGGAAGTAGTGGTCGCCGTTCAGATAGTCGGCCAGGAAACGGGTGGCCAGTTCGAGCGTCATCACCCAGCCGGACTCCGGCAGCAGCTCAACCTCGGCTGCGGTCAGCATGTCGCCGGCCGCATCGAGATAGCCTGCCACCAGTGCCTCGAAGAAGGGCAGGCGGATCTCGATTTTGGAGGTGTCGGGTTCGGCTTCGTCGGCCGGATTGCAGATCGAGCGTACGAGATCGCCGAAGTCGTGCAGCGCCAGACCGGGCATGACCGTATCGAGATCGATCACACAGACCGCCTTGCGCGTATCGCTGTCGAGCAGCACGTTGGAGAGCTTGGCGTCGTTGTGAACCGTGCGTTCGGGAAACGCTCCGTCCTCGCAGGCGCACTGCAGGACGGTTGCCGCCGCGGTGCGGCTGAAGCAGGCTTGCAGCTCCGCGCGCATGGCCGCCGTGCGCCCGACGGCATCGGTGCGCGCCGCGTTGTCGAGTTGCGCATAGCGCAGCCGCGTGTCGTGGAATCCGGGAATCGTCTCCTGCAGCCGCGCACCCGGCAGGTCGGCCAGCAGGTGCTGAAAGCGCCCGAAAGCCAGCGCCGCCTCGTAGGCCTCGGTCGGGGTGTCGGCCGTCAGTTTGGCATCGGCGCGCTCGATACAGGGATAGAGCCGCCAGGCATCGCCCGAGGGGTCGGGACAGAAGGGCGTACCGTCGCGCGTGCGTAGAAAGCGGATCGCACCGCGCCGGACGGCCTCGCCGTTGGCGCCGTTGGCGGCCAGTTTGTCGATGGCATGTTCGGAAACGCGGATGGCGTTGTCCATCAGCACCGGGATATTGCGGAAAACTCGTCCGTTGATGCGCTGCAGCACATAGGACTCGCCGACACCATGTTCCTGCATTTTGACGACGTAGGTCTGGTTGATGTGTCCGCCCATCCACTGAGTAAAGCCGGTCATGCTGCCGGCAAGGGCAAATGAATCCAGCACAGACAGAATCTGTTCTTCGAGGTTGTCCGAATGAGGCATTTTGGTCCGCAAACTTCCTTTTGGCAGCACAGGAGTTCTTGCTCCTCCCGGTGTCTTTCGGCTCTCTATTATGCCGTGAGAGCGATGGTGCGGCAATCTGTAAAATCTGCTACAGTGCCGCCATGTCTTTTGAGCTTGTACTGGGCCCCCTGCGGGGCGTGACGCTGGCCACTTTCCGGGCCGTGCTGGCCGGGCAATCCGGCGGATTCGACAAAGCCGTGGCACCCTTTGTGCCGACGGTGGCGGGCGAACGTATCAAGCCGGTTCTGCTGAAGGATGTCGCCATGCTCTCGCAGTCGGGCATGAAAATCATCCCGCAGGTGATCGGCAAGGATCCCGCCCAGCTCCGCGCCATGCTCGCCGCCATGGCTGCTCTGGGCCACAGCGAGGTCAACCTTAACCTCGGCTGCCCCTGGAAGTTTGTCATCAAAAAAGGCCGCGGCTGCGGACTCTTTGCCGATGCCGACAACCTGCGCCGCATGCTCGATGCCGGTTGTGAAGCAATGCCGGGAGGCTTTTCCGTCAAGCTGCGGCTGGGCTTGCAGGACACCGGTCTGCTGGCCGAACGCATCCCGCTGCTCAACCAGTATCCTCTGGCCGGCATCACAGTCCACCCGCGCACGGCGGCGCAGATGTACGATGGCGCGGTCTGGCTGGATGAGTTTGCCGCCGTTTACCGCGAACTGCTGGCACCGCTGACCTACAACGGTGACATCTTCACCCCGGCAGATTTTGTCGGTCTGCAAAAGCGCTTTCCGGACATCTCCCGCTGGATGATCGGACGCGGGGCGGCGACGGATCCCTTCCTGGCGCGTACGATCCGGCGGACGGTCGGGAGCGACGCAAAAACAGCCGGCACAGCCCAGCCGACGCTGGCGGAGCTGCGGCGTTTTTACGACGAGATTTATGCCCGCTACCGCGCCGAGCTCTACGGCCCGGCTTCACTGCTGGGGCGGATGAAGGAACTGTGGGGCTACCTGCACGAACGCTGCGAGGATGGTGCAAAGCTGCTGCGCCAGGTCAGGCATTGCCACAAGATTGACGAGTATGATCGGCATGTCGAAGCTTGGTTCGCGCGGGTCGGGCGACTGGCACCGGTGCCGTCGCGGATCAGTCTCGAGTGAGCATCAGCCAAACCGGGCGGCAGTTTTTCGCGCCGGTGGCTGATATTCAAAAATGGAGGACGAATGTCCCCATGAGCCGCAAGAGCAAAGAAAAGCGCATGTTTCAGAAAAAAAAGCGTTAACTCTTGCAGTTTTAGGGTCAGATCATGCCGCTGACGAAGGTCGGGTAGGGGCCGTTGTCGTCGAGACGTTTCAGCAGGAGTGCCAGTTCCATCAGATGGTAGTCGCCCCAGAGGCTCGATTCGCCGTTGGTGACCTTCTTGCCGCGCGGGACATAGTCCCAGTGGTTGGGCCAGTGATAGACCGAGTGCAGCAGCAGACCCTGGTGCCGGGGCGCGGTGGAGAGGTAGGGCTCCTTGAAGAGCGTGCGGGCGACAGTCAGGCCGGCCTGATGGTAGCGTTCGCCGCGCTTGGGACCCATAAACTTGCCGAGACGCAGCAGACCCTGGGCGGCGATGGCGGCCGCCGAGGAATCGACCGGTTCGAAGTTGTTGTAGGGGTCGGCGGCACGCTTGCGCCAGTCGCCGAGCTTGTGGAGCTGTGGAGCGCCGTCGTCCCAGTAGGGGATGCCGTCGCTGGCGGTCACGTCGTCGATCCAGTGGTCGCAGGTATCGATGGCGGCACGCTTGAAGAGATCGAGGAGTCCCTTGCGGTCCAGTCCGGCCACAACGGGGAAGTTTTCTTCCGGCAATTTGCTGAGGATTTCGAGCTGTTCGGCATAGCCGAGCATGGCCCAGGCGAGACCTCGCGTCCAGGTTGAGAAGGGCGAGTAGCCCTGCTGGGTGGCGCGTGTACGGAAGCGCCCGTCGGTGCGGTTGAAGACCCCTTCATGTGCGGTGCGGCCGCGGACATCGTAGGTATGGCCCGAATCGCCGTGGAAGATGATGAAGCGATCAGTCGTGACAGCATGTTGCAGGGCGCGTTCGAGCAGGTTGATGCGCTGGTCGTTTTCGCCCATCAGCACATGGCCGAGGCAGTGTGAGGCGACCAGAATGCGCAGGCTGCGCATCGTATCGACAAAGAGCGAGTGCGGGCCGTTGAAGGACTGGATGAACCCCAGCCCCTCCGGCAGCGCGGTCCAGCGGCTGGCCTGCACAGCACCGGAGAGGCGGATGGCGAGGCGGCAGTACTCAGCCTCAGTCTCGGCCGGATCCGGCAGGGTGCCTTCCGTCACCAGCCGCAGCAGCGTGCCGTAGGTGGAGAGATTGTTGAAACCATGGTCATGCACTCCGACATGCGTCAGGTGCGGGGCCATGTTCTGGTAGATGCGGTGACGTCCGGCCAGCATCAGTTTTTCCGACCCGGTGGCTTCGCCGGCCAGCAGCATGATGCCGTACTGGAAGCCCTGGGTCCACTCGGTCCAGCCGCGCGTGGTGTATTTGCCCTTGACGGTGAAAACCGGTGTCCCTTGGGTGGTATCCCACGAACGGTCAAGGTTGGCGGACTTTGCAGCGGCCAGTTCAAACGCCTTTGCGACCGGCTTGCGCAGATCGGCGGGGGTCAAGGTCATGTTGACTCTCATAAAGCTCTCCTTGGCTTTGGTTGGGGTTCGTTAATGGTGAGGGGCCGTCTCAGCCCAGTTTTTTGCCCATCAGCGCCACCAGCGGACGCACTGCCTCCATGAAGCTCGCAAACTGGTCCGACGGCCACTGCTGGGCGGCATCGCTCAGGGCATTGACGGGATCGGGATGCGCCTCGACTATAATGCCATCGGCACCGGCGGCAATTCCGGCCAGTGCCATCGGCAGCACGAGTGCGCGACGACCGGCGGCGTGGCTCGGATCGACCACGATCGGCAGGTGCGTCTCCTGTTTGGCGACGGCGATGGCACCGACATCGAGCGTCCCGCGGGTGGCGGTTTCGAAGGTGCGGATACCGCGCTCGCAGAGCACCACATCGGGACAGCCGTTGACGAGCAGATACTCGCCGGCCGAAATCCATTCCTCGATCGTAGTCGCCATGCCGCGTTTGAGCAGCACGGGGCGGCCGGCGGAGGCGACACACTCCAGCAGGTGGTAGTTCTGGCAGTTGCGTGCGCCGATCTGCAGCATGTCGGCCACGGCGGCGACTTTCTCGACATGCGTCACACCGACCACCTCGGTCACGACCGACACGCCGAACTTGGCCTTGGCCTCGGCCAGCAGCTCGAGTCCTTCTTCGGCCAGTCCCTGAAAATCGTAAGGCGAGGTGCGCGGCTTGTAGGCCCCGCCGCGGATGATGCGTACGCCACAGGCAGTCAGATGCTGCACGGCCGTCATGAACTGCTTGCGGCTCTCAATCGCACAGGGGCCGGAAATGACCTGGAAAGCTCCGGCACCCAGCGGGTAGTGGCCGATCATGACGCGCGAATCCTCCGGCCGACATTCGCGGCTGGCGACTTTGTAGCGCTTCTGGATCGGAATAACTGTAGCGACCGGCTCGAGCCCCTGCAGGGTTTCGAGTGAACGGTTGGAAAGTTCGTCGCCGACGGCGGCCACGATGGTCCGTTCGACACCCTGGATGACGCGCGGGGCATAGCCCAGCTCGGCCACGTGGAGGGTGACCTGGTCAATCGCTGCCTGATCGACATTCGGTTTGAGTACGATAATCATAATGCCCTGACTTCTGATGGTCGGGGAGAGGCGGAAAAAGATCAAGCCGCGCCACCCCCGGGGTGTCACGCGGCTTTCCGTGTTTGCGTTTGGCTGAAAACTGTGCTGTCAGTCCGTTCAACCATGCAAGCCGGGACGCGTGACGCCCGGCATGGTAAACGAAATCTGGTAAAGCGTTGTTTTCATGTTGTGAAATGGATAACCGACAGACCCCAGAATCGCACAAAGGCCTCATTCCCGCAAGCCAATAGTTGCACTTCCTACCACTCGCCGGTTTGGCTCTGTTGCAGGTCGGATTCGCGGGGGGCGATGAAGTTGACGACGAAGGGTTCTTCGCGGTTATTGAGCAACATCCGGTAGCGTCCGGTCTGAGGCGGTGCCCACTCGATTCTGCCCGTAGGTGCCGGCAACTCTACCCGACCATCAGGTGTCATAAAAACGGCCTGGGCAGCTCGGCTATCGACGCTGAAGCGTGCGGCTTTTCCGGCGGTGAGGTTGCGCCGGTCGGGCCCGGGCTGTCGCTCGGCAGCCGCTTGGACGAGGTTCCAGACCAGTGCCGGCCAGGCTGGCGAGCGGAAGAGCGCATCCTGTGCCCCCCGGGAGACCAGATACAGCACCGGCGCTCCGCGCGGCGGCTCGACGAGGCTTAGCAGCGGACGGTCGTCGCTGAGCAGCAGGGCGCGTCCGGGCAGGCTGTTGGTGCCGACCGGCCAGGTGAGGCCGGCAAAAGACACCCCTTCGAGCAGCGGATGGGTCGCCTCGCTCAGCCAGGGGCCGCAGCGCAGTTGCGATTCGGCAGGTTGGACAAAGATCAGGCTCCAGTGTGCCGCTCCGGCCAGCGGCTGTGCCGGCAACTGGTCGGTCAGGAGCAGCTCCGCCGCTTGCTCGCCGCTCGCCAGCCTCCCCGTGGCGGCCAGAGCGCGAAGGGCGACCTGTTGCAGGGCGGGGTCGCGCAGTTCGACCCGCGCTGCGACCCGGCGCGGCAGGTCGGGCAGCAGCAGTACAAGGTTGTCGAGCGCCAGGGCATCATCCTCGATCTCCACCTGCAACTCCGGCGTGGCGGCGGGCAGTTCGAGACGCAGAAGTCCGCGCCCTTCCTCGTTCAATGCCAACAGCGCATCGTAAATCGCGCTGCCACCCGGGACGGTGCTGATGGTGAGCCGCACCGGCGCGGTGCCGGCACCGAAGCGGCGGACTTCGATCAGAAGATTTTCACGCCCATCTGCCAGGGCCGTCCGTTCGGCGAGGGTGATGGCACGGTTGGGCAGCGGTTGGCCGGATGCCAGCCAGCGGACGGAGGGCGGGAGCTGGTCGGGCACTGCCGGAGCGCGGTCGGTCAGGATCAGAATTTCGTCGGCCGGGTCGCGCATGCTCAGGACAAGGCCGAGCGTGGCTTCGAGACTGTCGCCCGGCTCGCTGCAGTCGATGGCTGACAGTTGCTTCAGAGCCTGATCGGCTGTGAACGCGCCGAGGTTTTCCGCTCCGGCGGCACGAGCCAGCAGGATGCGGATACGTGTGCGGGTGCGGAAACTGCCCTGCTGGCGTGCCTGGCGGATGGCACGTTCAGCGGCGCTGCGGCCATCGGCCGCGACGGCTCCCATCGAGGCCGAGGGGTCGAAAACCAGCCAGAGGGTGCTGCTGTCCTGCCGTTTGAAACGCGGCCCGGCGGCGGCAATGACGAGGCTGCTGATAATCAGCAACTCCAGCAGAAAGAGCCAGGGCAGGCGCAGTTTTTCGCGTCGCAGTCCGCTCAGATGCGGCTGGGTGGCCTGTCGCCAGAGCAGCAGACTGGAAACGGTACGCCGACGGTAGCGTGCCCGTAGAAAATAGATCGCCACCAGCCCCGGCAGCAGCAGTGCCAGCCCGCTCAGAGCCAATGGATAGAGAAAAGACACCTCAGAGCACCTCCAGCAGGCCGCAGTTTTCGAGGGCGGAGAGACGTTCGGAGCGGAAGAAATCCTCGGCCGTGACAGTGACAAAAGTGGCACCGCAGGCACGACAGGCGTTGAGCCAGCTTTCGCGGTGACGCTGCAGCGCGGCACGATAGGAGTCACAGGCGGCGGGATTGACCACGAGGTCGATCACCTCACCCGTTTCGGCATCTTCGAGACGGCTGGCACCCTGCGGGGTGGGGTTTTCCTCCCAGGCACTGAGAAGCTGAATGATGGTCAGACTGGCGGCCCGATCGGCCAGACGACTCAGCAGGGGACGCGGATCACAATCCCAGAGCAGATCGCTGATGACGACCCGCACACCGTGCGGCCGCCAGGCGGGCGGACTGTGCTGCAGCAGACGGTCGGGGGAGTGGGTGGTGGCAAAGTCGGGACTCTGCCACGCGGCGGGATCGTCGGCCGAGTTGGGCAGGGCTGCGATACGTTCGGCGGCCTGCCAGATCGTGCGCGAACATTGAGCCTGACCGGCTGCAGCAGCACAGGCGGCGGTCAGCAGGGCGGCGGCGGAGGCTTTGACTTCGGCCGGTTCGGCCATCGAGCGCGAACAGTCGAGCAACAGGTCGAGATGCGGGGCGACCTCTTCGCGGAAGAGCTTGACCACTTCGCGGTCGCTGCGGGCATAGACACTCCAGTCGAGGTGGCGCAGGTCATCGCCGGGATGGTAGTCGCGATAGTCGTGGAAATCGAGCGAGGCACCAGCAGCCGTGCCGAGTCGGGCACCGCTGCGACCCCGCAGGCTGGCCTGCGGTAGGACTAGCCGGTAGCGCAGACCGAGGTTGCGACCGCGTACCAAGCCGTCGCGGATCGTGGGGCTGGAGGTGGAGTCGTTCAATCTGTTTTCGTGGGTAGAAGCGGTGGCGGTGGCGGCATATCGGCGGGCGGTCTGAACTCCCTGAAAGCACGTGCCAGACCCGGCAGGTTCACCAGCAGAGCCAGCAGTATCCAGAGAACCGCGCCGCCAACCATACCCTCCGTGATATCGTCGGCAAAAGCGGCGAACACATTGCCGAAGACCCAGAGCGGACCCGTGGCACCCTGACCGAGACCGATCACATAAGGTACCGCGGAACCGATCAGCAGCAGCACGATGGCGGCGAGGGCGGCAAAGCGCCAGGAAATCCAGCGTGCCAGCCACCAGAGCCAGATGGCGCGGGCAAACCAGATGTAGCCCAGAATTGTGAGAATGAAGATGGTAAACGAGTCGATGTCGTCGAAACCGGAGTGGGGTCTGACGGCGGCACTGCCGACGGCACTGATGATGACAGTCAGGAGCGACATGATCAGGGCCCAGACCAGCCCGTTTTCGGCACCGGAGTAGAAGACAAACTGCATCAGACGACGGAAGGGATGGGGCGAGACGCGAGCCAGGACGCGGCGACTGTAGCCGGGAGCTAGCGCCACCGAGATGAAACTGCAGAGGGCGAACGCCAGAACCGATAGAAAGCCCCAGGCTTCAAGGGAATCCCCTGTGGGCTTGCGGTAGTAATAATCGACTGCAATGACACCCCAGAAGAGCCAGATGCCGGTGACCCACCAGCGGAAAGCCGGGCCACGGTTGGAACCGGCGGGGCTGATGAGGGCGATGCTGCCACGGCGCAGGATCAGGCAGAGACTGAGCCAGATACCGCAGAAGACCAGTGCCACAATAAAATCGGAACTGTTGGAGAGTGAAAAATTGCCTTCGCTGACGAGGCCATAGTTGGCGGCGATAGTGAAACCGATCATGATCGGCAGAGCCTGGACACCGCCCAGCAGCAGCAGACCACGCGCCACCCGCGACGGGGCGAGAATCGCCAGCAGCAATGCGGCACAGATCGTTGCGATCACGATCATGGTCAGCATGACGACCGAGATCAGGGCCGCGGTCAGGTCCAGCCCGCGCAGAAAGTGCGCCAGCACCATGAAGGGCAGGGTGGCACTGATCAGAAAAATCACCAGCACAACCGCACCGGCGATCTTGCCATCGACAAACTGGCGTGGCTTGAGGATGGTGGTGAACTGCAAATCGAGGTGTTCGTTGCTGCGTTCCGCTCCCATGCGGATCGCCACAAAATAGGGCAGGGCGAAGAGCAGCAGCAGACAGAGCAGGATGTAGATCGTATGGAAAACGGTCGTGCCGTACTTGGTCGAAACGGCGCTCGGTTCATCCTCGTTCAGCAGGACGATCGTCACAGCTACCAGCGCAATCGCGAGCAGCCCGATCAGACCGGCCGCCACGATGCGGCTGCGCACGATCTGGCGCAGTTCTTTGAGGGTAACGGGATTGATTTGCAGACTCATGCGATTTCTCCACGGGTTACTCTCATGAAGACCTGTTCGAGGCCGATCTGTTCGGGGCGGAACTCGACCACCGGCAGACCGCGTGCGACGAGCGAGCCCAGGATTGCGGCCAGTGCCTCGTTACCGGCGGCGACAGTAGCCACGCAGGTTTCGTTGCGCTGGAAAGCTTCGGTCACGCCGGGGGTTTCGAGCAGGGCGCGTAGCAGCTCGGCCGCCGGCACGAGGGCACGCACCAGCAGTTGCTGCCGGTCTTGCGTATCGTTGGCCAGAGTCGCGACAGTGCCACTGCCCATCAGGCGGCCTTTTTCGATAATGACGACACTCGAACACATCTCGCCCAGCTCGGCCAGGATGTGCGAGCTGATCAGGATCGCCTTGCCGCTTTCGGCCAGCGCCTGCACCAGCTCGCGCAGTTCGATACGGGCACGCGGGTCGAGTCCGTTGGCCGGCTCATCCATCACCAGCAGCGAGGGACGGTGAACCAGGGCACGCGCCAGCGAGACGCGCTGCTTCATGCCCTTGGAGAGTTTTTTGAGCGTCTGGTCGCGGAAGGATTCGATGCCGGTAAAGGACTCGACCTCGGCCACCGCCTCGTGCAGGGCTGCACCCCTGAAGCCGAAGGCACGGCCGAAGAAATCGACATACTCGTGGGCCGTCATGTCGGCATGTTCGGGCAGGGCATCGGGCATGTAGCCGATCTGGCGGCGGGCATGTTCGGGATAATCGAGCAGCGAAATGCCGTCTAGCAGCACATCGCCGGCGGTCGCTTCGTCGAGCGTGGCGACAATACGCAGGGTGGTGGTTTTGCCGGCACCGTTGGGGCCGACAAAGCCGACGACCTCACCGTCGCCGAGGCTGAAGGAGATGTCGTCCACCGCCCGCAGCTTGCCGAAGTGGCGTGAGAGATTGTTGATTTCGAGCTTCATGGTTCCCTCCCTTCGGCGGTGAACCAGCCGGCGACAATCGAGCGGGCGGAGTCCTTGTTGCGTTGACCGGCCAGGGGATTTTCGATAAAAGGTGCGCCGTCGAGCAGGGCGATATAGCTGGCAGGTTCGGGTGAGAACTGGTTGGCGACACCGGGCTGCATCTGGCGCACGACAGACTCGATATGCCAGCCGATATCGGTGGCTTTGGCAGCCGCATCGCCGAGAAAATCGCCCAGCAGCGGTGCGTTGGCGCGGCGCAGTCCGGTGCTCTGCAAGAGACGCTTTTCGCCCGTCGCGAGGTTGCTCCCGTCGTAGACGTGGCCCCGGCTGTCGCAGAGCAGGAGCAACCGGATGGGGGCACCGAGGGCGTTGACGACCTCAAGGCCGGCGGCGGTTTCGCGCACTACCAGACGCTCGCTGCGTGTTTCGCTGCGGCGCAGGCGGAAGAAGGCGGGGATGCGCGACTGTACCCAGCCCGCGACATAGTGCTGGTCGCGTCCGATTTCGATACGGCCCGAAAAGACATCCGAGAAGGGCGAAACCTCGGTATGGTGGTCGAAATGCAGACCGTCGCGCAGCGCCAGCGGGGTATAGACACCGAAGGCCCCCCAAGTGGCGGCATGTTGGCGCGGCTGGTCGAGCAGCGTCAGCGACTGGCGGTAGATCGAGGGCGTGATGCCTTCGGAAACGAGGGCATAGCCGAAAATGACGAAGCTGAAGGCCAGTGAAAAGGCCGGCACAGCGACGAGCAGCCAGATGCGGCGGTTGGTGCGGCGGGTCAGATGCAGCGCGACCGGCCCGGCGAGGATCACATAGATCAGCAGAATCATCAGAAAGGAACGCAGCGGAACCCTGGCCGAGGGCACGACCGGCAGCGACGGGAGAAAATCGACGTTGTCACCGTGCCAGCGACTTGTTCGGGTAGGAAGGTACCAGGGGTGGGCGGCCCTGACCCAGCTCCCGATGGCCGAGACCATTTCGTTGGAGCTGAGGCTGCTGAAGCTGGTTACCGGTTGTAGCGAAAAATGCCCCAGACCGTAGCTGTGTTCGTCGGTTGCAGCGGGCGGGTTGCGCCATGTGTCCAGTCGCCTGAGGTTGGCAATCGGACCCCAGTTTTCGGGTGGAACCAGCGTGCCGACAAAAGTGACATGTCCGCCGACAGCCACATAATCACGCAAAGCCTGACGGGCGGCGGCGGGCATCTGCTCGTAGTCGGCGGCGGCAATCAGGCAACTGTCGAAGGAGCTGTAGGCAATCCAGTTTTGAGGCCAGGCGGCGCCGCCACGATCGAAGCGCAGGGGGGAGACATTGACAAAGACATTGTTGCGCAGCAACTGATCCAGCGCTGAAACTTGCGAGACGACGCCCAGTTTTTCGATGTTAACCGAGCTGTAGCCGGAGACGAGGTTTGTCAGACCTTTGAAAGCCGTCTGCAAGTCCTCGGCAGAGAGGCTGTTTGAGAGCAGCAGGTTGAGCGGCGAGGAGTCATAGGCACGTCCGACCGAAACATGGCGAGAACGGACTTCCCGGACCGCGCGGTTGCCGACCTGGACGGCAACCTTTTCAGAGTAGGTGTTGAATGCGACAGCCGGTTGGTTGATCGAGATTACGCTGCGGCTGCCGGCGTTGGCCAGCACTGTCTGTGAAAGACTACGCAGCCCCTCGCCGGAATCTGGCTCGTCGGGAATCGTCAGTCTGACCCGGCGTGACTCGGTTGTGGGATTGTTAATGATAAAACTGCGCTCGACCGTGCCATGACGCCATTTGTCGGAAAAGAGGGTCGTTTCCTCGATCGTCAGACCATCCGGCAGGGCTTCCGCCGCCGGTGCCGGGGGACAGGCCAGCACCAGCAGAGTCAGGGCAAAAAGCGGGGAGTAAAGACTGTTAAGGCGCATGGCTGACCTCCATATCCGGGGGAAGATCGAGTTCGGTCACCGTGATTGAATCGGCCAGCTCGGTCGCCAGTGCGGAGGTGCTGACCTGATCCAGCCGGGCCTGGTAGTTGAGGATCAGGCGGTGATTGAGCACCGGCTCGACCAACTGCCGCACATCCTCGAACCCGACTGAGGGGCGACCGGCCAGCAAAGCCAGGCCGCGGGCGGCTTCAGCGAGGGCGATGGCGGCACGCGGCGAGGCTCCGTAACGCACGTAACGGGCGATGCGGTCTGGAGCTTCGGCGGCGGCGGGATGTGAGGCCGCCACCAGCCGCGCAATCCAGCGGGCGACCGCCGGCGGCAGGACGACGCGATCGACCATCGCCAGACAGGCCTCGAGTTCAGCCTGGCTGAGAGTCCAGTCCGGTGCGGGGATATCGCCATGGCGGCGGCCGGTGAGGATACCGGTCAGGGTTTCGGCACTGAGGCCGCCGACATTGAGGCGGAAGAGAAAGCGGTCGAGCTGGGCTTCGGGCAGGGGATAGGTACCTTCGAGTTCGATCGGATTCTGACTGGCGAGCACGAAAAAAGGCGACGGCAGTTTGCGGGTCGTGCCGAGCAGCGTCACCGAACGTTCCTGCATCGTCTCGAGCATGGCTGACTGGGTTTTGGGCGAGGCGCGGTTTATTTCGTCGGCCAGCAGCAGGTTGCAGAAGACCGGGCCGGGCTGGAAGACCAGGTCGCGCGACCCGTCGGCCGTCGTCTGCAGGATGTGCGAGCCGAGGATGTCGCCCGGCATCAAGTCGGGGGTGAACTGGACGCGCTTGAAGCTGAGCTGCATGATGTCCGAGACGGCCTTGACGAGCGCCGTCTTGCCGAGCCCCGGCAGACCTTCGAGCAGGATATGGCCGCGGGCCAGAATGCCGGCCAGCACCAGCCGGTGCAGCGATTCGCGCCCCAGCAACATGCGGTTGAGCTGGTCGAGCGTCCGGTTGAGGGCGGTGCTGACGGGGGCGATTTCCTGAGGGGTCGGGAGAATCATGGGGACTCCGGGATTTATTTGAAGAAGCGTGAGACGGTTTCGCGATGGCGGGGCAGAATCGGGGCGGTGGCCGTGCCGCCGAGGGCACTGTCGGGCGCGACGAGGGCACCGCTGGTGGTCGGCAGGGGCTGGTCGGGCACCTCGGGAGCGGCGCTGGAAAGACCTTCGAGGTGTGACGGTGTGTCGGGGGCAAACTGGCCCGGCGCGAGGGCGAGATTTTGGAATTCGACCCCTTCGCGGCTAGAGGGATCGGTCCAGGTGAGCGGTGCGGCACCGGGACCACGCGTCGGCCCACCAACGCCCGGCAGGCCGCAGAGGGCGATCAGTTCTGCCGCCGCCAGAGCGGCC
>Ga0172382_10005703_pt1 | contig 18464 bp, 21 predicted proteins | sample Leawel138RmetaG_FD_122245 | JGI IMG/M metagenome (GOLD analysis project Ga0172382, IMG submission 122245) | Leachate microbial communities from a municipal landfill in Southern Ontario, Canada - Leachate well 138R metaG | ecosystem: Engineered > Solid waste > Landfill > Unclassified | place...
CTGGACAGCGGCCTGACGCACTTGTCGGCTGGTCTGGGGCGGCCCACCATCGGCATCTACAAGGCGTCCACGCCGGTGCGTACCCCCCTGCAGGGGGCGGGCTACACCGCCAGCCTGGGCGAGCGCGGGCAGGCGCCAGATGCCGGGCAGGTCTGCGCCGCGATACAACAGGCCTTTGAATTTTCGGGAAAACCCTTACAATAGGTCACGATGGCACCCATGCGAGGTGTGCGTGATCCGTATTCTGTATTCTGTGCTGCTGACCATACTGGCCCCGTTCCTGCTGGCCTGGATGGGTCTGCGCGCGCGGCGCGCAGGCGGGCGTTGGCAGGTGCTGGGGCGCGAGCGCTTTGGCCGGTATCCGGCGCCTGGCCTGTTGCCGCCCGGGGCGATCTGGGTGCATGCGGTCAGCCTGGGCGAGACCCGGGCGGCGATTCCGCTGGTGCGGGCGCTGCTGGCGCGTGGGTACACCGTTCTGCTGACCCACCTCACGGCCAGCGGGCGCGCCGAAGGCGCCCGGGTCTTCGCGGCCGAACTGGCCGAAGGCCGCATGCAGCAAGCCTGGCTGCCCTATGATTTCCCGGGCGCCACGCGGCGCTTCCTGCAGTATTTCCGCCCGGTGCTGGGCGTGCTGATCGAACGCGAGCTCTGGCCCAACCTGATGCACGCGGCGCGCTGCCAGCAGGTGCCCATGATGCTGGCCAGCGCCCGCATGTCGGCGGCTTCGTTGCGGCGTACCATGCGCGTGCATGCGCTGCTCGGGCCGGCGTATGCCAGCCTGGCGCGCACGTATGCGCAAACCCTGAAAGACGCGCGGCGCCTCGAGCAGGCCGGCGCGACGGCGGTCAGTGTCTCGGGCAATTTCAAGTTCGACCTGCAACAGGATGCCGAGCAGATCCGGCGCGGGGCGGCCTTTGGCCATGCCCTGGGCCGGCGCATCGTGATCATCGCGAGCACGCGCGAGGGCGAAGACGAGCGCTTCGTGCGCCAGATCCGGCATCAGCTCGACCGCACCCGCGACCAGTGCCTGGAATGCGATCCGCAGGTGTTGTTCATTCTGGTGCCGCGCCACCCTCAGCGTTTCGAGTCCGCCGCCCGGCTGCTGCAGTCCGAAGGCCTGAATTTCGTGCGGCGAACGGCGCTGCAGTCGCTGGGCGAAGGCTGCAGTTCCATGCTGGCGGCCTGCCGCGACGTGGACGTCATTCTGGGCGACACGCTGGGCGAAATGGCCTGGTACTACGCCTGCAGCCAGGTTGCCATCGTGGGCGGCAGCTTCGCGCCGCTGGGCGGGCAGAATTTCATCGAAGCCAGCGCGCTGGGCTGCCCGGTGCTGGTGGGGCCGCACACGGCGCACTTCGAACAGGCGGTGGCCGATGCCCTGCAGGCGGGCGCCATCGCGCGCGCGGCCGATCCCGCGCATGCCGTGCGCCAGGCTTTGCAATGGCTCGATGAGCCCACCGAGCTCAATCACATGGGCCAGGCCGCGCGTCATTGGGTCGGGCAGCATTCGGGGGCGGTGCAGCGGGTGCTCGACGGCATCGAAGACCTGCTGCAGCAGCGGGCGGTACCGCGGCCCGCCTGGGTGCCGCGCCAGGGCCTGGGGCCGCAGGGCCGGGCCCCCAGGGCCAGCTGATATTACAGGGCCCGCTAGCAGATAGGGCCCGTTAGCAGATGCGCAGGCCGTGGTATTTCTGGCCCAGCGCCAGGGTGGCCTGGAAGAAACCTTCTTTGTTGCCGCAATCGTAGCGCACGCCTTCATAGCGGTGCGCGTACACCGGGCGTTCGGCCAGCAGGCGCGAGATGGCGTCGGTGAGCTGGATTTCGTGCCCCACACCTGCCGGCGTACGGCGCAGGTGGTCGAAGATCTCGGGTTCGAGCACGTAGCGCCCGACCACGGCATTGTTCGACGGGGCATCGGCGGGGGCCGGTTTTTCGACGATGGATTGCAGGCGGATGTTGCGCGCATCGACCGGCTGGCCGGCGATGATGCCGTACCGGTAGGTGTCTTGCGGGTCGATGGCCTCGATGGCCACCACGCTGCCGTTGTGCTGGTGCGCGGCGTCGACCAGCTGGCGCGTCACCGGCGTTTGCGCATCGATGAGGTCGTCGGCCAGGAGGACCACGAAAGGTTCATTGCCGACGATCGGCGCTGCGCACAGCACGGCATGCCCCAGGCCCAGCGGCTGGGCCTGGCGGGTATAGATGCAATGCACGTGGCCCGGCAGCATGGGGCTGATGCTGTCGAGCAGCGCCTGTTTGCCCTTGGCGGCGAGCTCGGCCTCGAGCTCGGGCGAGCGGTCGAAGTGGTCTTCGATCGCCCGCTTGTGCCGGCCTGTCACGAAGATCAGCTCGGTGATGCCGGCCGCCAGGGCTTCTTCGACGGCATACTGGATCAGCGGCTTGTCGACGATCGGCAGCATTTCCTTGGGCATGGCCTTGGTGGCGGGCAGGAACCGGGTACCCAGGCCAGCCACGGGGAAAACGGCTTTGCGTATTGGTTTCATGGTTGCGAGGGCCGGGGTGGGGCGGCCGCGGGAGCGACCGCCGCCGGCGGGGAAGTGGCCGAAGACGCCGCGGCCGCCTGGGCCGCCACGTTGGCGCTGTCTGCCAGCCGGGCGACGCCCAGCGTGAGCGCTTGCTGATTGCGCTGTGACAACGGGCGCGGGTTGCGCCCGTGGTCGACCGGCGCCACCCCGAAAAAGCCCTGCCCATAGGCCAGCAGACCCAGATTGGCGATGATGGCGAGCGTCAGCAGAAATCGCATGGGCGCGGTCGGGTCCGGTGAACAAAGAAAGCAGTATATCCCAGGGGGGTCAGCGGGCGGCGCGTGGGGGTTGGCCAGCCACCTGATGCGGCGGCCCCGCCAGCAGTGCGAGGCCGTCGAGCACGGGATGGTCCAGTTGCGCCACGGGGCCGGGCAGGCGCTGGCCCAGCTCGGCCTGGATCTGGGGCAGGGCCCCGCCGGTGACCCATACCTGGGGCGGTGCGAGCGGGTGCTGCACGCTCGCGAGCCGGAGTTGCCGCAGGAGCGCGCCGACCTGGGCTGCGGCGATGCCGCTGGCGATGGCGGCATGGGTATCCAGCGGAAAATCGGCCAGCGGGCCCTGCGCCAGCGGCAGGTCGGCCGTTTCGCGGGCCAGGCTGTGGGCCATGAGGGTGACGCCGGGCAGGATCAGGCCCCCCAGGAACGTGGCGGCCGGCGCGCGAAGGCCGTGCCAGACCAGGGTGTCGATGGTCGTGGCCGTGCCGAAGCTGGCCAGCAGGCAGGCGGTGCCGGCGGCGGGTGCCGGGTCGGCCGTCTGCAGATGATGGATGAGGCCCAGCAGGCCGAGCCAGCGGTCCGAGCCCAGGCTGGCCGGGTTCGAATACCGGTTGCGCAGCCAGCCCTGGCCGGTGCGGCCATCGTGCCATTGCACCGCCAGGCCCCAGGCCGACTGGCAGGCGTGTTCGAGGGCGACGCGCACGGCCGGCCCGGCAACGTTGGAAGCGTGCACGGATTCGGGTACGTGCTGGCCCACGCGCTGCGCCAGGCTGTCGAGCGCGTCGCGTTCGAGCGCCTGCGGTGCGCAGGGCACCCCGGCCGGACCGGGCCCGAGCCAGGCAAACTTGATGCGCGTATTGCCGGCGTCGACGAGAAGTTTCATGCGTCCCTCCAAAGACGGCCCGGGTGCCGAACAGGGCCTCAGGAGGCGACACGGGCCGAGATCTCGCCCACCGAGATGGCGTGCAGGCCGGCCGCGTTGCGCAGCAACAGGTGGCCGCTGCTGTCGATGCCGCAGGCCACGCCCGTTTGCTGCAGGTGGCCGTCGTCGAGCACGTCGATGGGCAGCCCCGCCAGGGCATCGACCTGGGCAAAGCGCTCGGGCAGGTCGGCCAGGCCGTGGGCGGTGACCCGGTTCAGTGCCTGGTGCCAGGCGCGTGCGCAGGTGCCGACCAGGGTGCCGGCGTCGACCTGGGCCGCGGCCGGATCGGCGGCCGTGATCCGCGACCAGTCGGCCACGCGCCGGTTCAGGGCGTCGGCCAGCGTATCGGCGCCGCGCAGGTTCAGGCCCATGCCGATGATGATCAGATGATGGTCGGACACCGGGCTGGTGCCGGTGCGGCTGGATTCGATGAGAATGCCCGCCAGCTTGGCCTGATCCCAGAGCAGGTCGTTGGGCCATTTCATGGCCAGGCGCGGGCACTGGCCGGGCTGCAGCAGGCTGCGCAGGGCCTCGCAGCTGGCCATGCCCAGCAGGGGCGCCAGCGCGGGCAGCTGCCGGGCCGGCAGGAAGACGTCGAAGGCGCATGAGAACATCAGGCTGTCTCCGATCTGGTTGTGCCAGGTGCGCCCGGCCCGGCCGCGGCCTTGCGTCTGCAGGTGCGTGCCCAGCAGCCAGGGGCGCATCAGCTGGCCGTGATCCTGGCGCGCCCGTTCGAGCAGGTCGGCATTGGTGGAGCCGGTTTCGCTCAGCCAGCCCACCTGCTGGAAACCAGGCAGCGTGGCCTGCAGGCGGGCTGCCAGTGCGCCGGGGTCGGGCAGGAAGGCAGCGGGGCCGGGATTGGCCGGCGCCCCGGGGGCATGAGCGGATGACATATTAGAATAGGCGAAACAGGGTGGTGGATGCCCGGGAGCATGAAAACATGAGTTTACGCACAGAACAGGGTGTTTGTCAGGGGTTGGCCGGGCGCATCGAATACACGCTGGACCATCCGTCCGGGGCGGCCCGCGGCTGGGCGCTGGTGCTGCACCCGCATTCGCTGCATGGCGGCACGCGCGACAACAAGGTGGTCACCACGGTCGCGCGCGCCTGTGTGCAGCAGGGGCTGATGGCGATCCGGCCCAATTTCCGGGGCGTGGGCGGCTCCGAAGGCACATTCGATGCCGCCGTGGGCGAGACGGCCGACATGCTGGCCTGCGTGCGGCACGTGCTCGAGACATTCCCCTGGGCCGGTGCCAGCCCCTGGATGCTGGCCGGGTTTTCTTTCGGTTCGGCCGTGGCGGCGCAACTGCACGCCGAGCTGGCCGATCACGGCCTGCCGCTGCCGGCCCGCCTGATGCTCATTGGCTGTGCGGTCGAGCGCTTCCGGTACCGCGAACTCACCGTGCCGGCCGATACGGTGCTGGTGCATGGCGAGCACGACGAGGTCGTGCCACTGTCCGAGGGCACGGATTTTGCGCGCGCCCATCAGCTGCCGCTGCTGCTGGTGCCCGATGCGGGGCATTTCTTCCATGGCAAACTGCTCATCCTGCGCCAGATCGTGGATTCGGCCCTGGCCTGTTTCGCCGCGCCCGTGGATCCGGCCGCCTGAACAGGGCAGGCCGCTGGCCCGGCAAACGGGTATCCGGGCCAGCAAGCGGATGCCTATAATGGCAAATTGACTGCCCGACTTGCACGAAGAGCCCATCCATGACGTTTGCTCCGAAATCTGCTTTTCCGCTCCATCTCGTGGGTTCCCTGGTTCTTGCGGCCGCCCTGGCGGGGGCGCCGTTTGGCGCCGGGGCCGCCGATGCGCCGCCGGCCACCGAGGCCGCAGGCGCGCAAGGCGGGGCGGGTGCGGCAGCCGCCGGGCTGCTCACGGTCGACTCGCTGTCCAGCATCCCGGCGCCTTCGGTCGATGCCAAGGCCTGGCTGGTCATGGATGCCAACAGCGGCCAGATCATCGCCGCGCACAATCCCCAGGATCCGGTCGAACCCGCCTCGCTCACCAAGATCATGGCGGCCTATGTGGTGTTCGATGCCCTCGAGAACGGCCGCCTGAAGCTCGACCAAAAAGTGCATGTGTCCGAGAAAGCCTGGAAAACCGAAGGTTCGCGCATGTTCATCGACCCGAACAGCGACGTCCCGGTCAACGACCTGCTGCAGGGGTTGATCGTCCAGTCGGGCAATGATGCCACGGTGGCCCTGGCCGAGGCCGTGGGCGGCAGCGAGTCGGCCTTCGTGGCGCTCATGAACCAGCAGGCGCAGGCGCTTGGCCTGAAGCACACCCATTTCGTGAACTCGCCCGGCCTGCCCGATCCTGACCACACCACGACGGTCCAGGATCTGGCGCTCATGACGCGCGCGCTGGTGCAGCGCTTCCCGCAGTACATGCACTACTACAGCCAAAAAGAATATACCTACAACAAAATCCGCCAGAGCAACCGCAACCGTTTGCTGTGGGTGGATGAAACCATCGATGGCCTGAAGACCGGGCATACCAAGTCCGCGGGGTATTGCCTGGTCACCACGGCCCTGCGCGACGGGCGCCGGGTGATTTCCGTCGTGGTGGGCGCGGGCAGCGAAGCCTCGCGCGCCGAAAGCAGCCTGAAGCTGATCAACTGGGGCTACAAGAATTTCGACACCGTGCAGCTGCTCGAGGCGGCGCAGCCGGCCGTCATGGCCCAGGTCTGGGAAGGCGAGGCCGACGCCGTCGGCCTGGGGCTGGATCACGCCCTGTGGGTCACCGTGCCGCGCGGGCAGTCGGGCAGCGTGCACACCGAAGCCCGCTACCCGCAGCCGCTGCTCGCGCCACTGAGCGCGGACACGGTCATCGGCACGCTGCAGGTCGAGCTGGACGGCCACGTTCTGGCGCAGGCGCCCTTGCAGGTGCTGGCTTCGGTACCCGAGGCCGGCTTCTTTGGCCGCCTGTTCGACAAAGTCCGCCTGTTGTTCCATTGATACCGGAGACCCTGATGACTGTTTCATCCGACCTGATCCTGAGCGAACGCCAGGGCGACGTGCTCACGCTCACCCTGAACCGCCCCGACCAGTACAACGCCTTGTCCGAAGAAATGCTGACGGCCCTGCAGGCCGCCATCGATGCCTGCCGCGCCGACGACGCCCTGCGCGCGGTCGTGCTGGCGGCCCGGGGGCGCGCCTTCTGTGCCGGCCACGATCTCAAGCAGATGCGCGGCCACGCGGGCGACGAGGCCTACTACCGCGCCTTGTTCAGCCAGTGCGGGCGCCTCATGCAGAGCCTGGTGCAATTGCCGGTGCCGGTGATTGCGCGGGTCCACGGCACGGCCACGGCGGCGGGTTGCCAGCTGGTGGCCAGCTGCGACCTCGCGGTGGCGGCGCACAGCGCGCGCTTCGCCGTCTCGGGGATCAACGTAGGCCTGTTCTGTTCCACGCCGGCCGTGCCGCTGACGCGCAACGTGCCCATCAAGCAGGCCTTCGAGATGCTGGTCACCGGCCAGTTCATCAGCGCGGAACAGGCGGCGGCGCGCGGCCTGGTCAACCACGTCGTCCCAGACGACGAGCTCGACGGCGCGGTGCAGGGCCTGGTGGGCGCAATCGTCGCCAAAAGCCCGCTGGCCATCCGCACGGGCAAGACCATGGTGTATCGCCAGCTGGGCCTGCCGCTCGACAAGGCCTACGACTTCGCCGCCCAGGTCATGGCCACCAACATGCTGGCCGCCGATGCCGAAGAAGGCATCGATGCGTTCATGCAGAAGCGTCCGGCGCGCTGGCAGGGCAAATAGCACGCGCTGTTGATGCATCGCAATACGGGTTGACCCGTACTCTGCTTCAATGCAGGCATTGCGTCCACGGAGTCCCGCCATGCCTGTTCCTGCCCGCTTGCCCCGTTTCCTGGCCCTGGCCGCCCTGGCGGCCGCCTGGCCCGTGCTGGCGGCGTCGGCCTCTCCGGCCGTGGTGGCGATTCCGTCCGGTTCGTTCGAGTATCAGGCGGCGGGCGAGTTCCTCGATCAGGGGATGCCGGTCGATCCGCCGCGGGTGGCGGGCGAAGTCGGCGACGGCGTGCTCATCATGCAGCGCCAGGTCAGCCAGGCCGAATACGCCGAGTGCGTCCAGGCAGGCGCCTGCAAGCGCCTGGACAAGGCGTTTCGCCGGCTCGAGTCTCCCGAACACCCCGCGGTGGGGGTCAGTTGGGCGGATGCCACCGCCTATGCGGCCTGGTTGTCCAAAAAAACGGGGCAGGCGTGGCGCCTGCCGATCTACGAAGAATGGGTACGGGCCGCGGCCGAGCGCTATCGCGAAGAGGGCGCCCTGCCTTCGGATCCAGACAACCCGGCCGTGCGCTGGCTGGCCGAGTACCGGCGCGAGATCCAGCGCCGCCAGGGGCGCGTCAAGCCGCCCCAGCCGTTTGGGCACTTCGGCCTCAATGCGCTGGGCCTGAGCGACGTCGGCGGCAATGTCTGGGAATGGACGGATACCTGCTTCGCCAGCCACAGCGTGGGGCCGTTGCCGCTGCCGCCACGCGAAAATTGCGGGGTGCGCATTCTGGCGGGCGCGCACGTGGCGGCCATGGCGGACTTCATCCGGGATCCGCGCAATGGCGCGTGTTCGATCGGCCTGCCGCCCGCCAATCTGGGCTTCCGGCTGGTGCGCGAAGACGCCTGACCGTTGGCCAGCACAAATCGGCGCGCAACGCGACCGGTGACCTTGAGGCAGATCAAGGTTTTGCAACAAATCTGAACGCAAGCTGAATGACTTTGATTTAGCGCAATCAGGGTTTTCCCTTTGGATGAGATGATGTGGCTGTCGAACAAAACGACTCATCAAAAAACAAGGGAGTTCACCATGAAGGTATTTCGTCTGTGTATGGCTGCCACCGCCCTGGCTTCACTGCTGGCCGGCGGCGTTGCAGTGGCAGACCCTGTCGATCAGCTCGAGCACATCCAGCCCGTGCTGTTGGCCCCCCCGCACGTCATGAAGCACGAACAGGCCACGACCGCCGCGCCGCGCGTGGTCGAATTCACGATGCACATCGAGGAAAAAAAGGTCGTCATCGACGAGGAAGAGGGCACGACCCTGCAGGCCATGACCTTCAACGGCACGCTGCCCGGCCCCACCATGGTGGTGCACGAGGGCGACTACGTACAGCTGACGCTGATCAACGGCTCAGAGAACACGCTCGAGCACAACATCGACTTTCACGCATCCACCGGGGCCCTCGGGGGCGGCGCGCTGACCACGATCCAGCCGGGCGAACAGGTGGTGCTGCGCTTCAAGGCCGACCGGCCCGGTACCTTCCTGTATCACTGCGCGCCGGAAGGCATGGTGCCTTGGCACGTGGTCTCGGGCATGAGCGGCACCTTGATGGTGCTGCCGCGCGACGGCCTGAAAGACGCCGACGGCCAGCCGCTCAAGTACGACACCGCTTTTACCATCGGCGAGTTCGATCTCTACATCCCCAAGGATGAAGACGGCGAATACAAAGAGTACGACACGCCGCTGGAAAGCTATGGCGACACGGTCGAGGTCATGCGCACGCTGACCCCCAGCCACATCGTGTTCAACGGCAAGGTGGGCGCCCTGATGGGCGAAGGCGCGCTGCCGGCCAAGGTGGGCGAGACGGTGCTGTTCATCCATTCGGTGGGCAACCGCGATACGCGCCCGCACCTGATCGGCGGTCACGGCGATTACGTCTGGCAGAGCGGCAAGTTCGCCAACGCCCCCGAAAAAGACCTCGAAACCTGGTTCATCCCGGGTGGCGCGGTGGGTGCGGCGCTCTACACCTTCAAGCAACCTGGCGTCTATGCCTACGTCAACCATAACCTGATCGAGGCGTTCGAGCTCGGTGCCGCCGGCCACGTGGTGGTCGAAGGCGACTGGAACGACGACCTCATGAAACAGGTGGCGGCACCCGCACCCATCCCACAATAATCGAACCCCTACGGAGAAGACCATGTTGAAGACCCTGAGCATCGCCGCCCTGTCGCTGGCCCTGCTGCCCGCGCTGTCGGTGGCCTCGGATGCCGGCACCCTGAAAACCGGCGAAAAGCTGTACAAGCAGGCGTGTGTCGCGTGCCACAGCACCGGCGCCGCCAACGCGCCCAAGCTGGGCAACAAGAAGGCCTGGGAGCCCATCATCGCACGCGGCATGGATGAAATGATGCTGGTGGCCACGCAGGGCAAGGGCGGCATGCCGGCCCGTGGCGGTACCAAATTCGATGACGCCAGCCTGCGGGCCGCGGTCGAATACATGGTCAGCCGGGTTCGCTGATCCGCCCCCGGGGCCGCAGGCGCGGCCCGCCACGCAGCCGCCTGGGTCAGCCGGGCGGCTGTTCTGTGTCCGACAGCAGGCGCAGCTGCCAGACCAGCAGTTCCACCAGGGCCTGCAGGGCCACCGAAGACGGCAGGCCCAGCGGGTTGCCGGCGGGGTACAGCAGGGGGTGCCCGGCGATGCGGGCGCACGGCGCCAGCGGGCTGTCGCTCAGGGTGACCAGGGCGCAGCCCTGTTCCAGGGCGGCCAGGCCCAGCGCCAGGGTGTCGGGCACGTAGGGATCCTGTTCGATGAGGACGACGGCGTCCTGGGGCCGCAGGTGGCGCAACATGAGCTGCATGATGCCGCCCGTGTTCTGCAGCAGGTGCACGTCGGGCCGGAACAGGCTGCACAGGTAGCGCAGGCTGAAGGCCGCGGGATGGCTCGCATGAAACCCGGCCACGCCGATGTGCGGCGCCCGCGCCAGGCGTTCGGCACCGGCCATCACCGCCTGGCGGTGGTTGCGTTCGGCCAGCGCGGCCAGATGGCGCGATTGCTGCTGCACCTGGGCCAGCCAGCCGTCCGTGCGCGATGTCTGCATCAGCGAGACCGAGGCGGAGATCTCGCTGGCCTGCAGATCCCGTACGAACACGGCCTTCAGCGCGTCCCAGCCCGGAAAGCCCAGGTGGCGGGCCAGGCGCACCAGCGTGGCCGGCTGCACGCCGATCAGCGCCGCCAGCTTGCGCGCCGAGAGCGTACCGACCTGGGTGGGGTGTTCGAGCAGGTAACGGGCGGCCAGCCGGAACTGCGGGCTCAGGCGGTCGTATTGGGCCCGAATGTCGCGCGTGAGCGCCTCGAGCGTGGGTTGGTTCATGGTTCGCGCGACCACAGGACGTCGGCCACGCCCGCTTGCTGGTTCAGCTGGCGGGCCAGCACGAAGAACAGGTCCGAGAGCCGGTTCAGGTACTGGCGTACCGGCGGGTTGACCGGTTCCTGGGCGGCCAGGGCGACCACGGCGCGCTCGGCGCGCCGGGCCACGGAGCGGGCCAGGTGTGCCCAGGCGCCGGCCGGCGAGCCCCCCGGCAGGATGAATTCCTGCAGGGCGCCCAGGCCCTTGTTGGCAGCCTGGATGGCGGCGTCCAGGGCATGCACCTGCGCTTCTGTAACCAGGCTCGTGCCCGGGATGCTCAGTTCGCCGCCCAGATCGAAGAGGGTGTTCTGGACCTGGGCGAGCAGGGCGTCGACGGGCGGGGGCAGCGTGTGGGTGCGCCAGATGCCGATCGTGCTGTTCAGCTCGTCGACTTCGCCCAGCGCCTGGATGCGCGGGGCATTCTTGGGCACGCGCTGGCGGTCGCCCAGGCCGGTGGTACCGTCATCCCCGGTGCGGGTGGTCACGATGGAAACACGTATCGACATGGTGGCAGATCCTCCGAGGCTAGGATGGTGGCTGCGCGCAACGGGTCAGGCCTGCGCGGCCAGGCGCTGCAGGGCGTCGCCGGCGACACGCACGATGCGCCATTCCTGCAGGATTTCGGCACCGTGGTGCCTGTAGAAGTCTATCGCGTTCTGGTTCCAGTCGAGCACGACCCACTCGAAGCGCCCGCAACCCAGCGCCAGTGCCTGTGCCGCCAGGTGCCGCAGCGCCCAGCCGCCCAGGCCGCGGCCGCGATGGGCCGGCGTGATGTACACGTCTTCCAGATACAGCCCGCGCCGGTCGAGAAAGCTGGAATAGTTGTGGAACCAGATGATGTAGGCGACCGGCTGCCCGGGCTGGCCGGCCGGGGTGATGACCAGGCAGCGGGCGGCTGGCTCGGGGCCGAAAAAACTGCGCTGCAGGCTGGCGGGCGTGGCCTTGAAGGTATCGAGCAGGCGTTCGAACGTGGCCATCTCGTGCATCAGGGCATGCACGGCGGGTACGTCGCCCGGGGCGGCCGGGCGCAGGGTATAGCCGGGAACGGCATGGGAATGAGCGTCTGGCATGGGGCGGGCACGTCGCGTACGTTTCGCGGTATGCTGATTCTATCGCTGAAAGAAATCCAGGAGAGTGTAGCGCATGAACCCCAGAATGCTAACGGCTGGCGCCCTGGCCGCGCTGGCCGCCACCGGGCTGGCGGCCCAGGTGGCGGTCGCGCAGCCTGTGCAGGCCCAATCCAGCGGCAAGGTGGTGCGGGTCGACCCGGCCAAGGGCAAGATCGCCATCCAGCACGGCGCCATCGCGCCGCTGGATCTACCCGCCATGACGCTGGTGTATCAGATCGATCCCGCCCTGCTGGCGGGCGTGTCCGTGGGCGACGTGGTCAAGTTCACGGCCGAACGCAGCGACAAGCGCTACCGCATCGTCCAGCTCAAGAAATAGGGCGGGGCCGCGCGCCCCGTGGCGGGCGCGCATGGGCCAGCCAGCCGGCGGGGCTCGCCCGGGCGTCAGAGCACGTAGCGGGCCAGATCCTGGCTGGCTGCGGCTTCGGACAGCTTGTCGTCCACGTAGGCGGCGTCGATGCGCACGGTGTCCGAGCCGGGGTTGGATGCATCGAAGGACAGATCCTCGAGCAGTTTTTCCATCACCGTGTACAGGCGCCGCGCGCCGATGTTCTCGGTGCGTTCATTCACCTGCCAGGCGAGTTCGGCCAGGCGGTGGATGCCTTCGTCCGTGAATTCGAGCGTGACGTCTTCGGTGGCCAGCAGCGCTACGTATTGCTTGACCAGCGACGCGTCGGTTTCGTTCAGGATGCGCACGAAGTCTTCGGTGGTGAGCGAATCGAGCTCGACCCGGATCGGGAAACGGCCCTGCAGTTCGGGGATCAGGTCCGAGGGGCGCGACAGGTGGAAGGCGCCCGAGGCGATGAACAGGATGTGGTCGGTCTTGACCATGCCGTACTTGGTGCTCACCGTGGTGCCTTCGACCAGCGGCAGCAGGTCGCGCTGCACGCCCTGGCGCGAGACATCGGCCCCGCCGTGCTCCTGGCGGGTGGCGATCTTGTCGATTTCATCCAGGAACACGATGCCGTGCTGTTCGACCAGGGTGACCGCGTGGCCCCGCAGGTCGTCCTCGTTGATGCGCCGGGCGGCTTCTTCTTCGACCAGCAGGCGGAAGGCCTCGCGCACCGACAGCTTGCGCGACTTGGTCTTGCCCTGGGCGAGGCCGGCGAACATGCCGCGCAGCTGCTCGGTCATTTCTTCCATGCCGGGCGGCGCCATGATTTCCATGCGGGCCGGCGCCTGGGTGATGTCGATCTCGATCTGGGTGTCGTCGAGCTGGCCTTCGCGCAGCCGTTTGCGAAAAATCTGCCGGGTATTGGTTTCTTCGCGCTCGGGCTCGCCGCGGGCATTGCGCGGCGGCGGCAGCAGGGCATCGAGGATACGGTCTTCAGCGGCGTCTTCGGCCTGGGCCCGCACGCGCCGCGTTTCGGTCTCGCGGATCTGCTTGGCCGCGACCTCGACCAGGTCGCGCACGATGGTGTCCACGTCGCGCCCCACGTAGCCGACCTCGGTGAACTTGGTGGCTTCGACCTTGATGAACGGGGCGTTGGCCAGCCGCGCCAGGCGGCGCGCGATCTCGGTCTTGCCCACCCCCGTGGGGCCGATCATGAGGATGTTCTTGGGCACGATTTCGTGGCGCAGGGGTTCGGCCACCTGCTGGCGCCGCCAGCGGTTGCGCAGGGCCACCGCGACCGAGCGCTTGGCGCGTTCCTGGCCGACGATGTGCTTGTCCAGCTCGGAGACGATCTCGCGAGGGGTCATGGGGGTGTTGGCATCAGACATGGGGGTTACAGCGTTTCGATGATGTGGTTCTGGTTGGTATAGATGCAGAGCTCGCCGGCGATTTCGAGCGAGCGCGCGACCACGTCGGCGGGCGCAAGATCGGTGGCCTGCATCAGGGCCCGCGCGGCCGACTGGGCGTAGGCCCCGCCCGAGCCGATGGCGGCGATGCCGTGCTCGGGTTCGAGCACGTCGCCATTGCCGGTGAGGATCAGGGTGTGTTCGGCATCGGCCACGATCAGCATGGCCTCGAGACGGCGCAGGACGCGATCGGTGCGCCAGTCGCGCGTGAGTTCGACGGCCGCCCGCATCAGGTGGCCCTGGTGCTTGTCGAGCTTGGCTTCGAAGCGCTCTTGCAGGGTGAAGGCGTCGGCCGTGGCGCCGGCGAAGCCGGCCAGCACCTTGTCATGGTACAGCCGGCGGATCTTGCGGGCCGTGGCCTTGATGACGATGTTGCCCAGGGTGACCTGGCCATCGCCGCCCAGGGCCACCTGGTTGCCGCGACGGACGCAAAGAATGGTGGTGGCGTGAAAGGATTCCATGAGGCTCTCTTGGGTTGGAAAGAGCTACATGGGGGCGAAGCCGGCGGTTTCAAGGGCGCCGGGGTTCAGTCGCCGTATAGTTTTTGGCGCATTTCGCGGCGTTCCTGGGCTTCGAGCGACAGGGTGGCGGTGGGCCGGGCCAGCAGGCGCGCCAGGCCGATGGGTTCGCCCGTTTCTTCGCACCAGCCATATTCGCCGGTTTCGATGCGGGCGATGGATTGCTGCACCTTCTTGAGCAGTTTGCGTTCGCGGTCGCGCGTGCGCAATTCGAGGGCGTGCTCTTCTTCGATGGTGGCGCGATCGGCCGGGTCTGGCACGTATTGTGTTTCGCGCAGGTTTTCGGTGGTGGCGCCGGCGTTGGTGAGGATTTCGTGTTCGAGCTGGCGCAGGCGTTCGCGAAAGAATGCCAGCTGCGCGTCGTTCATGTAGTCCTTCTCGGGCATTGCCAACAGTTCCTTTTCGGTCGGCAACCGGACCGGAGAATGAGTGGTGGATTTGCTAGCCATGTCGTGATCCTCTGTTGTGTGTCTGCTTGCCTGGCCGCCCGAGCATCTGGTTGCGGGGCGGTGCTGTGGCGGCTTTCAGGCCAGACATTGTTCCAGCCCCTGTGTAAAGATGTCTTTGGGCAGTGTACGGCCGATGAAGACCATGCGGGTATTCGGTGTTTCACGGGTAGCCCAGGGCTTGCCCGGCTCGGCGCCGAACATCATGTGCACGCCCTGGAACAGCATGCGCCGTTGGATGCCCTTGATGTACAGGATGCCTTTGTAGCGCAGCAGGTCGGTGCCGTAGACCTGCACCACCCCGCTCAGGAAGTCTTCCAGGCGCTCGGGGTCGAAAGGCCGGTTCGAGCGGAATACGAAGGCGCCGATGTCGTCATGGTGCGCGTGATGGTGCCCATGATGGTCGGGGTGGCAGCCCGGGCCGCAGACGTGACCGTCCTCGTCGTGCTCATGATCATGCTCATGCTCGTGATCGTGATCGTGGTCGTGGTCGTGGTCGTGCCCGGCGGCCTGTTCGGCAAGGAATTCGGGGTCGATGTCGAGAATGGCATCCAGGTTGAAACCGCTGACGTCGAGCAGAACGTTCAGGTCGGTCTCGCCGAAATGGACCGGCGCGATGCTGGCGCGCGGATTGATGTGCATCAGGCGCTTGCGCAGTGCCTGGTAATCGGCCTCGTTGACCAGGTCTTTCTTGGAGACCAGGATACGGTCGGCAAAGCCGACCTGGCGCTGGGCTTCTTCTTGGCGATCGAGCGTGGCCATGCCGTGGCGGGCGTCCACGACCGTGATGACGGCATCGAGCCGGTAGGTTTCGGCGATGTCGTCGTCCATGAAGAATGTCTGGCAGACGGGGCCCGGGTTGGCCATGCCGGTGGTTTCGATGATCACCCGGTCGAAGGCCACCTGCCCCTGATCGCGGCGCCCGGCCAGGTCGTTCAGGGTGCGGACCAGGTCGCCGCGCACCGTGCAGCACACGCAGCCGTTGCTCAGTTCGATGATTTGTTCTTCGCTGTCCTGCACCAGCAGGTCGTTGTCGATGTTTTCCTCGCCGAACTCGTTTTCGATCACGGCAATGCGCTGGCCGTGGAATTCGGACAGGATGCGTCGCAGCAACGTGGTCTTGCCAGCCCCCAGAAAACCGGTCAGTACGGTGACGGGGATCATGGGTTCGGAAAAGGCGGAATTCATTTTTGTCAAGTGGTCAGGGTCAACGCGCCATTACATCATGGTATGCAAGATTGGGCAAACTGCCCGGCCATTGGCTGCCCGGCTCTTTGGCCAGGCCTGCGGCCAGGCTTCCGGCCGGGTTGCCGGTCAGGCCTCTGGCTGGGCGGCGCAGCGGCCGCACAGCGCGCGCAGTTCGGGCAGGTCGGCCTCGTGGCCCGCCAGGGCGAAGCCGGCGCGCGCCACGCAGCGGGCCAGTTGTTGGCCCAGGGCCGGATCGTTCAGTTCGGCCACCCGGCCGCAGCGCGGGCAGACCAGCAGTAGGTCGTGCGGTTCACCCCCCGCGTCGGTGCAGGCGCTCCAGGCGTTGACCGCATCCAGGCGGTGGATCAGGCCCTGGGCCGTGAGAAAATCCAGGGCGCGATAGACCGTGGGCGGGGCGGCCCCCGGCAGCGAGCCCTGCAGCAAGGCCAGCAGTTCATAGGCCTTGAGGCTGCCCGGATGGCGCAGCAGGGCTTCGAGCACCTGGCGCCGCAACGGCGTCAGCCGCGACCCGCGCCGGGCACACAGTTGCTCGGCGATGGCCAGCTGGCGGGCGATTGCGCCCGGGTCCAGAGTGTCAGCGGGGCGAGTCATGATGGTTATGTTATAACATAACATTCGCAGGTCGACTGCTCCTTCTTTCCATTCGGGTGTGCCCACATGAGTTCTCCGCTTTCTGCCCGCCGCGTACGCGGCTCGGCACTGCTGGCGTCGGCAGCCGGCCGCATGGCGGGCGCCGGTCTGGTGGTGGTGCTGTTGTGGTGGCTCACGCTGTGGGCCCTGCAATGAGGGCCAGCCCAGCCGGTCCAGCCGATCCAGTCAGCGCGCCCGGCGCGGCCGGCGTAGCCGAGTCAGCGGCTTGCGGGGGGGCGGCGGCGCCGGCCGCGGCGGCGATTACGCTGAAGCAGGTCTGGCTGGCGCGTCAGGGCCGGGTGATCGTGCGCGATCTCGACGGGGTCTTCACGCAGGGCTCGTTGGCGGCGATCGTAGGGCCCAATGGGGCGGGTAAATCCACGCTGGTCGATGCCCTGGCCGGCCGCCTGATGCCTGTGCACGGGCAGATTCTGCTGCACGAAAGCGTGCAGGGCCAGCTGGCCTGCCTGCCGCAACGGGGCACGCTCGATCGGGGGGTGCCGATCCGCACCTTCGACCTGGTGGCGCTGGGGGCGTGGCACCGCCTGGGGCCCTGGCGCGGGCTGTCGCCGGCCGACCACGATGCGGTCGAGGCGGCGCTGCAGGCGGTCGGGCTGGCAGGACAGGGGCGCCAGCCCATCGCCACCCTCTCCGGCGGGCAGCTGCAGCGCGCCCTGTTTGCCCGGCTGATCGTGCGCGATGCCCGGGTCATCGTGCTGGACGAGCCCTTTTCGGCCGTGGACCGGGCCACCACCGAAGACCTGCTGGCGCTGTTGCAGCAGTGGCACGCCCAGGGCCGAACGCTGATCGTGGTGCTGCACGATCTGGACATGGTCCGCACCCATTTCCCACGCGCTTTGCTGCTGGCGCGCCAGCAGGTGGCCTGGGGGCCCACGGCCGAGGTGCTCACCGCGGCGCATCTGCACCTCGCGCGTCACCTGTGTGCCGGGGAAGCGGCATGAGCGGGTTGTGGCATGCGTTGGTGCAGCCCTTCATCGAGTTCGCATTCATGCGCCGCGCGCTGGCGGGGTCCTGGGCGCTTTCGCTGGCGGCCGGGCCGCTGGGCGTGGTGCTGGTCCTGCGTCGTCTGAGTCTCATGGGCGATGCCATGGCCCATGCCATCCTGCCCGGGGTGGCGGTGGGCTTCCTGACAGCGGGGTTTTCTCTTCCCGCCATGACGCTGGGCGGGCTCGTCACGGGGGTGGTGGTGGCGGTGCTGGCGGGGCTGGTATCGCGCGTCACGCCGCTGCGCGAAGACGCCAGCTTCGCCGCCTTCTATCTGGTGTCGCTGGGGCTGGGGGTGCTGCTGGTCTCGCTCAAGGGCACCAGCGCGGACCTCATGCACGTATTGTTCGGCACCGTGCTTGGCCTGGATGATGCCGCCTTGGTGCTGGTGGCGGCGGTCAGCAGCCTGACGCTGCTGGCCCTGGCCGCCCTGTACCGGGTGCTGGTGCTCGAGTGCCTGGATCCGGGTTTCCTGCGCGCCGAAGGCGGGCATGCGGGCGCCTGGGCGCACATGGCCTTTCTGCTGCTGCTGGTGCTCAATCTGGTGGCGGGCTTCCAGGTGCTGGGCACCTTGATGGTGGTGGGGATCATGATGCTGCCGGCCACGGCGGCGCGTTTCTGGGTGCACTCGGTAGGGGCGCAGATGGTGCTGGCGGCCATCCTGGGGGCGCTGGCCTCGTGGGCGGGGCTGCTGCTGTCGTACCGCTTCGACGTGGCGGCGTCGCCCGCCATCATCCTGCTGGCCGGCCTGCTGTATTTCCTGTCGGTGGCCGTGGGGCCGCGGGGGGGCCTGTGGCAGGCCTGGCGGCGCCAGCGGCGCAAGATGGCCCGGGGGGTGGGCGCGGGCGTCTGGCTGGCGCCCGTGCTGGCGCTTGCCGGGTTGGCCGCGTCGCCCGTGCCCGCACGGGCC
>Ga0172382_10005706_pt1 | contig 18452 bp, 12 predicted proteins | sample Leawel138RmetaG_FD_122245 | JGI IMG/M metagenome (GOLD analysis project Ga0172382, IMG submission 122245) | Leachate microbial communities from a municipal landfill in Southern Ontario, Canada - Leachate well 138R metaG | ecosystem: Engineered > Solid waste > Landfill > Unclassified | place...
ATTTTCCACCTCCTGAAGCGAAATTTTCCTCAAATAGGTCCACTATTCCACAGAAAATTCCACTCCAGGAGGAGAAAAATGTCCTGCGTTTGGCTCGGAATGCCAAATGTCCACAGGCCCTAGGAAAAGCCAAAGCCACCCGAGCCAATATTCTGGTAGTAGACGACCACGCCATCAGCCGGTTCGCCCTCAAGGGGATACTCAGTAGTGCCGGATACCCGGCCTTCGAAGCCGAAGATGGTGAAGAGGCCTGGGAGGTTCTCAACCAGTACGAGATCGCTCTGGTGATCGCCGACTTCAGAATGCCTCGTTTAAACGGATTCGAGCTTTGTGAACGAATGAAATCTCACCCCGAGCATTGTCTCACCCCGGTGGTCATGGTCACCTGCGCCGACGATGTCGCGTCCCGGATCTCGGCTTTCGAACACGGGGCCGACGATATCTTGCCCAAGCCGGTGATCAACGAAGAACTCCTGGCCCGGGTGCAGAGCCTCATTCGGTTTTCCGAACTCGTCAATCAGCAGTTGGAGATGGAGCGGAGTCGGGCCGAACTGCAACGCGAGCTGGCCATCGCTAAACTGAAGAGAGAACAAGAAGAAACTCGAAGCCGTCTCTATCACGACGTACTCTTTGCTGCCACCGGGGGAACCCTTCAGTTGATGGAGCCACCGCAGCTGGCCGCACTGCTGGAGGAATGGGAGGATGTGAGCAGTTTCGAACTCACCGATACCTCTCAGATCGCTCTGACTCGCCATCTCACCGAAGATTTGGCCCGTCAGTATGGGATGGACGAAGAGTGCGCCGGCGACGTGGTGTTGTGCGTGTCGGAAGCGGTGACCAACGCCATGAAGTTTGGTAACAACGTGCACTTCCGGTGCGGAGCGCGAGACGGCTGCATCCACCTCTACATCCAAGACGACGGTCCCGGACTGGAACGATCGATGCTCCCGCAGGTGACCCTGCAGAAGGGGTTCTCGACCCACTCATCACTGGGTATGGGGTTTTCTCTGATGCTGGAGACCATGGATAGAGTAGGCCTTTGCACCGGCTCTTCCGGCACGGCGGTCCTGCTTTCCAAGAAGTGCCAGGTCGATGAGCAACTCGAACTCGACAAATTCTTGGAGCGGTTCTCTGTAGCCTTGGATTAGAAGGAAAGTGTGAACCCCGGACAAGAAGGGAAAGTCCTAAAATGACAACACCCGTTGATTTAGGAGTTTTCCCTTTGGGCACACAAGCGGTCACCAATTATCAGCCGAAAAACCATGTTCGCATCGTCTGCGCAGCCTCGCTGTTCGATGGTCACGACGCGGCCATCAACATCATGCGGCGCCTCATGCAGGCCTCCGGAGCCGAGGTCATCCACCTGGGGCACAACCGTTCGGTCCACGAGATCGTGCAGTGTGCCCTCCAGGAAGACGTCCAGGGCATCGCCATCACCTCCTACCAGGGCGGCCACCTGGAATACTTCAAGTACATGGTCGACCTGATCAAGGAGGCCGGCGCCAATATCAAGGTGTTCGGGGGAGGCGGCGGCACCATCTTACCGGAGGAGATCGAAGAGTTGCAGGCCTACGGGGTGGCCAGGATCTACTCCCCGGACGACGGGCGGCAGTTGGGCCTCCAGGGCATGATCGACGACCTCTTGCGCCAATGCGACTTTGAGAAGCGTTCCGCCGACTTCACCCCTTTTCTTTCCGCTCTTCAAGAGCGTGAACAAGCGGCCGTCTCGGCCTTGATCACCATCGCCGAAAACCATCCTGACAGTGGAGAAGAGCTGCGCCGGAGCTTGCCGGAATCGCAGACCCCAGCGCCGATCCTGGGCATCACCGGTCCGGGGGGGGCAGGGAAGTCCAGCCTGGTGGATGAGCTGGTGCGGCGTTTTCTGGCCGAGTTTCCGGAGCAAACCCTGGCCGTGCTCTCGGTCGACCCTTCCAAGCGGAAATCTGGTGGGGCGCTGCTGGGCGACCGGATCCGCATGAACGCCATCGACAACCCCCGGGTCTACATGCGCTCTCTGGCTACCCGAGCGTCCAATCTGTCGCTCTCTCGGCACGTGGGCGACTCCCTTCGGATCTGCCGGGCCGCAGGTTTCGATCTGATCATCCTGGAGACGTCCGGGATCGGACAGTCGGACACCCAGATCACCGAATTCGCCGATCTTTCCCTGTACGTGATGACCGCTGAATACGGCGCCGCCACCCAACTGGAAAAGATCGACATGCTCGATTTCGCCGACATCGTGGCCATCAACAAATTTGACAAGCGAGGTTCCCTGGACGCCTTGCGAGATGTGCGCAAGCAGTGGCGACGAAACCACAACGCCTTCAATCTGCCCGAAGAAGAACTTCCGGTCTACGGAACCATCGCCTCTCAGTTCAACGATCCCGGCATGAACCGGCTCTACCGGGAAGTGATGACGGCCCTATCCAAGAAAACGGGGGCGGCCTTGATCCCTGCAGGCCCGGCCGAGGAGGAGTTGAGCGAGAAGCAATGGATCATCCCCCCGGACAAGGTTCGCTATCTGGCCGAGATCGTGGAGACCAACGAGGCGGTCGATGAAATGGTCAGGAGCCAGGCTCAAATCGCCCGGCGCATGTACCAGCTTCAAGGCACCATCGAGGCCCTGCGGGCCAACGTGGGCAAGAAACAACTGGATATCGTGGAACCGGAAGAGACCGGAGACACGGTCAGGGTGACCGAACGCATTCAGGGAGAACCCGACTACTTATTGGAATTGGAACGGCTCTATCACGACTTGCGGGAGCGGCTCCATCCGGAGTGCCGGAGGCTTCTTGAGGAGTGGCCGGCAACCCGAAAGCGCTACGCTGCCTCCAAGTACCAGTACGAGGTTCGGGGCAAGATCATCGAACTGGACCTGGTGAGTGAGACCCTGTCTCATCTGCGCATCCCCAAGGTGGCTCTGCCCAAGTATCAAGACTGGGGCGATCTTCTCACCTGGATGATGAGGGAGGGCCCCCCCGGGCATTTCCCCTTCACCGCCGGGGTCTTTCCCTTGAAGAGACAGGGGGAGGATCCGGCCCGTATGTTCGCCGGAGAGGGTGGCCCGGAACGGACCAATCGGCGCTTTCACTACCTCTCTCGTGGCCTTCCCGCGGCTCGGCTATCCACCGCCTTCGACTCGGTGACTCTGTATGGGGAGGACCCCGACAAACGGCCCGATATCTACGGAAAGATCGGAAACTCCGGGGTTTCTATCGCCAACCTGGATGACGCCAAGAAGCTGTACTCCGGGTTCGACCTTTGCGATCCCCGGACTTCGGTGTCCATGACCATCAACGGACCGGCTCCTATGCTTCTGGGGTTTTTCCTGAACGCTGCCGTCGACCAGTCCTGTGAAAAGTGGATCAAGGCCGAAGGAAAGGAAACCGAGGTTCGACAGAAGCTGGCGAAGCTATTTGCCGAACGCGGAGCACCCCAGCCCAGCTACCAGGGAGAGCTACCCGAAGGCAACGACGGACTAGGGTTGATGCTGTTGGGCGTGTCGGGCGATCAGGTTTTGCCTCGGGAAGTGTATGAGGAGCTCAAGGCGCAAACCCTGTCGGCGGTGCGGGGAACCGTGCAGGCTGACATCCTGAAGGAGGATCAGGCCCAGAACACCTGCATCTTTTCCACCGATTTTGCTCTGCGACTCATGGGAGACATCCAGGAGTACTTCATCGAGCACGACGTGCGCAACTTTTACTCGGTTTCCATCTCCGGCTACCACATCGCCGAGGCGGGTGCAAACCCTATCTCCCAATTGGCCTTCACCCTGTCCAACGGATTCACGTTCGTGGAGTACTATCTATCCCGGGGCATGCACATCGACGACTTCGCTCCGAACCTGTCGTTCTTCTTCTCCAACGGCATGGACCCGGAGTACACCGTGATCGGTCGTGTAGCCAGGCGGATCTGGGCTCGGACCATTCGGGACAAGTACGGGGGCAACGAGCGTTCTCAGAAGCTGAAGTACCACATTCAGACCTCCGGACGCTCTCTGCACGCCCAGGAGATCGCCTTCAACGACATCCGCACCACCCTGCAAGCGTTGCTGGCTCTGCAGGACAACTGCAACTCCCTCCACACCAACGCCTACGACGAGGCCATCACCACCCCCACCGAGGAGAGCGTGAGGAGGGCGTTGGCCATTCAGTTGATCATCAACAAAGAGTTTGGCCTGGCCAAGAATGAAAACCCCATTCAAGGCTCCTTCATCGTGGAAGAGTTGACCGACCTGGTGGAGCAAGCCGTGTTTGCCGAGTTTCGTTCTCTCTCAGAGCGTGGGGGCGTTTTGGGCGCCATGGAGCGGATGTACCAGCGCTCCAAGATTCAGGACGAATCGCTCTACTACGAAGCCAGAAAGCACGAAGGCACCCTCCCGATCATCGGCGTCAACACCTTTCTCGACCCCCAGGGTTCGCCCACGGTCATCCCTCCCGAGGTGATCCGGGCGACCACCACCGAGAAAGACTACGCCATCACCGCCCGGAACGCGTTCTGGCGAGCCAACGAGGAGCCGGCCAAACGGGAGCTTGCCAACATTCGTAGGACCGCGGTGGCCGGCCAAAACCTCTTCGAGGCTCTGATGGAGGCCTGCAAATGCTGCACCCTCGGCCAACTATCCGGTGCCCTCTACGAAGTGGGCGGGCAGTACCGGCGGAATATGTAGGGCTCAGGTCGGGAGTCCTCCATATTCGCAGACTAGCAGTTACCCGAATTGGTTTTGCTTTCCGTTCATGGGCGGACAGCCTTTCCCTCAGCGCGCCCGGAGACGAGACCATCTCCTTTGGGTACAACCAGGGCCTGATGGCCTCCCGGACCAGTAGTGGCACCGTCAGCGGCAGCGTGGGGTGGGTTCACGACAACGATTTTCGAGTTCGCTCTCGCAGTGTCAGCGGAGCCGGCACTCTGACCCTCGCCTATGACGACGATGGCCTCCTGATTAAAGCCGGCCCTTGGACGCTAAACCGGGATCCACAGAACGGCCTTCTGACCGGCACCGATCTGGGGCAGATCAGCGACCAATTCACCCGCAATCAGTTCGCGGAAGTGATCGCCTACGAGGCCACGGCTGGGAAGAGTTTTTCCAGAGCTTTCTGCCAGGGGAGGCAGCAAACCTGATGACTGGTTCGGGAGAGTTTGTCTTGACTGATCACAAGCTTTTGCTCTACCCCGAGCTGGTCAGCCAACCTGGCAAACCTCTCCACTTTCTGGTCCTCCAGCTGCTCGGTGGATTTGATCTCTATGGCGATGGTGCGGCCCGAGCCGGACAGGATGAGATCGATCTCGCGTCGACCGTCAGAATAATATTCTAGGCGGTAAGGGGAACTAGAATAGGCGTTGTGCCGCTGAATTTCCAACAGAACAAAGGATTCGAAAGCCTCCCCGAAGGCAGAGGTGCGGGGGCTCAATCGGCTATCCAAAATTCGAGCCAGAGCCCTCTGTACTCCCAGGTCGAGAAAGTAGAATTTGGGAGCTTGGGTAAGACTCTTGCGCAGAGAACTGTGATGGGGATAGAGCAGAAAGCCGACCAGAGTGTCTTCCAATATTTGGAAATAACTTTGTACAGTCTTGCCATCAATCCCCAACTCCCGGCCCAGTTTCCGAAAGCTCAGGCTAGTCGCGTGACACTGGGCAGCGACCTCCAGAAATCGTCGAAACGGTTGCATCTTTCGGACTAGTTGCTCGGCAAAGATCTCTTCCTTCAAGTAGGCATTGGCGTAAGCATTGAGATAGGCGGCCTTGGCCGTTTCATCGGGAGCGGAAAAGATGGCGGGGAGGGAACCCCAGTGCAGCACGTCGAGCAGGCAAAAATCGGTCCCTAGTTCGATGGCGGTAAGGGGAAACATCTCATTCAACAAGGCCCTGCCGGCCAAGAGGTTGGCGGCTCCACGACGAAGCTTTCGAGCACTGGAACCTGTCATGGCAAACTTGAGTCTTTTCTCTTCGATAAGCTTGTGCACGTAGTTGAGTAAAGACGGGCATTTCTGAATCTCATCCAAGACGACCCACTCTACCTCCTGCCCCCGAACTTCATCATAGAAGAGGCGGGGTTGGAGCTGGTAACGGTCTTCGAGTTCAGGGTCCAGAAGATCGATCCAATAGACCGATTCCCCCTCGAAATATTTCTTGAGAAAGGTGGATTTACCAGTGGCGCGAGCTCCAAACAGGAAGAAGCTTGAGGAGCGAAGAGGATTGCACAATCTGCGGAACATACTCCTCAATACTACCATAATTGCGGAGTATACTCCATATTTCTACCTTGAAATCAAATTGGTTGTTCACCACCAGTCAAAACTTATGGTATGCACGCCCTGGTCGGAAAAGGGCCCACAGCGTGGCTGCGAAAAGAATTAAGTACGCCATCACCGCTCGGAACGCATTCTGGCGAGCCAGTCACCGGCGGAATATGTAGGAGTCGGTTAAATGCCATGCCCTCAGGTTATTGACAAAATGGGGCAAACCGGGTATTCCTATGTGGTCAACTTTGAAAGTGTAATAAGGATTTAAGCGTAATGGCAAGATTTAAAGTAGGAAAGATGAGCCGCCGGCTTGGGATCGGCCTCACTGAAAAGGGCCGCAAGGTTTTGGAGCGTCGCCCTTATCCGCCGGGGCAGCACGGCCTGAGCCGCAAGAGCAAGCCCTCGGAATTTGCGCGCCAGCTCTTAGAAAAGCAGAAGCTAAGATTTTTGTATCGTCTGAGCGAGAAGCAGTTCAAGCGACTGTTCGATAAAGCCAGACGACTGGAAGGGACCACCGGTGAGACCTTCCTCGTCCTCCTGGAGAAGAGGCTGGACAACGTGATCTACCGCGGTCGTTTCGCCAAAACCAGGGCTCAAGCGCGGCAACTGGTGGCCCACGGCCACATCACCGTGAACGGTCGGAAGTCGAAGACCCCCGCCATGCAACTCAGAGCGGGTGATGTGGTGACGGTCAGACCGGAAAGCATGGACGCGACGTATTTCGCCGACCTCAAACAGCAAAATCCGGTGTGGTTCGAACACGGACTGGGCTGGTTGGAAACTTCGGCCGACGAACTGTCCATCAAGATCACCCAGGAGCCCAGCCACGAAGATGCTGAGCAACTGGCCGACGTTCAAGCCATCATCGAGTTTTACTCGCGATAAGGACCCTGAACTTACCTTTCAAAAGAGAAAACCGGGCTCTACAGAGACCCGGTTTTTTCTTTCTCACAGCTACATCTATCGGCCTATATCCTCAGCCCAAAGATGTATTGAATCATACGGTCGGCTCTCTATAATAGGTCTGTTATTCCGCGATGAAAATGAGTTCGATGAAGCGTAAAGTTTCAAGGCTCGAAAGTGGAAACAAAGGAGATTTATCACCCCTATGACTAAGATTTTGACAACTCTCGTGGTTTTGAGCTTGCTTTTTGCAGGTTGCACGGGTACGACCCCGGATGCCACGACTACACCAGACGCCGCTCAGACCACCACCGAAGGGGCCGCTACTGAAAGCGCTCCCAGCGGTGAAACCGGCCAGCAGTCCACCACCACTGAGACCACCGAGACCAGTCAGGGAGAAGCCACCACTTCTTCAGAGACCGACACGGCGATCACCACCACTGAAGGTGAAGTCAGTTCGGAGACCGATACCCTGACGGAAACCGGTGCCACGGAGAGTGAAGCTGCGCCTGGTGAAGGTGAAACAGCAACCACCGAATCTGGTGAGCCCCAGGCTCAGGACGGCAGCCAGCCCGAAGAAGCCAGCACGACCACCACGGAAGACCAGAACTAAGCGGTCGCCTCCGAGGAGGTTGGGTAGCCCCCAATAAAAATGGGGCCGGCACTCAAAGTGCGCGGCCCTATTTTTTATTGGGGGGATTACTCTGGGTCTGCCGGGGGGTCGACCGAGTCTTCTTCAGGGGTCTCTTTCTTATCGGAGTTCAGGGGTAGCAGGTTTCTCCAGCCGGATAGTCGGCGCCCACCACCTCCACCACCCAGGCGGCCACGGCCCCGAATTCGACCTCTCGGGCGTTGAGTCTCTTCTTTTTTCTCTTCCGGTTCAGCCTCCTCATCGGGGGCTTCCTCTTCCTCGGAAGTCGCGGGCGATAGGGAGCGAATCTTTTTGATTCTCTTTTCCAAACGAGCAGCGATGCTGGAGGTCTTTCCTCGGCCGGCGGCCGGGGCCACCGCTTTTTCCGGCTCCTCTTCCGGTGCCGCTGAAGAGGAAACTTCCACCGCTTCGTCACCGTACCACTCGGTCAGGATCTCGTGGGCCCGCTCCAGCACGCGTTCCAGGAGTTCCTGGCCGGCGGCGGTTGACTCCGGCTCTGAACCTGGCTCCGGCGGCTCGAGTTCGAGTTCTTCCAACTTCTCCAGGACCCAATCCACGGTTTTATCTGGATCTAGATAATAACTGGAGGCCCGGGCCCGTAAGAATCGCCAGCCCAATCGTTCTAGAACAGCTTCCCGCTCCAGAGAGCGCGCCAAGCGCTCCGGCGGGTGTTCGTTGGCTCCATCGCAGGTGATGGCAACCCGGCCACCTTTGCCTTCCACAACCAGATCGAGCTGGTAATTGCCCACGATTTGATCGGTCAGGACCCGGTAACCGGCTTTCTCCAGGCCTCGGCGAATCCGGTATTGATAGCGGTACTCGGGATCGTCGGTGGGAATCGAGGTCTCTTTGACTTGAGTCTCTTCGAGTTCTGCGATGGTTTTTTCGGGGTGCAGACAGTGCTCGATGAGGCGGCGTCGGAGATCGCCTTCCTTGAGATGGTTTTCAAAATCTAGAGAGTGGACCGTCCACATCTGGTTTCGGGCCCGGCTGGCCGCTACGTTGAAGCGCTTGACAAAGGTTTCGGCGGTCCGCAAGGGTAGCGCCTCGCCGTCTTCGGAGTGCTCGACCAGAGACAGGAAGATCACGTCGCGCTCATCACCCTGAAACTGAGCCGCGTTTCCGCAGACGATCCGGCGTTCTTGATACTCCGGTAGCTCCATGTTCTTCATCAAGACTTTGTCCACGGCCAGCGCTTGCTCTTCCCCGACCATTGAGATCACGCCGAAGCTCGCCTCTTCATACTCGGGTTGCTCGCAGCAAGCAAGGATCAGAGCGGCGATCATCTCCGCTTCTTTCTGGTTGACTCTCTTTTCGGCCACCCCGTTTTCTACCCGAACCACCGCCGTGGGCGGCTTGATCTTTAAGCGACTGGACTCGCGCAGGGGTTGAATCTCTCCTTGATAGCAAAGAGCGTTGCTGAAGGCGATGATCTCGTCCACGCAGCGGAAGTGTTCGAGCAGTCGGATGGAGCCGGAAAAGCTTTGCCGGGCCAGGTCGTAGACCGAGGTTCGCCCGTCGTACAGTTCCTTGTTGGGGATCTCGCCCATAAACTCTTCGATCAGGGCTTCCACGGCCTGAAAAGAGAGGCCGACCGCTTCCGGGGAGACCTGCTCGTGGTCTCCTACCACCAGAGTTTCCCGCCCCAGGGCAAAGGCTAAGAGCCCGGTGACTTCGCATTGGCTGGCTTCGTCCAGGATCACCACGTCGAACATGGATTCACCCGGGTGATAGCTCTCGGCCAGACGAGAGAGAGGCATGATCCAGACCGGCACGGCGTCTCGGCACTCGGCTAGCTTCTCTCGGGCCATGGCTTTCAGACGCGGTGCCCGCTTGCCTCGGCCGGTGCCGATCTTGCGCATGAGATCGAGCCAACCCACCAGGGCCTGCTGCTGTCGTACCCCGGTGCGCCGTAACTGGCTGGCCCAGGTACGGTTTTCCACGTAGTTGGCGGTGCAGGCTCGCAACTGGTGCCGGAGGCGGTTGGTCTCGTGCTGGAGGCTGTCAAAATCGACCTTCTGACGCCGCACCAGTTCCTGCACCCATTGAGCCAGGTTCCAGGCCTCTTTGACCGGGCCCGGTGGCTTAGGGGCGTCGTGGGGAGCCACGTGTTTCTTCATCATTTCCGCCCACAGCGGAGCCACGGCCTTTACGCTCAGGAGCAGTTCGTTGCGTCTCTTCACCGGCTCGGCCAGGGCAAAGAGCTGGGAGAGCCAGGCAAAGGCTCGGGCGTACTCTTCCACGGAGCGGTGGCTGGTGGCCTGGCGCAGACGTTCCAGGATGCCACCGGTGTCGCTCTCAGAGCCTTGTCCGAAGGAGGCCAGGTAGCGCTCCTGTTCGGTGAACCGCTCATCAATGTTGTCCAGTTCGAGACGCTGTCTACGGGCTCGCACTGCCGTGGCCAGGGGCTCCCCCAGGGCCGTCTTGATACGGTTGAATTCTCCGTACAAAGAAGGGTCGGCCGGCACCCGGCTGAGCAGAACTTCCCAGTTGAGTCCGACCTCGGCGCACGAGGTTTTTAATTCTTCATAAGTGACCTCGCCCCAACTGAGAGCCTCTTTCATCGGCTCCACGTAGCGCAGCGCCACGTTTTCCGGCTGCTCCCCGAGGGAGGCGAAGGGGTCGGCGCCCTTGGGAGTCATCTGGTTCTCCCAGCGCACCTTCAGAGCTTCTCGGAGGGTGGAGATCTTCAAAACCGAGAGGATGGCTTCAATATCTTCGGCGTTTACCGGAACCTGACCGTTGACCTCGGTGTGGTAGATGAAGTGCTTCCAATCGGGCTTGGTCCACAGGGTCACTCGGTTGATACTCTTATTGGCCCTCAAGTGAGCGAGGATCTCTTCCCCGACCTGGGTGAGATACTGAACCGGACGATCGCTCTTCACCGCGGCTCCGGTTTCCAGGATCACGGTCTGCAGCTTAGCGATCTGGGAACTGGTGGTCTCCAGGAACTCGACCAATTGGTCCCAGGGCTCCCGATGGCTACCCCCCAGTCGCCCCACGCGCATGCACTCGATGGCGTAGCCGCGTGACTCGTCGGCGATGGAGGCAGTGACCCGGTCAGCCATCTCCAGCAGGCGATCGAGCTCTTCCGAGGTCTGCTCCTCTCGGATCCAGAGGTCTCCGCCTCGATCTTTGGAAGCGTCTATGAGAGACTCTCGCTTGTTGAGTAACTCCCGGAAACGCCCTTCGGTGAGCAAACGTTCGACCTCGGGTAGCGGTCGGCTGAGGTCCTCTTCGAGAGCCGGTGGAATTTCGGTATTGAGAGCGTACAACTCCGCAAATTCTTCTTCTGTCAGGGGCATGGCGGCCCCGGGCTCCACTTCGCCGGGAATCCAGTTCTGGTCTTTGGGAGCTTTAGCTACCAGTTTGGCCGCTCGGGCCGGATGGGTACCCTCTTCTCCCACCATGATGGGGAGAAACTCGCCTTTGCGCGCATTGATGAGCTTTTCTTGAGTCTCTTTGAGGCGCTTTTCAAGGTCTTTGCGGCGGTCCTGGTAGGTGTTCGCCAGATTTTCCAGTTCGCCGGCGTCGGAAGTGGTGAAGCGAGCTACGATACCTTTGACGGCGGCTTCTAACTGTTTGCGGCTTTCCTGCTCTTGCTCCAGAACCGACACGCACAGCGGTCGCAGTTCGGGGATCACCATGTCGCGCACCACCCGCAGAGCCTTGGTGGCGTGAGAGGTCACCAGCACGCTCTTCCCCTGGGCCAGGAGGTGGCCCACCAGGTTGGCTATGGTGTGGGTCTTACCGGTACCCGGGGGGCCTTGAACTAGAACTGAACTGGATTCTTCCAGGCGCTTTGCCACCCGTTCTTGCTCGGGGTTGCTGGGCATGGTCATCAAAAGATCGAAGCTCTCTGAACTGACCTCTTTGCTGGGAACTTCGATCCCCACCACCCGCAACAGGGCCGGAGGAAACTCCGTGAGCTTCGGGACAGCGTCGATGTAAGCTTCGATGGCCTGTGAAAAGCCCAGGTTTCGGTTGCCCAGATAGAGCATGGGGCTCCGCAATAGGCGCAGGGTCTTGGTCGGCTTTTCGTTGCCTTCCGGCTCTTCCACGAACTCCCCGGTGGGGAAGAGTTTGTCTTGCAGGCTACGATAGAATTGGGTGGTCTCATCTCCCCCCAGGGGGTGGCAGGCCCGCAGGGCGAGCTCGTTTCGAGCCCACGAGATCTCCGTCTCTTCGACTCCACAGTACCTCAGCAGGGGAGTGTAGAGGTGAGGCTCACGATCGGTTTCCCGAACCACGAATTCGGGAGTTTCAGGGTCGAACTCCAGGGTCAGATTGACCAGCAACAGAGGGTGCTGAACGGCTCCGTTCGGACCTTTGAAGACCACCATCCCGTCGCCCAATACCAGTTCGACCTTTTCCGACTCCCGCTCGATGGTGGACCAGAGTTCCAGGAAGTAATCGAAAAGCCGCTCACCCTCCGGGTTTTCTGATTCCGGTTCCGGACGGCGGACTTTGAGGATAAAATCGTCCCCCAGAATTTCCCCATCCTCGGTGGGTGCGAGGACCTCACCCCTATCGGAGGTTGGATTACCGATCGGCACGTCGTTCCACTGAAGCTTCCAGGGGTACCCGCTCAGTTGAACCTTGGGAGGGGTTTTCAGCTTCTGTAGTTCCGACAAATAGCGAAACAGGCGCCCTATGCGTTCGCGTACGGTTTCCAGTTGCTCTGGGGATAGGGTCATAAGGTTATGCGGCTTCTCCTCGGACTTTTCGAACCCTGCTTGCCTGCCCTCAGGACAGGGCAGTCGCCAGTTCCTGGGCTCTCTTGAGGTTGTGTCGAATGAGATCGCAACCGCCCTGCCAGAAGTCCGGATCGGTGACGTCGATATTGAGTTTGCCGAGGAGTTCCTGGGGAGATTGACTGCCTCCGGCGGCTAGAAAATCCAGATATTGGGCGATGAACGATTGGCCTTGCTCCTGGTAGCGGGCATACAGAGACAGCACCAGTAACTCTCCGAAAGCGTAGGCGTAAACGTAGAATGGAGTTTGGATGATATGGGGTATGTAGGCCCAGGTCCACTTGTGGGCGTCGCCCAGGGTGAGGGCCTCACCGAACATCTCTCCCATGCACTCCTGCCACATTTCGTTGAACCGCTCGGTGGCCAATTCTCCTTCGGTACGCCGCGCCTCGTGGATGCGTCGTTCGAAGCGAAACATGGAGACCTGACGAAAAACCGTGGCGAAGGTATCTTCCAGCTTTTCGCAGAGCAACGCCAGCCGCTCCTCGTCGCTGGTGAGTTCTCCGAACAGTTTTTCAAAGGTCAGCATCTCACCGAAGGTGCTGGCGGTTTCGGCCAGCGGCAGCACCGGGTGGTAGTCCAGGACGTGGTTTTTGGAGGCCAACCGGTCGTGCACCCCGTGGCCCAATTCGTGGGCCAGGGTCATAACGTCGCGGGGCTTCTCAGTGTAGTTGAGGAGAATGTAGGGGTGGTGGTCGGGGCTGACGCCGGCGCAAAAGGCGCCTCCTCGCTTGCCTTCATCCACCGGCACGTCGATCCAATTCTCCTCAAAAAAGGGCCGGGCCAGTTCGTGGAGTTCGGGACTGAAGGCTTTGTAAGCTTCCAATACGATGTCGCAGGCCTTTTCATAGGCGATGCTCTCTTCACTTTTTTTCAGGGGGGCGTAGCGGTCGAAATGAGTCAGACTCTCGAGTCCGAGAAGTCGGGACTTGAGGCGGTAGTACTCCTCCACGATATCGAAGTTCTTGACGCAGACCTCCACCATGGTGTCCACCGCTTCGTCCGGGAGTTCGTTGTCCAGGTGCCTGGAGGACTCGGGCCGTGTGTATCCTCGCAGACGATCCATAACCTCCTTCTCGGCCAGCAGGGTGTTCATGATGAAGGTGAGGGTGGGGGCATTGGCTTCTAAAGTCGTGGCCAGGCTCAAACTGGCTTTTTCCCGAAGTTTCCGGTCAGGATTGTAGTTGTAGGCCAGAAGTTCGGACTGGGTCATACTCTTGACCTCGCCATCGATCTCTAATTCAAACTTCATGCGCGCCACCGTCTCCGTAAAAAGCCTCCGAAAGGCCCGTCCCCTGCAGTTGGCGGTTTCTTCCAGGACGGTTTCTTCAGCCTGGGAGAGGTGGTACTTTGCTGATTCGCGCTGGACCTTGAGATAGTGCCGATAGATGGCCAACTCCGGGGATTCCAGATAGCGGGCAAAGACTTCTTCAGGTACTTGGCCCAATTCCAGGTCAAAGAAGATCAGCTTGGTGGAGACTCGGCTGCTGCGTTCCCGGATCTTTTGCAGTAAAGCGCCCCGGGTCGGGTCGGTGGTCTTGGTGGAGTAGTGGAGGGAGGCGTAGGAGCCGATCTTGGTGGAAAGACCGATCATGGAGACGAAGTGATCCAGCGCCTTGCGGAGCCCGGATGTGGCTAATTCTCCTGCGATAATTGTGCCCTCGTATTCCTTTTGAAACTTCGAAGCATCCGCGTCTAACCTGCTCAGATCTTCCTCGATCTTGGGGTCGTCCACTCCGTTATAGAGATCGGAGAGATCCCAACGCGGTAACTCTTTTTGGGCAACAGATTGACTCATGCAAACTCCTCGGAGGTATTGTGCCCGGGCTTTCTTGTCGCGGATCCAGGAATCCTCGCGGACTTTCAACTATAGGACAGGCCATGCGAATCGTCAGTTGGAACGTGAACGGAATTCGAGCCTGCTGGGGATCCGGGCTTCGAGACCTCATGGAGAAAGAGCGCCCGGAGATCATGCTGTTTCAGGAGGTGAAGAGCCAATTGAGTAACTTGCCTGAAGAGATCACCTCACCGCCGGGCTATCGCACCTACTGGCACTGCGGGGGGCGCCCCGGGTATAGCGGAGTCGGCGCCTTTGTGTCTGAGCAGGTGGAACAGCCGACATGGATCGTCAAGGGCTTGATGGTGCCGGAGATCGATGTGGAGGGGCGAGTCCTGACTCTGGAGTTTTCCGATTTCTTCCTTATCACGGCGTACTTCCCCAATAGTGGGGGCGGAGGTAGGCGACTGGCCTTCAAAGAGGAGTTCTGCCGACTGATCAGGATGTATTGCGAGAATTTGCGTACGCGGGGAAAAGGGGTGGTACTCACGGGGGATTTTAACATCGCTCCCAGTGAGTTGGACCTCTACTCGGTGCGGGCTAATCTGGGGGAGCCCGGCACCTTTCCTCCCGAAGTGATATGGATGAATAGCCTGCTCTCCGAAGGGTGGGTGGACGTCTTTCGCCGGGACCGAGAAGGAGAAGCCGGGCATTACTCCTGGTGGAGTTTTTTTGATGAAGACCGCGCTCATAACCGGGGCTGGAGGATCGACCACGTACTGGCAGATCAGGAGTTTGCGCACCGACTGGAGGTGGAATTGCGTCCGGATGTCTTCGGGTCGGACCACTGTCCGGTGGTGGCAAAGATGCGGCCTGACCTATGAAAAAGGCCACCGACGAACGGTAGCCCGATGAAATCCTGCCAAATCCTTAACGAATCGGTACCATTTTCACGTAGCAGTCGCTGCACCTCAGCCACTGATCGCGAGGATCGCTGGCCAAAAGCTCCTGCTTCTTACCGCAAGCTTGGCACATGTACTGACCGGGCATCAGAGGCAAGGTCGCCTCGATGACAATCTTTTTTTTGCGCCGGGTGGACTTCTTCTTTTTCTTCTTAGTCTTGGCATCGGCTTTCGATTTAGCACTAGACTTTTTCTTGGCGGGCGCCTCTTCAGGCTCCGGTGGTTCGGTGAATTTGGCTTTCTCTTTGGGAACCATTTCCACGCCACAACAGGTGAGAGGCTCGTCCACCTTCTTAGTGCGACCAATGACCGTCAGCTTCTTACACTGCGGGCATTCGTATTCGCCTTTCTGAAGTTTGAGCATATTGCAAACTCTCTCTTTCTTTTGCAGTTTCGAAGCTAAATCTCGGAGGATCGGCACTTCGGATAGGGGGCGTTCGACGCCCGAAAAGGGACATTTGGGGAAAACGAATCAAACCCTGTGAGATTGGGAAGATTTTACCTTGGACCGGATTTTAACAAGCTGTTTACAAATTTGGCAAGTCCGTCATTGTTGCTCCAGAGGGTGAGGCTAACCTGAGAACATCAAGCGCAGGAGAGCCCTATGAAAGTCAATCAACAACCCATCATTTTAAAGAGTTATTTCGGACGCGATGTGAGCACCAAGGCCGATATCGCAGTTCCGCTTTCGGCTGATAAGAAGACCGAGTTCGAGCACTTCCAACTCGGGCCTCGGGGATTTGGCGTGGACCTCAACGGGGACGGAAAGGTGGATGCGCAGAATGATGGATTTCTAGCTTTCCCCACCGCCGAGGGAAAGTACGACGTCAACAAAGCCAACGAACTCTTGAAAGCCTTTGCCGGTGACCTCGACCTCGATGCAGATGGCGCGGTGTCGGAAGCAGAAAAAGCCCGGGGCGCTGAACTGAAAACGCAGGGTGGAGCTCTGGATCTGGACCGCGACGGCGTGCTTAGTAGCTGGGAGCTTCAGAAGGCGGGAGCCGCGGTGGTGAGAGTCGGTCAGGGAAAAGATGGGGAGACCGAGCTTGAATTGAGGGGTCTACCCGGTACCCAGGGCCCCAACGAAGCGGAGCAACTGGAGATCGCCATGATCCAGCAGCAGCAAACCCAGATGATGATGATGTACCAATTTCACCAAAACGCCATGCTCATGCAGCAATCCTTTATGATGACGCCCCTGGTCAACGGTAATTTCGGCTTCACGGGCGGGTTCGGCATGCCCTACGGGATGGGTGGACCCGGGGGGATGGCCGGTTTCGGTGCAGACACCTTCGGAGGGTACCCCATGGGCCTGGCGCTTCCCATCTATTAAGACAAGTGGTAAGCTCCCCGGGTGAACGCGACCGTCGAAGATTTGACGTTTCGGCACTCCAACTCAGATAGAGTGGTACCGGTCCGCCGATACTCGGCCCAAGGGACCGCCCGAGGCTGGATTCTCTTTTCGGTAGGGTTTGGTGGTGACCGAAACGGTTATGCCTTTTTCGCCCGGGCCTGGCAGGCCATGGGTTTGACCACCTTCGTGGTGGAGCACGTGGGCAGCAATCTCGAAGTCTTGCGGTCGCTGCCTCAAAAGCGTAGAGCCGAGCGTAACGCCGAAGTCGTGCGGAGAGTGGGGGACCCCGCCGAACTCAAGGCCCGACCCCAGGACCTGGTGCTGGTGTGGGACCATCTTTGGAGAGAGTTTGAAGGGCTGCCCCTGGGCCTGGGGGGGCATTCCTACGGGAGCTATACCGTGTTGGCCTGTGCGGGGCTTGAGCCTCGGCTGATCAAACACGGGGTTCAACCTCTTCCAGCGGAGTCTTACCTGGTGATTTCGCCTCAGCCCCCCGGAATGGTCTTCGAAGCCGAGGAATTCACGCGGATCGATCGTTCCACCCTGGTCATGACAGGTACCAGGGACCACCTGCTGTCTGGAGAATCCGGCTACCGAGAGCGGGTGGCAGCCTACGAGTTCCTCCCTGAAGAGCATCGAGGACTGGTTGTGTTTCAGGACTTCGAGCACATGGATTTTGCAGGAGTGGGCTTGAACCTCTCCGGGAAGCTGGCGGCAATGAAAGCAGCCGGCGAACTCTGGTGGAGGAGTACTCTATTAAACGACGGTATCTGGCCCGGAGAGTTGCAGTCTTCGGTGGCCTCGGAGGTGTTGGCACAATGCGAGTAGACCCGGATTTAGAGGAGTTGCAGGGGGGTTACCTCGCTTTCCCCTCCCAGAGCGTTCTATCGGCTTTGAGTGCGCGCGCTACCGGATGTACCCAGCAGGTAAGGGAGAGCTTCGAACGGTTGGTGCAAGATCAACAGATGGGAGACGGCGGGCGTTACAGGTTTCGGCGGTTCAGCCGACTTGTTGCCCGTTTTTCCGGCGACTCCTTAAGCCTCGAACCACTCTCGGGTCACTCCATTCTCCAGAGCCGGGAAGACAATCCCCTCAATGGAGGTGTGCTGCGAACCTTCGAGCCCCTGGAGCCATCAACCATGGAGTGCAGCCTCCTGCAAGAGTTGATCGGTCACGACGCTGCTGCGATCAGGCGGATCGATCCGGAGTTTTTTCAGGAACCCGTGGTGGTGGGGGTGCACCAGGTCAGAATCGTCGCCCTTCCTGAATCTCTGGGCAAACCGACCCCCGAAGGGATTCACCGGGATGCCGAGCGATACACCTTTCAGCACTTCTGGCAGCGGCAGGGGATCGAAGGCGGGGAGTTCGCAGCTTATGATCAGGCTAAAAATCCCGTCTTTCGCTGGTTGCAGACCGAGATGCTCGACTCGGTTCTCTTTACCGGTACGACCTGGCACAGCGCCTCATCGATCCGGACCGCAGCCGGTACAGAGCAGGGCTTCCGGGACATTTTCCTGATCGATTTTGACCCAATTTAGGGCCAAATCCTTAGCCTTTGGCTTCGGCTTCGCGCACCAGTCCCAGTCGATCCGGAACCCACACTCCGAAGGGGTCTTCTCGATCCTCGGACAGATAGCGGTCCACCTGATTGACCATCCAGCCCTTTTTGCCTTTGTTGTCACCTTCTGAGACCACCTCCACGTAAAAGGCGTTGACCTCGAAGATGCTGTCGTCAAACTCTCTGGGTTGGTCGGGCAAAGGTTTGCGCCAACTGGTCAGACTATGGAAGTAGTGCGACTCGGAGAGAA
>Ga0172382_10005710_pt1 | contig 18446 bp, 19 predicted proteins | sample Leawel138RmetaG_FD_122245 | JGI IMG/M metagenome (GOLD analysis project Ga0172382, IMG submission 122245) | Leachate microbial communities from a municipal landfill in Southern Ontario, Canada - Leachate well 138R metaG | ecosystem: Engineered > Solid waste > Landfill > Unclassified | place...
AGGCGCTGGGGCGGGGGCCGAGGACCTTTCCCACGGTGTCGCTGGCCGCCGTCGCCGCCACGACCACGGCCGACCGGCAGGAGGACCGCCTGCAAACGGCGCAAGTGGCGCAGACGCTGATGTTCCTTCTGACGATGCTGCTGGCCGGCATGGTGCTGTCCAACCTCGTCGAGGAAAAGGGCAACAAGATCATCGAGGTGCTGGCCGCGGCGATCCCGATGGACGCGGTATTCTTCGGCAAGCTCTTCGCCATGCTGGCGGTGTCGCTGGTGGCGATCGGCGTCTGGGGCGGCGTCGGCGGCGCGATCCTGTTGGCCGGGTCCGACGTTCTCGAACCCGTGGCCGCGCCGGCGGTCGGCTGGCCGCTGTTCCTGGCGCTGGGGGGGCTCTATTTCGCGCTGGCCTACCTGCTGATCGGCTCGGTGTTCCTGGCGATCGGCTCCATGGCGGCGACGGTGCGCGAGGTGCAGACGCTGTCGCTGCCGGCGACCATGCTGCAGCTCTTCGTCTTTCTTTTCGCGACTTATGCGATGACGCGGCCCGATTCGCCGGTCGAGCTGGCGGCGATCCTGGTGCCGTTCAGTTCGCCCTTCGCGATGCTGGCGCGCGCGGCGCAGGACGGCGCCGTCTGGCCGCACCTGGCCGCGATCGCCTGGCAGGTGGGCTGGGTGATCATGCTCGTCCGCTTCGGCGCGCGGCTGTTCCGCACGCGGGTGATGAAGTCGGGCGCGGGCGGCGGGCTGCCGGGGCGGCGCAAGTGGTTTCGGCGCAAGTGGTTCCGGCGGGAGGCGGCCGCCGCCCGCGCTCAATGAACCGCGGCGTGATCCCGCGGGTCGATCAGCCGTAGCGTCGATCCGATCGCGTCGATGCCGTGCGCGGCGCGCAGTTCCAGCTTGTAGTCGCGGATCGCGGCGGGGCCCTTCAGGTGTTCGATGGGATAGCGGGCGACGATGAATTCGTCGGCGACGTCGACCACGAAGAGGCAGTGCCCGCTGGTGCTGTCGCGCAGCTTGCTGATGTTGAAGCCGTTGGCCGGATGCCAGGCGCCCTTGTTCCAGCTCGTGATCGGCTTGCGGCAGTAACGGCAGGTGGCCGAATAGGAACCGTCCGGTTCCTTGTGCTTGCGGCCGGCCGGAACGTGCGTCCGGGTGTACCAGCATTGGGTCAGTGCAGTCATCGTCGCGGCCTGTACAGCGGTTCCGTTCCTCGTTGCGGCAGGCGCGGGCTCCTTCTCGGGCGACGCTGCCATACAGGAGAACGGCCGGGGCCGTGAAAGGTTAAGGGGAGCGCGCGCGCGGTTAACCGCCGGGGGCGGCCGCCTTACAGCTCGCTTGCCTTCATCGTCAGGATCGTGCGCGGCGGCTCGTGCGCGCGCATGCGTTCGAGCAGCAGGTCCAGCTCGCTCTCGGCCATGACGATGCCCTGGTGCGCCGGGCGGACGAAGCCGACTTCGGCCATGTGGCGGTTGAAGGCGAGCAGGTGGTCGAAGAAGCCGAAGGCGTTGAGCAAGCCCACGGGCCTGGCGTGATAGCCGAGCTGGGCCCAGCTCACCGCCTCCCACAGCTCGTCCATCGTGCCCACCCCGCCGGGCAGCGTCAGGAAGCCGTCGGCCAGGTCGGTGAAGGCAAGCTTGCGGGCGTGCATGCCGTCGACGACGATCAGCTCGGTGCAGTCGGGATTGGCGACCTCGGTATCGATCAGCGCCTCGGGGATCACGCCGATCACCTCGCCCCCCGCCGCCAGCGCGCCGCCCGCGACCGCCCCCATCAGCCCCGTCCGGCCGCCGCCATAGACCACGCCGATGCCGCGCCGCGCCAGCGTATCCCCCACCTCGCGCGCCAGCCCGAGATAGCGCGGATCGGCCGGCGAGGCGGAGCCGCAATAGACCGCGAGCCGGTTCATGCGGCCCGATCCCTGCGCGTCATCGCAGGTCCTCCAGCATCAGCCGCGCGGTCGCCTTGGCGCTGGCCACCACCGCCGGGATGCCCGCGCCCGGATGGGTGCCGGCGCCGACGAGGTAGAAGTTGCGGATCTTGTCGTCCCGGTTGTGGCCGCGGAACCACGCGCTCTGCGTCAGGATCGGCTCGAGGCCGTAGGCGCTGCCCTGGTAGGCGTTGAGGTCCAGCGCGAAATCGCGCGGGGCGTAGTGGAAGCTGGTGACGATGCGGTCGTGGATGTCGGGGATCAGCCGGCGGCCCACCTCGTCGAGCACGCGGCGCTCGATCAGCGGGCCGACCTGCTCCCAGTCGATCGGCAGCTTGCCCTGGTGCGCCACGGGGATCAGCGCGTAGAACGTGCTCTTGCCCGGCGGCGCCAGCGAGGGGTCGGTCACGGTCGGGTGGTGGAGGTAGATGGCGAAGTCCTGCGGCAGCACGCCGTGGTCGTAGATATCCTCCAGCAGCCCCTTGTAGCGCGGGCCGAACAGCACCGTGTTGTGCGGGATGCCGGGCCAGGTCCCCTCGAGGCCGAAATGGACGATGAACGCGCTGGGGCTGAAGCGCTTGCGCGCCAGCCTGCGCGTCATCTGCGGCCCGCGCACCGTGCCGGCCAGCAGGTCGCGATAGGTGTGGACGATGTCGGCGTTGCTGGCCACGGCGTCGAAGCGCCCGCTCCAGCCGCTGGTCGTCTCGACCTCGGTGGCGCGGTCGCCCAGCGTGTGGACGCGGACTACCGGGTCGTGCAGCCGCACCGTGCCGCCCAGCCGCTCGAAATGCCCGGCCATCGCCGTCGCCAGCCGGTTGGTGCCGCCCCGCGCGCACCACATCCCGCCGTCCATCTCCAGCTTGTGGACCAGCGCGTAGATCGCGCTGGCCGTCATCGGGTTGCCGCCGATGAGCAGCGTGTGGAACGATAGGGCCTCGCGCAGCTTCTCGTGACGGATGTAGCTGGAGACCATCGCATAGAGCGAGCGCCAGGCCTGGTGCCGGGCCAGCGTCGGCATGGCGCGGAGCATCGTGCCGAAGTCGAGGAACGGGACGCTGCCCAGCCGGAGGTAGCCCTCCCGATGGACCGCGGCCGAATATTCGAGGAACTCGGCATAGCCGGCGAGATCCTCCGGCGAGAGCCGGGCGATCTCGCGGTGGAGCGCCGCCTCGTCGTTCGAATAGTCGAAGGTGACGCCGTCGGGCCAGTTGAGCCGGTAGAACGGCGTGACCGGCAGCAGGTCCACGTCCTCGGCCATGTCGCGCCCCGACAATGCCCAAAGCTCGCGCAGGCTGGTGGGATCGGTGATCGCGGTCGGGCCGGCGTCGAAGGTGAAGCCCTCGCGCTCCCAGACGTAGGCGCGCCCGCCCGGCTTGTCGCGCGCCTCGACCAGGGTGGTGTCCACGCCCGAGGATTGCAGGCGGATGGCCAGCGCCAGCCCGCCGAAGCCCGCGCCGATGACGCAGGCGCGTGTCATGCGGCGCGTTCCGGCGCGGCGCGCAGCCGGCCGCGCCCGGCATGGCGGCGTTCGGTCGGCGGCGGCAACGGGCAATGGCGGCGTTTGGACATCTGGAAGCGATCTTGCGGTTTGCCGGCGCCCAACAGCGTTCGTGTCAGCATCCGGTAGCTCCCCCTCCGCCAATGTTCCCGCGCGCGTTCATAGCTTGCCGAGCCGGCCATCGCACGCGAAAGATGGGATGGCGATGTCGCCGTCATGCCGGTTCATCGCGCCTGTCTTAGCCATGCGGGGCCGAAGGGCAATGCCGTGCCGTTTGCAGCCCGCGGCCCGATCGGGCATGTCCCGCGCATGAGCGACCCGCGCATCGTTCCCGCCACGCCCGCCGACGCACCGGCCATCGCCGCGCTCTATGCGCACCACGTGCGCCACGGCACGGCCACGTTCGAGCTGGACCCGCCCGACGCGGCGGAGGTCGCCGCGCGGATGGCGCGGCTGCGCGGCAAGGGGATGCCGTGGCTGGCGGCGAAGGATGCCGGCGGCGCGCTGCTCGGCTATGCCTATGCCGGCCCGTTCCATGCCCGCGCGGCCTATCGCCACACCTGCGAGGACAGCATCTATGTCCGGCACGACCGGCTGGGGCAGGGCATCGGCACCGCGCTGCTGGCGGCGCTGCTCGCGGCCTGCGAGGCAGCGGGGCAGCGCCAGGTGATGGCGCTGATCGCGGCGACCGAGCCCGCCTCGATCGCGCTGCATGCCAAGGCCGGCTTCGTCGAGGTCGGCCGGCTGCGGAGCGTCGGGCGCAAGCACGGCCAATGGATCGACGTGGTCTACATGCAGCGCGCGCTCGGCCAAGGCGGCGCGACGCCGCCGGCGGCCGAACCGTGATGGCGCGCGGCCGGCCGCGCCCCGGCGAACCCCGGACCGGCTCGCGCGTTATGCCCGGACCCCTGCCTGCAACCGCCATCATCGCGAGGATCATGCACCGCCTTCTTCTCCCCGCCGCCGCTTTCGCTGCCTTCGCCGCTTCCGCCCAGGCGCAGGACGCGCCGCCCCTCGCAGATCCCGCGCAGGCCCAGACCCCCGCGCAGGCCGAGGCCGTGCTCGAAGCGAGCGTGTTCGACGGCGATTTCCTCGTGGTCGGGCTCGGCGCGGCGGCGATGCCCAGCTACGAAGGCTCGAACGACGGGGCGATCGTGCCCGCCGGGGGAATATTCGGCCGGCTCGGCGGCGTCGGCATCAACCCGCGCGCCGGCGGCGTGGCGCTGGACTTCATCCCCGATGCGCGCGGGCAGCGCCTCAGCTTCAGCCTCGGCCCCGTGGTCCGCTATCGCGGCAACCGCCGCAGTGCCATCAAGGACCCGGTGGTGGAGCGGCTCGGCAAGCGGGATGCGGTGATCGAAGGCGGCGTCGCCTTCGGCGCGACGCTCACCGGCGTGCTCAATCCGTTCGACCGGGTCTCGCTCGGCGCCGATGTGCGCTGGGACATCTCGGGCAAGGGCGGAGGCCGGGTGATCGCGCCCGGCGCCACCTACTTCACCCCCGTCAGCAAGGGGCAGGTGATCGGCGTGCGCGCCGGCGCGGAATTCGTCGACCGCAAGTACGTTGCCTACAATCACGGTATCGATGCCGCCGGCAGCGCCGCCAGCGGGTTGCCGCAATATGCGGCGCGCGGCGGCTTCAAGGAATGGAACCTGGGCGCCTTCACCGGCTTCGACCTGTCGGGCAACTTCCTCGATGGCGGCTTCGCCATCGGCGCGGGCGCGCAGTATTCGCGGCTCCAGGGCAGCGCGGCGGAAACGCCGATCACCGCGCTTCGCGGCAGCCGCGGGCAATGGTTCCTGGGCGGCGGGATCGCCTATACGTTCTGACGCGCGCCCGGCGCCTGTCGCAGGACGTCCGCGACGCGGGCCTGCAGCGCGGGCAGCACTTCCGCCTCGAACCAGGGGTGCTTCGCCATCCACAGGCGGCTGCGCCAGGCGGGATGCGGCAGCGGAAAAAGGCCGGCCGGCATTTCGGCGTGGCGGCGCACCGCCTCGGTCATGGACCCGCGGAACGCGCGCGGCAGATAGGCCGCCTGGGCGTATCGCCCGACAAGTAAAGTCAACTTGAGGTTTGGCATCCGGGCCAGCAGGCGCGCGTGCCACAGCGGCGCGCACTCCCGGCGCGGCGGCAGGTCGCCGCCTTGCCCCTTGCCGGGATAGCACAGGCCCATCGGCACCAGCGCGACGGCTTCGGGATCATAGAATGTGGCGTGGTCGATGCCCAGCCAGCCGCGCAGCCGGTCGCCGCTGTCGTCGTCCCAGGGCACGCCGCTGGCGTGGACGCGGCTGCCCGGCGCCTGTCCGACGATAAGGATGCGCGCGCCCGCGCCGGCCTGGACCACGGGGCGCGGCGGAAAGCCGAGCGCGGCCTCGCAGACGCGGCAGGCGCGCACCTCGGCCAGCAGGGCGGCAAGGTCGTTCATCGGCGCGGCTCCATCGCTGACGAGGGATAGGGCCCGACAAGCGCGCGCGCCTTGTCCCAGCCGCCGTTCAGCCATGTCCGCCAGGCGGCCGGTTCGGGCGGCAGGATCGCCGGCATCGTCTCGCGCCCCAGGGCGCGCAGCGCGGCATTGGCCTCGCAGGTGAGCAGGGCGAAGCTGGGCACCTCGCTGTCCTTCCACACGCCGGCGAAGGCAAATAGCGGCTGGTCGGCCAGGCCGATCCAGTGCTGGCGCCGCCTGCCCGCCGTATCCCGTCCCTTTCCCCATTCCATGAAACTGGTGGCGGGGATCAGGCAGCGGAACTCGCTGTTGCGCAGGTTGCCGATCCAGAACGGGCTTGCAAGGTTGCGCACGGTCGCGATGCCGCGCGCCGGATCGCCGGCCGAGGGCGGCGGCGGCACGCCCCACAGGCGCGGGATCATCCGCCGCGCCGGCTCTCCGGGCGGTCGCGGCCCGGCGACGAACTCGCGACCGGTGGTGATCACCGGCGCGAATCGGCCGGGCGCGATGTGGCCGCCTTCCCACGGATCATCCCCCGCGCTCGCGGCGAAGTGGCGGGCGACCGCGTGGGCGGGGGCGTCGAGGCGGTAGAGCATGGTCACGGGACTGCTGGACTAGTACGTTTACCCCGCCTATTGTCCAGCGATCCCCGGGGAGCCTGCTCCCACTCCGATGTTTCGCCGGAAGCGTCAGGAGTGGGCTAACAATCGGCTGAGAGGTAGGTGTCGCGACCTACGACCCGTCGAACCTGAACCCGTTAGCACGGGCGGAGGGAAGGGCCGCTCTATGCCAGCGCTCCCCCCGTCCGCCGCCATAGGAGCGCGCAATGGCCGACATCAATTCCCGCCTCGAGATCGGTGTGACCACGGGCCCTATCCGGGGCTCTAAGAAGATCCACGTCGGCCCGCTGAAGGTCGCCATGCGCGAGATCGCGCTGGAGCCGACGAGCGGCGAGCCGCCGGTGCGCGTCTACGACACCTCGGGCCCCTACACCGATCCCGACGTGCTGATCGACATCCAGCAGGGCCTGCCGCCGCTGCGCCGCGAATGGCAGCTCGCCCGCGGCGACGTGGAGCAGTACGAGGCGCGCGCCGTCCGTCCGGAGGACAACGGCCTCAAGGGGCCGGACCGCTCGGGCGGCGTTCCCGCCTTCCCCAACGTGGTCAGGCAGCCCCTGCGCGCCAGGGCCGGCGCCAACCTCAGCCAGATGCATTATGCGCGGCGCGGCATCGTCACGCCCGAGATGGAATATGTCGCCACGCGCGAGAACCTGGGGCGCGAGATGCTGAAGGAATACGTGCGCGACGGGCAGGACTGGGGCGCGAGCATTCCCGACTACGTGACGCCCGAGTTCGTGCGCGACGAGGTTGCCCGCGGCCGCGCCATCATTCCCTCGAACGTCAACCACCCCGAATGCGAGCCGATGGCGATCGGCCGCAACTTCCTCGTCAAGATCAATGCCAACATCGGCAATTCGGCCGTGGCGTCCGACGTCGCCAGCGAAGTGGACAAGATGGTCTGGTCGATCCGCTGGGGCGCCGACACGGTGATGGACCTGTCCACCGGCCGCAACATCCACGACACGCGCGAATGGATCATCCGCAACAGCCCCGTGCCGATCGGCACCGTGCCGATCTACCAGGCGCTCGAAAAGGTCGGCGGGATCGCCGAGGACCTGACCTGGGAAATCTTCCGCGATACGCTGATCGAGCAGGCCGAGCAGGGCGTCGACTATTTCACCATCCACGCCGGCGTGCGCCTGCCCTACATCCCGCTGACGGCGAAGCGCGTCACCGGCATCGTCAGCCGCGGCGGCTCGATCATGGCCAAGTGGTGCCTTGCCCACCACAAGGAGAGCTTCCTCTACGAGCACTTCGACGAGATCACCGAGATCTGCAAGGCCTACGACATCGCCTATTCGCTGGGCGACGGCCTGCGCCCCGGCTCGATCGCCGACGCCAACGACGAGGCCCAGTTCGCCGAGCTTTATACGCTGGGCGAGCTGACCAGGCGTGCCTGGGAACAGGACGTGCAGGTGATGATCGAGGGTCCGGGCCACGTGCCGATGCACAAGGTCAAGGAGAACATGGACAAGCAGCTCGAGGCCTGCGGCGAGGCGCCGTTCTACACGCTCGGGCCGCTCGTCACCGACATCGCGCCGGGCTACGACCACATCACCAGCGGCATCGGCGCGGCGATGATCGGCTGGTACGGCACGGCGATGCTCTGCTACGTCACGCCCAAGGAGCACCTCGGCCTGCCCGACCGCGACGACGTGAAGGTGGGCGTCGTCACCTACAAGCTGGCCGCCCACGCCGCCGACCTGGCCAAGGGCCACCCGGCGGCGAAGGTGCGGGACGACGCGCTGTCACGGGCCCGTTTCGAGTTCCGCTGGCGCGACCAGTTCAACCTGTCGCTCGATCCCGACACGGCCGAGCAGTACCACGACCAGACCTTGCCGGCCGAAGGCGCCAAGTCGGCGCACTTCTGCTCGATGTGCGGGCCCAAGTTCTGCTCGATGAAGATCACGCAGGAAGTGCGCGACTTCGCGGCGAAGCAGAACCAGGAGAGCACGGGATTCATCGCCGCCGACGAGGCCGAGGCGGGCATGGCCGCGATGAGCGAGAAGTACGAGGAGGTGGGGCGCCAGCTCTATGTGGGGGCCGGCGACCGTGAGCATGATTGAGGGAAACCGCTGGACCTGTGCATGGCTGACCGGAACCGCCGCATGCGCCTCGTGACCGCCCTGCCGCCGCTGCTCCTCCTCGCCGCCTGCCACGGCGGGGCGAACGAGGCGGCCGGCGCCAAGGGCGCCGGGGCAACCAATTATGCCGGCATCGGCGAGGGCGAGACGCTGCGCTTCACCGGCACCGAGCCGTTCTGGGGCGGCCGCGTCACCGGCGGCGCGCTCACGTACGAGACGCCCGAGAAGCCGGAAGGCATCGCGATCGCCGTCCGTCGCCTCGCGGGCAACAACGGGCTTGCCTTCTCGGGCACGGTCGACGGCGGCGCGTTCGATATGGCGGTATCCGAGGCGCCGTGCAGCGACGGCATGTCCGATCGCACATACCCCTTCACGGTGACGCTGCAGTTCGCCGGTGAGACGCGTCACGGCTGCGGCTGGACCGATGCGCGCAAGTTCACCGGGCCGGAAAGCCCCTAAAGCATCGCGCGGAAAAGTGGGTGCCGGTTTTCCGCAAATAGCGATGCGACGACAAAAGCTTAGAGCGAGCTGGGCGATTCGGATATCGCGCAGCTCGCTCTGGAAGCCTGTCGGTTCCGACCGGACCGGCAGGCTTCCGGATGATTCCGCCTAAAGCCGGGCGCAGATCGCCATGCCCAGGTTGATCCACAGCGCGGCCATGAACAGCACGCCCAGGACGAACCCGCCGCCGCGGTGCGTGGGGTTGTTGTAGGTCATGTGCACCGCGCTCTGCAGCACCCGCGCGGCGACGTAGCCCCAGGCGAAGATCAGCGTCCAGAAGCTGACGGCGCCGAGCACGAAGGCGGTGAGGCAGGCGGCGTAGAACAGCGTCGGCAACTCCAGCAGGTTGCCGTAATGCCGCACCGCGACGACCGCCGCCTCGGGCTCGGCCCCGCCCTGATGGGCGCGGTAGAAGTTCGGGTCCATCACCTTCGCCACCGCCCCGCGCGCGACGGCCATGCGCAGGAAAGCGACGAAAGTGAGCGCGACGACGACAAGCATCGGCACGAGGATCACGGTCTGGCTGGTGACGGGCATCGGCTTTCTCCCCCTCGGGCGGCCCCTGCCGCCCCGGGACCGAACATGCCCGCTGCCCGCCCGTCGATCAACCGCCGGAAGACGGGGCCGGAACCTGTGCGGTTAGGCCGCCTTCCTTCCGGGCTGGTCGGACCGCCCGCGCGCGGGAAGGGGGATCACTCCGCCGCGACCCCCACGCTCCCGAACATGTCCGGCCCATCGGCTTCGTCGCGTTCCTCGCCGACGTCGTTCGCGCGGGCCTTGCGGCGCTGGTCGAAGCTCGACCAGACGTCCTGCCAGTTCCCCTTGGTCGCGCCCTTCGAATATTCGGTCGCGCGGGTCTCGAAGAAGTTGGCGTGCTCGACGCCGTTCAGCAGCGGGGTCAGCCAGGGCAGCGGGTGTTCCTCGATCATGTAGATCTCGGGCAGGCCGAGCTGGCCCAGGCGCCAGTCGGCGATGTAGCGGATGTAGCGCTTGATCTCCTTCGCGCTCATTCCCGGCACCGGGCCCATCTCGAAGGCGAGGTCGATGAAGGCGTCTTCCAGCCGCACCGTCTTCTGGCAGCAGTCGATAATGTCTTCCTTCACCGCCTTGGTCAGGCAGCCGCGTTCCTTGACGAAGGTGTGGAACAGGCGGGTGATGCCCTCGCAGTGCAGGCTCTCGTCGCGCACCGACCAGCTCACGATCTGGCCCATGCCCTTCATCTTGTTGAAGCGCGGGAAGTTCATCAGCATGGCGAAGCTGGCGAAGAGCTGCAGACCCTCGGTGAAGCCGCCGAACATGGCGAGTGTGCGCGCGATGTCCTCGTCGGTGTCGACGCCGAAGGTGTGCAGGTAATCGTGCTTGGCCTTCAGCTCCTCGTATTCGAGGAACATGCCGTATTCGCTCTCGGGCATGCCGATGGTGTCGAGCAGGTGCGAATAGGCGGCGATGTGCACCGTCTCCATGTTGGAGAAGGCGGCGAGCATCATCTTGATCTCGGTCGGCTTGAACACGCGGCCGTACTTCTCGTGGTAGCAGTCCTGCACCTCGACGTCGGCCTGGGTGAAGAAGCGGAAGATCTGCGTGAGCAGGTTGCGCTCGTGGTCAGAGATCTTCTGCGCCCAGTCGCGGCAATCCTCGCCCAGCGGCACTTCCTCGGGCATCCAGTGGATCTGCTGCTGGCGCTTCCAGAACTCGTAGGCCCAGGGGTATTCAAAGGGCTTGTAGGTCTTGCGGGCTTCGAGGAGGGGCATCTGGGGCAACCTTTCAGAACGGGCTACATCAACTTCACGGCGGAATAATCGGTGGCCGGTACCGTGCCGACGCGGCCGAAGAACCTGTCGAGGTCCTCGTCCGACGCCGCCTTCCGCGTGCGGTTGGCGACCTGGTCGAAGGCCTCCTGCGCCCGCGCGAGCGCGCGCTGCACCGCCGGGCGGGCCTCGATCCGCGTCCGCCATTCGACGAGGGCCGGATAATCGGCGGGATCGAAGCCGTGACGCTCAATATAGTACGCCCAGGGCTGGGTTGCCATGTCGGCGATCGAGTAATCCCCACCCGCGATCCAGTCACGGCCCTGCCGGCGTTGATCGCTCAGGCGTTGTTCGAGCACGCGGTTGAGCTTCTCCGCGATCGCGCGGTAGCGTTCCTTCGCATAGGGCGCGGTATCGGGCGGGGCGATGTTGAAATGGGTGAACTGGCCGAGCATCGGGCCGTAGTTCGCCATCTGCACCATCAGCCATTGCATGACCTCGGCCCGCGCGGGCTGGCGCGCGGGAAGGAACCTGCCCTCGCGCTCGGCCAGCCAGAACAGGATCGCGCCCGATTCGAAGATCGGCTGGCCGAGCCGCGGGTCTTCCAGCACCGGCACCTTGCCGAGCGGGTTCATCGCCAGGAATTCCGGCGCGAACTGCGCCTGGTTGAACACGGCGGTGTGCCGCAGCTCGTAATCGAGCCCGCATTCCTCCAGCATGAGGATCACCTTGATCACGTTGGGGCTCTGCATGCCGTGGAGGATCAGCTTTTCGGACATCTGGGGTGAAAAGCCTTTCACGATGCGCCAGCGCGGGGAACCCGGCGGTGGCGGATGGGGTTGCTGTCACAGGATGGCCGCCGCGCGGCCGCTGGACAAGGAGATATGCCATGGGCGGCGACAGCGAGTACGAACCCAGGGACTCGCGCAACGTGACGGGCACGGCGCGCACCCCCGACGGGCGCTGGAGCGGCGACAAGCAGAAGCCGGGCCACGGCGGCGAGTACGAGCCGCGCGATTCGCGCAACGTCACCGGCACCGCTTCCACCCGGGACGGGCGCTGGACCAACGTCCAGCGCGCGCCGCCACTCGCCGCCGGCGGCCACGAGAGGCTGCCGACGCCCGAGGAGGTCGTCGGCGAGGATGAGGAGGAGGACACGCCGGTCGAGAAGCAGCGGCGCTAGCCCGCTGTCATACCGTCCGTCCCTCGCCGACGGGATGCGCCGGGATGGTGACCGAGGCGAAGACCGCCGGCACCGCACCGTCGTTGCGCCAGCCGTGGATCACGCCGCGGTCGACGATGAGGTCGCCGGCGCGCAGCGTCACCTCGCCGGTTTCGAGCGCCAGCACGACCTCGCCGCCGATCATCACGAGATAGTCGATCGTGTCGGTGGCGTGCATGAACGCGCCGCCCGCAAGCCCCGGCGGCAGCTCGGTGAGGAGGAAGTTGACGCCGCCGTCGTGCAGCATCGCCATGTCGTAAGGCGCGGCGGCATCGGCGGTTCCGCAGTTGTCCGCGGGCAGCGCGTTGCGCCAGACGATGTTCGCGGCCGGCGCGTGGCGGGGCACCGGGCCGTCGATGATCACGCAGCTCCTGCCCTCCGCGTTCAGGCCGGTGACGACGCGCCGGCTCATATCGTCCGCCCCTGGCCCACCGGGTGCGCCGGCAGGTTGACCACGGCGGCGATGCAGGGCTCCTCGTGCGGGTTGCGCCAGCCGTGCGGCACGCCGCGATCGACGACGAGATCGCCGGGGCCGAGGTCCGCCTCGCCCTCCTCCAGCACGAGCGTGACGCGGCCCGAGAGGATCACCAGATAGTCGATCGTGTCGGTCGCGTGCATCAGTTCGGGCGAGTGCGGCGGGAACTCGCAGATCGCGAAGTTGGAGCCCGGCGTGTGCAGCATCTCCACCGCATAGGGCGCGACCGGATCGGCGTTGCCCGAATTGTCGGCCGGCGTGCCGGCGGTGCGCCAGACGAGCGCGGCGGTCATCGCGTTGAAGCGCGGCACCGGCCCGTCGATGATGACGGCGCTCTTCCCCGCGGCATCGAGCCCGGTGACGACGCGCCGGGCGCCCAGGTCCGCCATGGCCTGTCCTCCTTCCGCATTGTTGACAGGCGCGCCGGCGCCTGCTGGCCTGCCCGGCCACTACACAGGAGGAGAGCCCCGATGGCAAGTTTCGTGCTGATCCCCGGCGCCATGCACGGGCGCTGGACCTGGGACCGCGTGGTGCCGCTGCTCGAGGCGGCGGGGCATGCGGCGGTCGCGCCGGACCTGCCCGGCATGGGCACCAACACGGCGATCCCGGTCGAGCAGGTGACGCTGGCCGACTGGGGCGATTTCGTCGCCGGCCTGGTGCGGCAGGCGCATGACCGCGCGGGGGCGCCGGTGGTGCTCGTCGGGCACAGCCGCGGCGGGCTCGTCATCGGCGAGGCGGCGGAGCGCGTGCCCGAACTGCTCGCCGGACTGGCCTATGTGACGGCGCTGCTGGTGCCGCCGGGGCAGAGCCTGGCCGACGTCACCGGGCACCGGCCCGATCCCGCCGCCGCGCCGCTCGACGGAGCGCAACTGGCGGCGCTGGCGCGGGCGCAGTTCTACAGCGGCTGCACGCCCGAGGATGCCGACTGGGCGATCGCCAACCTCCACCGCGAGCCGATGCAGATCATGACCACGCCCGCCACCGTCACCTGGGAGCGCTGGGGCCGCGTGCCGCGCGCCTTCGTCGAATGCAGCGATGACCGCACGCTGACGCTGGACAAGCAGCGCGAGATGCAGGCGGCGGCGCCCTGCGATCCGGTGCTGACGCTGGCGGCCGACCATTCGCCTTTCCTCTGCGCCCCGCAGGCGCTGGCCGACGCCCTGCTGGCGATCGCGGCCCGCTTCGCCCCGCGCTGAACCCGCGCCCGGCCGCTCGTCTCACCGGTGCGGCAGCGGGCCGTCCCGAACGGAACCATCGCGGCTTGCGCGGTGTTGTCGATTTGTCCCCCGCGCGGTCCTGCCGGCCCGGGACCACCAATCGACAGACCAAGGAGAGTTCCGATGGAAGAACGCCGCGACCAGCAGAACCGGCAGCAGCAGAACCGGCAGCAGCAGAACCGGCAACAGCAACAGCAACAGCAACAGCAACAGCAACAGCAACAGCAACAGCAACAGCAGGACCAGTTGCGCCAGCCCCGGCAGGGTCAAGATCAGGGCCAAGGTCAGGGTCAGCAGGGCGCGGGTCTCGGCGGCGGCCAGCAGCGCCAGTTCGACGCGCAGGGCATGGGCCAGCAGGCCGGCGGCAGCGCCACCACGGGCCGCTTCGCCGACCAGATCCGCGAGCACATGGAAGTGATCGACGCCGATGGCCGGCACTGCGGCACGGTCGATCACTGCGAGGGTGACCGGATCAAGCTCACACGCTCGGATTCGCCCACCGGCGCACACCGCTATGTGCCGCTGACCCTGGTTGCCGGCATCGAAGGCGACAAGGTCCGCCTGCGCGAACGCGGCGACAACGTGTTCGGCATGGAATCCCGCGGCTGACCGCCCGCAGCCGCTAAATCGCCGCCCCGCCGGAAAGGATCAAGGCACGCCTATCCGGCGGGGACGGTTTTGGCCGTGGCGTACTCGCGCGGATGCAGCCGGATCGCGGGCACCCACAACAGCGCCAGGAAGGCCAGGCCGCTGAACGCCCAGAAGATGCCGGTATAGCTGCCGGTCAGGTCGAAGATGAAGCCGAACAGCGGCGGCGTGGACAGCAGCGCGATCAGGATCGTGCCCGAAAGCAGCCCCATCGCGCGGCCAACGGCGCGCTGGCCGAAGATGCGCGGGGCGATGAAGCTTTCGATCGGCACCATCAACCCCCCGAACAGGCCGATGCAGGCCACGCCCAGCGCAATCGCGCCATAGCCGGCGCTGGCCTGAGTCAGCAGCGCGATCCCCGTTCCGAAGCCGCCGAGCGCCAGGAACATCAGGATGCGCGGCCCGATCCGGTCGGCCAGCGCGGCGAAGCTCAGCTTCGCGATGAAGCCGCAGCCGGCGTAGACCGACACGAGCGTCGCAGCCGTGCTCGCGTCGATCCCGTTGTCGATCGCCAGCGGGGCCAGGTTCGTGACCATGCCCTTCATGCCGGCGGTGACGATGGCGACGGTGGCGGCGACCAGCCAGAAGGCGGGGTCGCTCAGGATCCGCCATACCGCGATCGGCGCCCTGGCCATTTCGGCGCGCGCCAGCTCGGACGGCTGCGGCGCCCCGTCGGGATTGAGGCCGCGGTCGGACGGCCGGTCGACCACGAGCAGCGCCGCCGGCACGGTCCAGACCGCCAGGACCAGGGCCAGGACCCGTATCGCCTGGCGCCAGGTCATGGCGTCGAGCAGGCCCTGGATGATCAGCGGAAAGACGAAGCCGCCCGCCGCGATGCCGGCGATGGCGATGCCCATGGCCCGCCCGCGCAACTGCGCGAACCAGCGCGAGAGCAGCACCGTCACCGCCAGCGGCCCGATCAGCACGTTGGCCGGCGCGATCAGCAGGCCGAAGATCACCAGCACCTGCGCGAACGAGGTGGCGAACGACATCGCCGCGTAGCCGGCCGTGAGGAACAGTCCGCCCAGCACCATCAGCCGCCGCACCGACGCGCGGTCCATCAGGTTGCCGAGCAGCGGCATGAGCACGGCACTGGCGCCCGCATAGACCGTCATCGCCAGCATCAGCACCATCCGGCTGGGCTGGAACTCCCGGGCCAGCGGCACGGCGACGATCGAATAGGTCGAGGCGATCATGCCCGTGGCCATCAGCAGCAGGAAGCTGATGCCGACCTGGCGCCAGCCGACGGCGAACGAAGCAGGCATGGCACTGTCTCTCCCGTTTTCTCCGGCGCGCTTGTGCCAGACGGCGGGGGGCTTCTTCAATCGCGCATTCTTTCCGGCGGAATGCTTGCCGGCGGAACCGGAATAGTCACGCGCCCCCTTGCTCTTTGCCCCCATTGGCGCCCATTTAGGAAGGAATGCTGCGTCAATACGAACTCGTCGAGCGCGTGAAGGCCTACGATCCCGATGCGGACGAGGCCGTGCTCAATCGCGCCTATGTCTATACCGTCCAGAAGCACGGCACGCAGAAGCGCGCCAGCGGCGACCCCTATTTCAGCCACCCGATCGAAGTCGCGGGCCTGATGACCGAGCTTAAGCTCGACCAGGAAACGATCGTCACCGCCCTGCTGCACGACACGGTCGAGGACACGCTGGCCACGATCGAGGAGGTGGAGAGCTATTTCGGCCCCGAGATCGCCAGGCTGGTCGACGGCGTCACCAAGCTGTCGAAGATCGAAACGCTGACCGAGAACGAGCGCGCCGCGGAGAACCTGCGGAAATTCTTCCTGGCCATGAGCGAGGACCTGCGCGTCCTGCTCGTCAAGCTGGCCGACCGGCTGCACAACATGCGCACGCTCCACTTCATCAAGAGCGAGGAGAAGCGCCGCCGCATCGCCCGCGAGACGATGGATATCTACGCCCCGCTCGCCGAGCGCGTGGGCATGTACGAATACATGCGAGAGATGCAGCTCCTCGCCTTCGAGCAGCTCGAGCCGGAAGCCTATGCCACGATCACCGGGCGCCTCGCGCAGATCCGCAGCCAGGAAGGCGGCCAGGTCGGCGCGATCGCCCTGGCCATCAAGCAGGCGCTGGCGGAGGCGGGACTGAACGTCGAGGTCTCGGGCCGCGAGAAGCACCCCTATTCGATCTGGCGGAAGATGGCCGAGCGCCACGTCACCTTCGAGCAGATCACCGATATCATGGCCTTCCGCGTGCTGACCGACAGCGTCGCGGACTGCTACGGCGCCCTCGGCGTGCTGCACACGACCTGGCAGATGATCCCGGGGCGGTTCAAGGACTATATCTCGACGCCCAAGAGCAACGGCTACCGTTCGCTCCACACCTCGCTGATCTACGAGAACTCGATGCGCGTCGAAGTGCAGATCCGCACGCGCGACATGCACGAGACCAACGAATTCGGCCTGGCCGCGCACTGGTCCTACAAGCAGAGCGGGACGCGGCCCGACGGCCAGGTCGGCTGGCTGCGCGACCTGATCGAGATCGTCGACGCCAGCCACGATGCCGAGGAACTGCTGGAGCACACCAAGCTCGCCATCTACCAGGACCGCATCTTCGCCTTCACCCCCAAGGGCTCGCTGCACCAGTTGCCCAAGGGGGCGACGCCGGTGGACTTCGCCTATGCGGTGCACACCGATCTCGGCAACGCCGCGGTCGGCGCCAAGATCAACGGGCGGCACATGCCGCTGCGCACCCCGCTCAACAACGGCGACGTGGTGGAGATCATCAAGAGCCGCAACGCGCAGCCGCAGCTTTCCTGGCTGGGCTTCGTCGTCACCGGCAAGGCCCGCGCCGCCATCCGCCGCGCCGTGCGCGCCAAGGAGCGGCAGGAGATTGCCGCGATCGGCCGCAAGCTGTTCGAGGAGATCGTCGAGCGCCTGCCGGCCCGGATCGGCAAGAAGGCCATCGCCGATGCGGTCAAGCGGCTGGGCTTCGCGCGCGAGGAGGACCTGATGGTGGCGATCGGCACGGCCAAGCTGTCCGACCGCGAAGTCATGGAGGCGCTCGTCCCCGGCAGCGCCGCCGGCCTGGCCGACATCGACGAATGGCCCAAGCAGGAACGGGCGATCTCGATCCGCGGGCTGACTCCGGGCAAGGCCTTCCGCCTGGCCGACTGCTGCCACCCGGTGCCGGGCGACCGCATCGTCGGCCTGCGCCAGCCGGGCCAGGGCGTGGAGGTGCACACGATCGACTGCATGAGCCTGGCCAGCGGGGTCGATGCCGACTGGCTCGACCTGTCGTGGGGCAAGCGTTCGACCGGCGCGGTGGGCCGTCTGCGCATGGTGCTCTACAACCGGCCGGGCACGCTGGCCGAAGTGACCGCGATCTTCGCCCACAACCGGGCCAACGTCACCAACCTGCAGATGATCCAGCGCGACGATCCCTTCGGCATCTACGAGGCCGATCTCGAGGTCAAGGACGTCGCCCACCTGACCCGCATCGTCAGCTCGCTGCGCGCGAGCGAGGCCGTGGCCGAGGCGGAACGCATCTGAGACGAACTCCAGGCGCAGCCGCTTGCGCACCCGCGCGCGGACCGCTAGGGCGCTTCGCCTGTCCAGAGCATGCGGAGCGGTGGCCGAGTGGTCGAAGGCGCTCGCCTGGAAAGTGAGTATACGTCAAAAGCGTATCGAGGGTTCGAATCCCTCCCGCTCCGCCACACATAAGTCATTGACATAGAATGATTTTTTCTCGTGCCGAAAGGCGCGCGGTTCCGCGCCATTCGGGGAGGCGGCCCGGTCTGCGGAGAGAGTATCTGGGGCAACATTTGGCCGCTCTGACGGCTTTTTCTCTGTCGCCTATTTTCGCGGTACGGAGTGAGGTTGCAGCATGGGCTGCTTCCGTTGATCCGGAAACGCAAAGCGGCACCGAAGCGCCGCTGATGTCGTGATGGATTGATATCCATCACATGCCGAACATGGCGACTGGACTGCCCGCGATGACTGGTCCGGTTGCATAGTTAGTTGATGCGCGCCTGCGATGCCAGCCTGGGCGGGCGGCGGAGCGCAGCGGAGCCGAGCGGCCAGGCTGGCATCTTGATCGTTTCTG